>Ga0228535_1000520_pt1 | contig 103646 bp, 73 predicted proteins | sample SJ1metagenome_FD_168457 | JGI IMG/M metagenome (GOLD analysis project Ga0228535, IMG submission 168457) | Enriched culture of PCE-dechlorinating microbial communities from Ithaca, New York, USA - SJ1 | ecosystem: Engineered > Modeled > Simulated communities (microbial... > Unclassified | place... | reverse complement strand
AAACAATCCTCGTCGCTCTGAAACTTTTTATAGAACTCTATTGAATTCACGCCTATATGTTTTTCTCTCACATTCATTCCCCAAAGATACGAAAATCTTTGGGAGGTCTAAACGCCTATACCAAATTTTTATTTTATCGGCATTAATGCTATTGAGTATTTCTGTTTGTGCTCAAAATTACACTATCAGCGGATATATAACCGATGATAAAAGTGGTGAAACATTAATAAACGCTTCCATATTCGATACAAATTCGAAGAAAGGAAATGTTTCGAATGTTTATGGATTTTACTCATTGACTCTTCCTAAAGGATATGTAAATTTACAATATTCATATGTGGGCTATAACACTCAATTGATAAACTTCAATTTAAACAAAGATACCGTAATCAATATCAACTTCAAAGAATCAATTGATTTGCAAGAGGTTACTATTATCGGTCACCAACGTATAACCGGTGTTCAGGCTTCTCAGATGAGTGCCATAGAAGTGCCGATAAGTCAGATTAAATCTGTACCTACTCTTTTTGGCGAAGCTGATGTGATAAAAGCTTTACAATTGCTGCCGGGTGTAATGGCGGGTTCGGAAGGCTCGACAGGGATGCATGTCCGCGGTGGCGGTCCGGATGAAAATCTATTTTTGTTAGATGGAATTCCTGTATATAATGTTAATCATATGGCAGGGTTTTTCTCCGTGTTCAATCCGGATGCAATAAAGAATGTAACATTGTACAAAGGTAGCTTCCCTGCACGATTTGGAGGTAGATTGTCATCTATAATAGATGTCAGGATGAATGACGGAAACGACAAAAAAATTCATGGTAATGTGTCGCTTGGATTGATTTCTTCAAAAATAAATCTCGAAGGTCCGATTATAAAAGGTAAAACCACTTTTAATATTTCTGCTCGTAGAACTTATTCCGATTTGCTGCTTCAACCAATACTCAAATTAGGTATGGCACAGGATTTTGCAGATGATGAAGGTAAGCTGACATCAGGTTATTATTTCTATGATATTAATGCTAAAATAAGTCATAAGTTTTCAAATAATGATAGATTATCTTTGAGCTTGTATATGGGTGATGACGTTATATATACTAATTTTAGGACTAAACAAACAAATCAGTATGATGATGATTCAAACACAAGATATGAAGATTCTGAAAGGATGAAACTCAATTGGTATTGGGGAAATATTGTAAGCTCAATTCGTTGGAATCATATTATCAACAATAAGTTATTCGTAAACACAACCGCTGCATATACTCGTTATCGCTTCGATATGAGCGTGGGTGCAGAAGCAAAAATGCTAACTATCACACCCGACTCTACGACTGTACAGTCGTTTGACATGTCGTTAGGTTATAATTCTGGTATAGAAGATATGACTATTAAGGCTGATTTTGACTATGCTCCTCATCCCGATCATGATGTGAAGTTTGGTATAAATCATACATATCACACATTCCGACCAGGAGTTTCTGTAACACAGATGAATATGATTGATGATAAAAACACATTAAATTATGATACTGTAATAGGTGACAAAAATATCTTTTCTCATGAAACTATGTTATATGCCGAAGATGATATTTCCATAGGATATGCGTGGAAAGTAAATGTAGGCTTACATTATTCCATGATGAATGTTGAAAAAACAACCTATCAATCTATTCAACCAAGATTAAGTTTCAGGATTTTGGCAAACGATAATTTATCCTTTAAGGGTGGATATGCTGCTATGAGTCAGTATGTTCATCTTCTGTCTAATTCTTATGTCAGCCTGCCTACTGATTTATGGGTGCCTGTAACGAAAAGGATAAAACCAATGAATTCTCATCAGTATTCCGCAGGTGTGTTTTACAATTTAATGGATTTAATCGATTTATCTGTTGAAGGATACTACAAATCAATGCATAATTTGATAGAATACAAAGATGGAGCAACCTTTTTAGGTTCGAGTACAGGATGGGAAGATAAGGTTGTGATGGGTGACGGATGGGCTTACGGAGTCGAATTTCTGGCGCAAAAATCTTTTGGTAAAACCACAGGCTGGATAGGTTATACATGGTCTAAAGCAGAACGATTATTCAACAGACCGGGGCAAGAGTTAAATTATGGAAAGGTTTTCCCTGCCAAATTCGACAGACGACATGATGTAAGTATAGTGGTTTCACACAAATTCAGTGAAAGGTTCGATTTGTCGGGCACTTGGGTCTTTAGTACAGGAAACACCGGAACATTGGCATTTCAGAAGTATGAGTCGATTCCTACTCCTGATTCTTGGGATAATGCTTCGTATGATATTCCTTATGATGGTTCATCTACATATACAAGTGATGAAAGTATGTCGGTCGACTATATAAGCGGGAGGAACAATTTTAGATATAATCCATATCATCGTTTAGACTTAGGTTTAAACTTTCACAAAAAGAAGAAATATGGTACAAGAACGTGGAATATAAGTATTTACAATGTTTATAGCAATAATAATCCATTCTTGGTTTATCCTGATGAATCTATGGTATATAATCCTAAAACAGGTAAGTACACGATTAAAAAATCTTTGATTCAGGTTTCTATTTTCCCAATAATACCATCTATAAGTTATAGTTACAAATGGTAGTAAAAACACATTAACATATTAGCATATTGGCATATTAGCACATTAATAATCACATATGAAACTATATAGATACATAATATACATCAGCATTGCTACCGCATTGATATTTACTTCTTGCAAGAAAGAAATAGAATTTAAAGGTGAAATCTCAGAACCTCTGATAGTGTTAAACAGCTTTTTAAACACCGATTCATTAATTGTTGTGAAGTTGAGTAAAAGCAAATTCTTTTTAAGCAATCAAACTAAGTACGACAATGTCAATAATGCAGAAATATCACTATATATCAACAGTCAGTATAAAGAAAAGCTAACTTTCCTTTCTGATGGGAATTATTCAAGTTCGATTAAGCCTGCTATTGGAGATACGGTTGCTTTATCTGTTATTGTTGATGGTTACGACGAGATAAAAACAAGTTCCATAATACCTGAAAACGTCATAATATTATCATCAGATACTACTTATACAGTCAACCACGTAGAATATGATGTGATATATGATGAAATAATGTATGGTGAAATGATGTATGATGAAACAATACAGGGTGACACTATTGCAATCAATAAATCAGGATATTTGAATTTTAGAATACAGATAAAAGACCCAAGCTTGCAGCCAAATTATTACAGATTGATATTAAAAAATATTCAGGTATATAAACATAATGGTAATGAATTTAGAAGATCGTCATTTTTTGTACCTATTAACCTGGAAGGATTTGAAGATGTCAATGGAAGTGTTTTGGGAATGATAACAGGCGAGGAACAAATGAGCATTCAACAATTGTTTACCGATGAAATGTTTAACGGTAAAGAATTCACACTTAAATTTAAGACAGATTATATGAAACAGATTATTCTACCTGCTTACAATGATTATTTCCCTGGTGGTTTATTGCCGGATCCTGAAACAACTATAGAAGGATATTATACTGTTAATTTGCAATCAATATCTAAAGAAATGTACTTGTATCTAAAATCAAAAGAAGAGGCAGAGTCAACAATGAATGGTCTTTTCACTGAACCTGTGCAAGTTTACAACAACATAAAAAATGGAGTTGGAATTTTAGGTAGTTACACAAATAATGAAGTAACGTTTGAGATGAAATAAGGAGGCTCCCCTCCGTACTAAATTAGCTCTTCCCTCCGTGATATACGGAGGCTTCCCTCCGTGATGCTTGGGTACTTCCCCCCATAGTGCTTGGGTACTTCCCCCCATGATGCTTGGGTGATATGAATTATGTTGCAAATAATATAATGTCAAATTACTTCTCTTTTATTTCCTGACGATATTCTTTTGGAGTTTTTCCTGTATGTTTTTTGAATATACGAGAGAAATAAGCCGGATCATTATATCCTATCTTATAGGCTATTTCAGCAAAAGTAGCTTCTTCCCCATGCATAAGTTCTTTAGCTTTGTTTACACGCACAGTATTGATAAATTCTGGTATGTTCATATTCATCGCTTTCATCTTGTTGTGAAGGTTCGAGCGACTAATATTCAATTCACCTGCGATAAATTGTACGTCCAATTCATTCTTTTCCATGTTGTTTTGGATAATAGAAAAAAGTTTCTCCACAAATGCCTGTTCGTGGTTTGTGGCAGGAATATCGAAACCTTCAAAACGAGCTAATTCCTTCAGACGTATTTTCAGTGCTTTCTGATTGTTGATAATATTGTTCAGACGTATTTCTAATTCTGCCATCGAAAAAGGCTTCGAGATATAGGCATCTGCACCCACTTGTAAGCCTTCCAATTTTGCTTCTTTTGTATCTTTTGCTGTCAACATAATTACCGGAATGTGACATAGATTCACATCAGTTTTAATCTTTTGGCATAGCTCTATTCCACTCATTACAGGCATCATAATGTCGGTAATGATGATATCCGGCATTTTCCGATTGATATATTCCCATGCTTCTTGTCCGTTTTCAAGACATTTTACACGGTATTTATCTTTGAAATGCTGTTGTAGCAACATCAGAAGGTCTTTATTATCTTCGGCTATTACAAGGGTGTAATCAGTGTTGCTTGTGTCTGTATCTATTTCTTCTGTGGTGCTTTCCGCACTGATTTCTACCTGTATAGTATCTTCCTGTCTACTATCTGTTGTATGCATCTCAGCAACCGAAAGAGGAGCCGGATTTGCTTCGTATGGCAATGACACCTTGAAGCACGAACCTTTTCCCTGCTTGCTGTCTACTGTTATTTGACCTTTGAGCAATTTCACTAAACTTGCTGTAAGTGCCAGTCCTATTCCACTACTTTCTACTATATCATTAGAAAAATCATCGCTGTAAAAAGCTTCGAATATCTTGTCTTTTTTCTTTTCGGAAATACCTCCACCACTGTCTTTTACCGAAAACAGGAGCATATTGCCGTCTACTTTCAAGGTAAAATCAATACTTCCGTTTTGAGGTGTGTACTTGATGGCATTTGTCATCAGGTTGGTTATTATTTTTTCAAGTTTGTCGAAATCGAAAAAAATATCGGTACGGGTATAGTTGACCTTAACATCTAAACGGATTTCTTTTTTTTCTAACAAAGGTCTATAAATGTCGATGATTTGATTGGCAAAGTCGATTACATTACCTTTAGTAATATGTATTACTGCATGGTCGGTTTCTATCTTACGAAATTCCATCAACTGGCTTACAAGCGAAAGCAGCTTGTTGGCACTACGCTTAATGGATTGTTGTATGTCGTCATGACTCTTAGCATCCGTCTTTCTGTTTTGCGAAGAAAGCATTTCTATAGAAGCCACAATGATGCTAAGTGGTGTTTTAAATTCATGGGAGATATAGGTAAAAAAGTTCATTTTGTGCTGGTGCAGCAATTTTAGGTTTTCCTTTTCGATTTTTTCGATGGTAAGAGCCATTTTTTCATGTTGACGGTTTTTGTATGTTCGATAGAAGTAGTAAAATACTCCTGCCGCAAAGAAAGAATAGAGCAGATAAGCATACCATGAAGCCCATATCGGTGGTTTAATAGTAATCATAATGCTACGTTCTTCACTTACCGAACCACTTATCATATTTGTTGCACGAATGTGAAATATATAATCGCCAGGAACAATATTAGTATAATTTGCTTGTGTTCTTTCGGTAGCAGGCGACCAAGTATTTTCAAGTCCTTCAAGATAATACTGATACACGATATCATTAGAGAAATAATTGATAGAAGCATAATCGAGCGTAAACGAATTTTGGTTATACTTCAATATAAGATGTTTAGTAAAATCAATTTGCTGATCGAGTACTCCGGTAGAATCAGGACGGATTATTTCATTAGAAATCCGTAAGTTGGTAAAATAAACCGATGGTGTTTCCTTAGGCATAAGTATGGTTTTCGGATCGAACCATGTAAGCCCGGTCACACTACCAAAATAAATTATACCATTATCCTTAAAATATGATTTATAATTGTGTTGGTTACCCGAAAGTCCATGTTTTACATTGAAATGCACAGCGATAGAATCTTGAAAGTTTAATCGGCTGATACCCTTGTTGGTGCTGACCCAGAAAAAACCTTCATTATCTTCTATAATACCATAAACAACATTATCAACCAACATGTTTGATTTGATTTTTTCAAAACGTTCTTCTTCCCGAATGTATTTAAACATACCGGCATCACGTGTTCCAATCCATATTTGTTTTTTGGAATCGATTAGATAACTGATGATAGAATTACTTGATAATCCTGAACCATCACCCATTTGATAATGCGTCATCAATCCGTTATTAGCCTTATCTAAAATATAAATGCCTTTCTCGTAAGTACAAAACCACACTTTCCCATCGGGTGCGGTAAAAATGTCATAAATAAAACAATCGGCAAATTCATTTTCACGAAATCGACTGAAAGTCTCCGTACGTTTATTTAAAATATCTACCCCTGAAAGCGATCCTACTAAAATGGAATCTGGCGAAAGAAAGTGAAGAGCAAATACAAAATTATTGTTCAACGAAGACGGATTATCAGTATCATGAACATAGCGTTTTGCTTTACCACTATTTATATCCACCTTAGATACTCCCCCCATAAAATGTCCTACCCAGCAGATATCTCCATCCATCAATAGAGCATGTACGTTGTTGGACGAAATAGAGTGAGGATTTTTAGCACTGAATTGCAAATGCTTGAAATTATGTGTATCGTTATCAAAAATTGCTATTCCGGCATCTTCCGTAGCAATCCATAAATGACCGTCGGGGGCTTTCGCCATAGTGCTTATAGCTTTTCCGGGTAGATAGTTAGAGCCTTCTTTGGGGAGAATAGCATTAAATCCAATATCCTGATGATTAATTATATTCACACCACCAAAATAAGTTCCAGCAAAAAAAGTTCCCTGTTTATTCCTATAGATGCGATATATGGCATTGTCGTTAATAGTTTTTCTCATATTGTTGAAGGACTGAACATAATGTTCACATTCCCCCATCTTAATATTTATTATATATAAACCATTTTCCGTTCCCAACCAATATTCTCCATTTTTTTCACCTTCTTCTATCGTACGGATATAGTGTATTTTAGTGTTTTTACAAATATCAGCTTGGATAAACTTATCTTTTCCCGTATCGTGGTATAGAAGTCCGTCATCAAAAGTACCAATCCAAACATTACCTTTTTCATCAGTCATAATACATGAAATAGAAATACCGGGATACAAAGCAGATACTTGATAGCTGCCTAATAATACGCCAAATTTATCGAATCGATATACATGATGCAGTGAAAAAGTCCAATAGGAACTCTTATCCACAGTTATTCCAAGTAATTTATCTTCAGTTTTTAATGTGACAATATGTTTAGTCTCATAATTATAGACAAATGTTCCATTGGTTTCTGTTGAAATCAGCAGTTCAGAATCAAATCCTTTACTCAAAGCATATATTCGTCCTATAGACTTTCCATCTAATAGAACTCGATCAAAATTATCAGTCTCCGAACGATAAAGAGCGAGACCGTCATTAGTGCCCACAAACAATTTATTATCAGTAGTAAAAACTAAACTCGTAATAGTATAAGATGGAAGAGAATGCGGATCATCTGGAGAATGTCTGTATTGCTTGATGTTTTGCCCATCATATCGGTTAAGTCCAACTTCGGTAGCGAACCACATAAAACCTTTCTCATCCTGGCAAATATCATATACAGTATTATGTGTCAATCCGCTGTTATTGGTTATATAATCGAAAACGAATTTATTGTGCTGCCCTTTTATATGTGCGGCTACCGATAAGAATAAAAGGCATATATATAGAAACATATGTTTGTTCATGCTTTGTAGTTTTTATTCAGTGTTGTGTTAGACGTCTGCAAATATACAGAATTATCATGTTTTAAAATATGGAAATACATTTAGTTCTTGTAATAATGTACCGTTATCGTTGTACTTATACTTATTTTTTTCACACTGGAAGACATTTGTATAATTGTACAAGGAAAATACATTTTTTTACAAGATACTGTTTTTATGATTATGTATATTTGCGATGTTCAATGCTATACTTTATTAGCTCATAACATGTAGTTCAAATTTTTTAAAATATATAAACTTAATATTAAATCATGAAACAACTCTTATTTGCAAGTATTTTTCTGCTTTCAGCTTTTTGTTTATTTCAAGCTTGTACCCCATCTTCTTCGAAAAAGACAAGTAATGCGAACGAGATTTTCTTCGCAGATCCTACTATTTACAGTGAAAATGGTGTGTATTATTTAACAGGAACTCGTAACAAAGAGCCTCTTGGGTTTACCATGCTTGAGTCTAAGGATCTTAAAACATGGACTCTATCATCGGTAGCACCGGAGAAAATGATTTTGAAAAAGGGATCGAATGTTTACGGAGAACATGGATTCTGGGCACCGCAGATATTGAACGAGAATGGACAGTATCTCTTAACTTATACGGCTAATGAACAGGTAGTAATAGCAAGTTCAAATCAGTTAAACGGACTGTACACACAGGATGTTATTGAGCCTATTGATTCGAGCGAGAAAAACATCGACTCCTATATATTTAAGGATGATGATGGAAAATATTACCTGTATCATGTGAGATTTAACGACGGAAATTATTTGTGGGTTGCCGACTTTGATATAGCAACCGGTAAGATAAACAAAGAAAGCCTCGTGCAATGTTTTGGAGCGACACAACCATGGGAAACAAGTCCTATGTATCAGTCTGCTCCCATAATGGAAGGACCTACTATAGTAAAAATGGACGGCAAGTATTATATGTTCTATTCAGCTAACCATTTTCAAAGTATTGATTATGGAGTAGGTTATGCGGTTGCTGATTCACCTTACGGACCATGGGAAAAGTCGTCCAACAATCCTATAATTCATCGTTCTATTGTAGGCGAGAACGGCTCGGGACACGGTGATTTATTTTTTGATAAAGAGAATAAGCCGTATTATGTTTATCATGTACACAACTCAGATTCAGTAGTTGCGCCAAGAAGAACACGGATTGTTCCACTTACTTTTAAGAAAAATACAGATACGGGATTATATGATATTTCAGCAGATGGTGACGCTGTGATAATTCCTCATATAAAAGACTGATTTTTAATTAAATATATACTAATTTTTTAAATTTATACATCATGAAAAAAAATTATTTCTTTATTGCAATTTTTGCACTTGCACTTTTTGGAAGTGTAAATGGACAGCAAATTAAGCGCAACATAGTTGCGAATGCTAACTTTGAAGACGGATTAAAACATTGGCGTAGCTACGATGCCAACGGCAGAGTAGCTTTTTCCACAGAAACAGAGAATCCTCTTTCAGGGGAGAAATCAGCGAAAGTTCTTGTAAAATACTCTGCGCTCACCTTATGGGATGCTTCTCTAAAATATTTCTTCCCAATGACGAGCGGTGTTAAGTATAAAATTTCATTTCAAGCTAAAGCTTCTGAAGATGCTGAAATCGGTTTAGAGCTCACGTTCAATCGTGCACCATGGACTTTGCTAAAATATGAATCTACATCAATTAGTGATTTTACGCCTGTAGATGTTGATGGAAATGCTGCTCGTTCAGGATTAGATGATAACGATTTGTGCGGAACATTCCCTATTACTACTGAAACACAAGAGTATTGGATTGTAACTGACGGTACTCATATTACCGATTGGAATTACAGTCTTGCTTTCTGTTTTGGTAGAACTGAGCCTGGAACGACTGTATGGATTGACAATGTTCGTATTGAATATGCGGAGGAAGGTGATTGGGACGGAAATCTTTTACCTTACGGCGATTTTGAAGAAGGTATTGCACCTCTGTTGTGGCAAGGCGATAATGAAGTCCAGAATTTCCGTATAGAAAGAAATGGCGCGCGTACAGATACTTGGGAAGTTTCGGACGAGGATCCTATCAGTGGAAACAAATCATTAGTAATTAACCGGAATAGTGGAAATGGAGTATTTTGGGATTTTGTATTCGTTTTCCAGTTCTGGACAATTGAAGGAGTTAGAACACAAACGTTTTTCGACATCAAAAGTACAAATGAAGGTATGATTTCAACTCGTTTAGCTTCCGAACCTTGGGATAGACCTGTTAACGGAGACCATTTAGTGAACGATGTTATAGTAACTGCTGAAGTACAAAGAGTTGAACTCAGTCCCGATTCTAAAGTTGGCGGTAATAACACGGCAACAGGAAACTATGCATTTGACCCTCATTGGTTAGGAAGAATGAAAGTCTTTACTTCTTTTACCGAAGGAGCTAATCAAATACCTGCCGATTCAAAAATATGGATTGACAACATTGTGGTAAACGAATATAATCTCAAAACACAAAGTTTTGATATTGTAAATGCTCCTGCCACATTAAAGATTGGAGAATCTCAACAATTAAGCATTGCTAATGTTTATCCTACACACGCTCCCGCACATGTAACTTATTCTGTAGATGATGCTAACATAGCTACAATCGATGCTGAAACAGGAATACTTACAGGAGTTGCCCAAGGTACAGTAAATATAACAGTTAAGTCTGACGATGATAATGCTGAAGAAACTGTTGCTGTAAATATCACATCAGCCACCGGAACAGAAGCAACATTTATCAGCACTGTTTATTTATATCCTACGCAGGTTAATCGTGGAAATGCTATAGAAATTAGGGGTATTGATAATAGTGTTAGTTTTGAAGTGTTCAATATGTCAGGACAGTCAATGCAAAAAGGACTATCAAAAATTATTGACACCAGTAATCTTGTAAAGGGTTCATACTTGGTGAAAATAGCTGATGATTCGAACACAACAAAACGTTTTATTGTAAAATAAATTGTGGTAAATAAAAAGTATGCTGATACTCGTAAGTCAGCATACTTTTTAAATCATTTCAGTGTCAAGTAGATAATAATATATCAAGTTATTAAAATATGGTTTTAGTAGTAATTTTTAAAATTTATACATCATGAAAAAGAAGACTATTTTATTTTTTCTCCTGTGTTTAGGTGCAGGAAGTATATTTGCTCAAACCTTGCCCGAAGGCATGGTTAAACTTTTACCCGATGGGGTTACGGCTGTAATTGACGGTCAGGAAAGAATGGCACAGCTCAAAAATTTAGTTGTAGCCGGTGAAAAATCAAAAGGTTACAAAGCCTTTTTTGCTGCAAATGACGGTACACACGGCGAAGAATTGTGGGTGACAGACGGAACTACCGCAGGTACTTTTATGGTAAAAGACATTAATCCGGGAGCCGGAAGTTCGAACGTAAGTTATTTAGCTCGTTTTAATGACAAAGTGGTTTTTGCTGCTAATGATGGAGAAAACGGCGAAGAGTTATGGATATCGGATGGAACGGAAGCCGGAACTTATATGGTCAAAAATATCCATTTAATAGGTTCGTCCAGTCCTTTGGCATTCAAACAAGTTAATGAGACTCAATTCGTTTTTGCAGCTATGGATTTGGATAGCGAACTCTATGGCAATCAGAAATGGCTATGGGTGAGTGATGGAACGGAAGATGGAACTGAAATGATTTATGAATGTAAAATGATGTATCCTGGACAGGACTTCAATACATATAATGACCATCTTTGCCGTGTAGGACGTAAGGTATTTTTCAAAGCGGATGACCTTGAAAGCACTATGGGAGGAGAACTTTGGGTAACAGATGGCACACGTGAAGGTACTCAATTGATTATGGATATAAACTGGGAAGCAGGTGCTCAACCGGGGCAAACAAGAGATTCGGCAATCGATCAAATGGTTAACTTTTATAATGAGCGACTGTTCTTCAAAGCATGGCAGCCTGATTATGGAAACGAACCATGGGCAAGCGACGGAACTCCTGAAGGAACTTATATGATTTTTGACTCAGATCCAACAGCAGATCCTAACGGTATCGGACGAGGAGGAAGTGTTTTTGCAACAGGAGGTCCTTATAATGGCAAAATTTATTTCAGAGGATATACTCCGGAAACCAACTATGAGCTGGCTTTCACAAACACAGATAAAGGCGATTTTGGTATTATAGATATAAATAAACATGAGCCGACAAATGAACGCCCCTCTTGGCCCGATCCTGGTGTGGTATTCGACGGAGTGCTTATGTTCTGCGCAAATAGTGGAGGTAATGTGCCAGCAGGAGAAAGTCACTTTGGCGGCGAACTTCATTATACCGACGGCGAGACAGTGAAACTACAATACGATTTAGCTCCAGGTACAATGAACACATGGGCAAGAGAACTTACTGTAGCATCTGGTAGTTTGTATTTCTGGAACTCGTCAAATCAAGTTCCTGAGCACAAAGAAAAATTGATGAGACTTGACTCTAAAGACGGTATTCCTGTACCTGTAACCAATTTGAATCCTGATGGTGATAAAGTAAAAACTTTACGTAATTTGGGTGGTGATATTCTCTTTATAACTTCTGATGATAGTCAATTATACCGCTATCATTACAGAAAAGAAGGATATGATCCTGCAAAAGATGCAGATGACTTAGATCTTGAATATAGAACTCGTGCTGAGATTAGTGGCGTTATTACTCCGAAAATAAGTAATAAACTAACTGTTTATCCAAATCCAACTAATGATGTATTCAAGTTTGATGTTGATGAAGAAGTTATCAGTGTGAAAATCTTAGATATTACAGGAAGAATAGTAAAAAGTGAAAACCTGTTTACTAACTCTGTAAATGTATCAACTCTTTGCGAAGGTATTTATACTGTAGTAATCAATACGGTGAAAAATCAGTACGTTTCATCTTTGATTGTTAAATAATAAACTTTAAAAAGAATCTGTCTCAAAAGCTTTATGGTTTTTGAGACAGATTATCTTTACTTATGAGTTTTTCGTATTTTTGTTGTGTATTAAAGCACTATCACCTTAAAGCGGTTAGCAAATGATTAAAAATAAACTTTTTAGTATGGTGGTTTTTATGATTACCATATTATATTCTACGGCTTCCTACGGACAGAATCAAATATCGGTATCCGGTATTGTTATGGACAGTAAAACTCACGAGGAGCTTATTGGAGTTTCGATTGGAGAAAAAGGGAAATCCAGTGGAACTATAACCAATGTAGATGGCAAATTCTCCTTACGAGTAGATCCGGGAGCCACACTTGTTTTTACTTTCATAGGTTATGAACCTAAGGAAGTAAGTATTGTTGACAGTCGAGAATTAACTGTATTTTTAGCAGAAAAAACCGAATTATTAGATGAAGTTATAGTTATCGGATATGGAGTTCAACGAAAAAGCGATATCACAGGCTCCATATCTTCTGTTTCTGCAAAAGACATCAATAGTGTTCCGGTGCCATCTGCTTTACAAGCTTTACAAGGCAAAGCAACCGGTGTTAATATTATTCAGAATAGCGGAGCACCCGGAGGTCAAACAACTATTAAGATTAGAGGAACAGGAACCATCAATGACTCCAATCCGCTTTACGTAGTAGATGGTTTTATTGTAGATGAAATAGATCACCTGAATCCTAACGACATTGCTAATGTTGAAATTTTCAAAGATGCTGCTTCAAGTGCCATATATGGAGCACGTGCCGCAAATGGCGTTGTATCGATAACAACAAAAAGCGGTGAAAAAGGCACTACCAAAATTACATTTGATAGTTTCTGGGGTGCATCCAATCCTTGGAAAAAAATAAATGTATTAGATATAGAAGGATATGCACTTGTGCAGGATTATATTAACGGTACATCTTTCTATTCTGCCGAAGGACAAATATATCAAACAAAAGACCCAATAACGGGTATATTATCTTATGATGCCGGCAAATACTACAGCTTGGATACGATTAGAAGAAACTCTCCTTCCAACTGGTGGGATGCAATCACGCATACAGGAATAAAGCAACAATATAATGTTACAGTATCCGGAGGAAGTGAAAAAAATCAATACATGGTAAGTGGAAGTTACTATGATGAAACAGGAGTTATTAAAACCTCTGCATACAATCGATTAAATACTCGTGCTAATATAAATAGTCAAATACTTCCCTGGCTTAAACTGAATGCAAATACTATGTACACAAATGAAAAACGCCATGTTGTGCCTGAAGGTGGAAACAGTATTCTGAAAAGTGCTTTATACCAAAATCCCTTTACCTATACTTATGATCCAAAGGGATATTATGCAGCAAGTCATCCTATTGCAACTTTAGAGCGTAATCATGATGATAGAATGAATCATCGTGTAGATTTGAACCTTAGCCTTACAGCTCAGATTGGTAAATTACTTACTTACCAATTCAAAATATCAGATTCTTATACAACTGACAATAACACTAATTTTACTGAAGTGAATAAATTATCCGAAGATTTTGTCATGACTGATCTTTCTTCGGTTTATCAATATAAAAGGGAAGCAAATAAATGGGAAATCAATAATCTGTTAACCTTTCAGTGGAACAACGACATACACGATATAACGATTCTTGGAGGACAAGTTTTAGAAGGATATAAACGTAATTATCAAGAATCTATCCGAAAGGGAACAGCTTCAAACGATCCTAATTTATGGTATCTGTCGAGTGCCTACACAGGGGATAAGACCTATGGGCTTGATAGAGAATGGACTGCTGTCGGTTATGTCAGTCGACTAAATTACAACTTATTAGATCGCTATTTATTACAGGCAAACTTCCGTGCTGATGCTTCATCTATTTTCTCTAAACAAGAACGATGGGGGTATTTTCCTTCTGTTTCTCTCGGATGGAAGTTTAGTTCCGAATCTTTTATGGAAGATGTAGATTGGCTCTATTTAGGAAAACTTCGGTTAGGATGGGGTAAATTAGGGAATAATAGAATTGATGAAACTTCAGCCCATACGCTTATATACACAGGATATAACTATCCTTATGGTGTGGGAAATCACATACTTCAACCCGGGTCTACAGCCACTTCTGTAGGGAATGCAGACATTCGTTGGGAAAAAACAGAAACATTCAATATAGGTGTAGATTTAGGCTTTTTCAAGAACAGACTTACCTTTAGTGCAGAATATTTCGATAAATTAACGACTGATATGTTATTGCGAGTTCCTGTAACCTTATCGGCTGCATTGGATTATGCTCCGATGGTAAATGCCGGTTCTGTAAGTAATAAAGGTGTGGAGTTAATGGTTAATTATAAAGACAATATCAATAAATTCAAATATGAAATCGGATTTAATGTTTCATACATAAAGAATAAAGTCGTAAGTCTGGGAACAGGAAATGAGCCTATTTACGGTGGATACTTAAATGAATCAAGCGTTCTTGCTTATGTTACCAAAACAGAGGTTGGAAGACCGATAGGTGGTTTTTACGGCTATGTAACGGATGGTATCTTCAATACTTATGAAGAAGTAAAAGCCAGTCCGCAATATGAATATGGCAAAAATGATTTTGAGCAAACTACTCGTCCCGGTGATTTCCGCTTTAAGGACTTGAATGATGATGGTGTTATCACGGCAGAAGATCGTACTTTCTTAGGCTCACCCCTACCCGATTTTGTTTTTGGTATGCCTATTTCGCTTAGTTATGGCGGTGTTACAATGGATGCTCTCTTCCAAGGACAAACCGGAAACAAAATTTTCAACGTGATGGATTTTTATCTGAACAATGCGGCTTCAGGTAATCTTTATGCTGATATTCGTGATAAACATTGGTCGGGACAAGTAAATCCGGATAGAGGTTTCTTCCCGATGAATATGAATACTACCATTCCGGATTTGGATCCGTCTGATGCTGCACGTAACTTCAGGGCTTCTGATTTTTATGTAAAAGATGGTTCTTATCTTCGTCTGAAAGAACTACGATTTACTTACAGTTTTAAACCTGAGGTGTGCAAACAGTTACATGTATCAAGTTTGGCAGCATTTGTAGGTGCGTATAACTTGCTAACTATTACGAAGTATAATGGTTTCGACCCGGAAGTTGGTAGAGTGTCGGGAACTGAAGATAACAACCTCAATATGGGAGTCGATCATGGAAACTATCCACAATCGCGGACGTTTACTTTAGGGATTAAATTTGTTTTATAATTACAAAAAATAACAATTATGAATAAGAGTTTATTCAATATCATATTAATTAGTTGTTCGTTATTAATTTTTAGTGGATGCGATAATTTTCTTGATAAGGAGATTCTTGGTAATTCTACTGACAAAAATTACTACGACACGAAATACAAATTGCAATCAGCTTTAAATGCGGGTTACGATATATTACAATCGGATCTTTTTAATGAGTGTGAATGGCGCTTTGGCGAAGCAACAGCCGATGATGTATGGGGAGGAGATGAAGGATTGGCAAGTCAAATGGGACAATTGGTCAATTTCAGATTTAATACCTCGAATAGTTGGATAGCCGACAGGTACTACATAAATTACAAAGGAGTCCGCAGAGTTAATCAAGTAATAGCCAATGTTAATAAAGTACAGTTATCACTTCCTTTGTATGGAGAATACAGAGATGTTCGTGAGATTTTAGGACAGGCTAAGTTTTTAAGGGCTTTCTATTATTTCAACTTGGTAAAAACCTATGGAGGAGTACCTATCCGTCCGGAAGTAGAAACTATTGATAATTTCGTTATTCCACGCAGTACAGCAGCAGAGGTATATGCCTATATTGAAAAAGATTTAAGAGAAGCAGCCATCATGCTTCCTGCACGCTATACAGGTGTAAGTGCCGGTAAGGTAGGCAGCGGAACAGCCATCGCTTATCTAATGAAAGTGCTGATGTACCAAGCAACACCTGGTGAACCTTCTTCTAAATGGGAAGAAATGAAGCGCTTAGGAGAGTTTTTTATAGATGGAGTAGGTATGACTTACGGTGATATTCTCAAATACGATGAGGCACAAGAAGATTGGGAAGCACTTCGTAAGCGACTTTGGTTTAAACCTCAGGAGTTAAATCAGCCGACCGATCCATATGAAACTAAGAACACGCAACTTCCTGCTTTGCAAAATGCTTATTCACTTGATTTTAAAGATAGTTACGGAATGAACATAACTTATCTCGATCAATTTACAGGAGCTGGTGAATTTTGCAGAGGTTCTGTATTTGAGGTTGTATTCAAGGAATCAGCTGATGGTTCTTTAGGAGATACCAATGAAGGTTCATTTCTTTATGACACTTTCTATTCGTCTTCTCCGCAAATTTGGACTACTCAAACCATTATACAAGATTTGTTTGGAACAGACCCACGTCGTACTTACATGATTGGTCATAATTCATATGCTCCTGATGGTACGATATGCGTATGTGGAGAATCACGTAACGTTTCGTTAAAATGGTACACTCCTATCAAGGAACGTCCACAAAACGGAGGAGATAATAGCAAAAACAGACGGGTAATGCGTTATGCAGAAGTAATTTTAATGTATGCAGAAGCGCTTAACGAATGCGGAGAAGGCTCACGCGCCTTGATTGAGTTGAACAAGACCAAAGCAAAAGCGAATACGATAACCGGTGCTACAGCTTTATATGTGGGTGGAGGCTATGGATATATGCGTGACCAGATATGGAAAGAACGCCGTATGGAACTTTGCTACGAATGGGATCGATTTTTTGATTTGGTACGCCAGAAAAGAGCCGCTACCGTTATTAAAGAGTATGGATTTTTACGAGCTAACAAACGAGGTTTCTATTTCCGTGAAGGAATTAATGAATTATTCCCCATTCCTCAGAACGAAATTGATATTTCAAACGGAGTGGTTGAACAAAATCCTGGTTATTGATCTTTTAAATAAATATGATAAATATGAAGACAATTATAAAAGTATGTTTAAGTGTATGCATCTCCTTATTATTCGTATCTTGTGACGAGGAATCTATTTCTACTCCGGTAGCATCGGTAACCGTCAATCAACAAGAGTTTTCGATTAATGAGACAATGGTTATTCATTTTACAGGTGTTGCCGATCAGGTGTCTATTTATACCGGAGATAATATGCATAAATACGATCTCAGAACAGAAAGTAATACGGGATTTGTGGTTAATAAAGGTTTATTCACCTATTCATATTCGGTTTCCGGGCAATATAAAGTAGTATGTGTAGCATCTACTTATTCAGATAAAGCTGAAGAAATAAGACAGGACACATGCTCTTTCATCGTTACGGTAACTGATGATGTAACTGAAATTGATAAGCTTTCTTGTGCTCAAGTATTGTATGACGAAGTGTTTGCACAGAAATATCCAAATGATGAATGGTTAATGGTCTTACCCAGAAAGGTAAAATACAGTACTGCTGCAGTAGCTATACCACTTACAGGTCAACGATTAAAATTCTATATCCAGTCGGATTCAACTAAAGTGCTTATCAACGGAAATCCGTATGTAAGTGCAACAAAATATAATCTAACTAATCCGGTCGATATTCAGGTTACTTCGAATTATGGAACGGTTCGTCCGTATAAGCTATATACGATTTACTATCCCGAATTTGACACCTTTAAATTAAACGGTGTTGCAGGAACGGTTGTACGTTCGGAATTCGACTACAGCTATTTTGAAATAGGAGTAACTTTACCGACAGGTACTGATGTAACTAATCTTGTTCCTGAATTTTCTCTGTTCTCACCCACGGATAAAGTGTATATCGGAGATGTAGAACAAATATCAGGAAGTTCAGCGGTTGATTTCACTCAAAATGTAAGTTATCGTATGGTTTCAACTTCGCCGGATAATCCGGATATGCAAGCTGAATCTACTATCAATATTAAGATAAGTTATCAATAAATTTATCTTTTATCACTTTATATAATACAAATATAAGCATGAAGAAAATTTTTTTATATCTCTTAATTTTTATTTTTACCATTGGAGAAGTCTCCGCTCAAAAATGGACAAACCCTTTCACATTGGGGAATGAATGGGGACAATACGGAATAGGTGATCCTTATATATTGAAATACAACGGATCATATTATTTGTATTGTAGCACCAGAGATAGAACAGAAGGTGTAAAATGTTTTGTTTCGAAAGATTTAGTCAACTGGTCTGCTGCATATATGTGCTCGACCGATCCGATTACACGTGGGGCTTATGCCCCCGAAGTCGTTTATTGGAACGGAACTTTTTATATGTACACCTCTCCAGCAGGCAACGGACATTATGTATTGACCAGTACAAGCCCGACCGGACCTTTCACCCGTGTTACCGAGAACTTTGGGAAAAGTATCGATGGTAGTGTCTTTATTGAGGATGACGGAACATGGTATTTTTACCATGCCGGAGGAGGAGGTGGAGGCATGCAAGGCTGCACGATGAGCAGTCCGACTACCGTAGGAGCCGGAAGAAACATAGGGGTTTCCATGAATAACGATTGGACGGAAGGACCTACCCTTATCAAAAGAAATGGTGTGTATTACATGATTTATACAGGCAATCACGTTATTAGCAAAGGCTATCGGATTGATTATGCCAAAAACACAAGCGGACCGCTTGCTACATTTACTCCGCAAGCAAAACAAAATCCCATCTTAGTAAATACCGAAGGAGCTAACGTGGGACTTGGTCATGGAAGTGCGTTTATCGGTCCCGATTTGGATTCTTATTATTATACTTACCACAGTCTCGCCGGAGATTACGGTTGGGGTCCGTACAGAAGGTTCAACTACGACCGTATCGCATGGAATGGAGATAAAATGACTATACTTGGTCCCACGGTATGGGCACAAGAAGCACCGGAAATGCCAACTGGTTACGATTTTTTTGAACGAGCAGAAATTGGCAGCGACTGGACTATGCCCAACGGCGGTAACTGGGGAATTTATAATTCCGAACTGATGTATCAGGATAAATTTGACGATACAGAAGAAACTTGGCGTAAAGCACTTTATATTACCGAAACAGAATCCAACTACACCGCAGAATTTACTGCTAAGGAAGTTAGTCGCCACAATGACAATGCAAAATATGGTGCTGTATTTGGCTATACAGACGAACAAAACTACGGTATCGCACTGTTTCGTAGCAAAACCAATCAAATAGAAATCAATTTCCAAATCAATGGTGTGTGGGGAACTCCGAAAATGGTTAATTTACCTGCCGGTTATGACTACACCAAATGGCATAGTATAAGAATAGAAAAATCGGGTACTAACTATAAGTTTTTTGTTGATGGCATGCTGAAAAACACATCGACAAGTGCTTTGGGAGCCGGTAAAATCGGATATATGAACAGTTGGAGTCATACCGACTTTGGATATATCGCTTTCAGTAATAAAGTAAATGGTTCGGGTATCTTTGATATCTATAAACCAATCCCTGGAACGATAGAAGCAGTTCATTACAATACAGGTGGAGAAGGCGTAGGTTATCACGAACTGACACCGGGTAATGCCGGAGGAAATTATATTCGTGAGGACGATGTAGATATCAGCAACTGTAGTGAGGGAGGATATGCCATCACCTCTATTCAGGCAGGAGAATGGTATACCTACAACGTTAATACTCGTTATCCTTTGACTTATAATGCCGGAATACGTTATGCTTCAACGCAAAACGCAAGCTTTAGAATTTTACAAGATGATAATGTAATTGCAGATAATATTAAATTACCCTCAACAAACGGTGTATGGAAAACGGTTATAGTGAAAGATTTAAACTTGACAAATGGCTACCATACCTTGAAAGTGGAAGCTATTTCAGGCGAATTTTCCTTATACGATATGCAGTTTGATTTAGCTCTTAATACTCCTACAACCAAAGAAGATAATTTCGATGGAGGAACTGCTGGGTGGTATTACATCGATGGAGCATGGGAGATTCGTTCAGGACAAGCATATATTAAGGGTTACGGAAAACGTACGATGACAACAGGCACTGCACCATGGACTGATTATACAGTTCAGGTGGATGTTACATATATCAATGGCATGAACGGTGGACTTCTTTTGCGGGCAAAAAATTTAGCTTTGGGAAGTAATGGTACCAGTCCACAAGCAGGAACCGATTTTCTACAAGGCTATTATATCAGCTTATCCTCAAATGCAGTTGTATTAGGAAAACAAAACTATAATTGGGCTCAACTGAAATCGGCACCGGGAAATTATGTTACAAACAAAAAATACACGCTTAAAGCAAGTATCATTGGTGCTGATATCAAGGTATATGTTGATGATGTGCTTGTGATGGAATACACCGATCCAAATCCTTTTGTAACAGGACGCCCCGGTCTGCGAGTACATAATACCGAGGTCTATTTTGATAACTTCAAAGTAACCGTTCATGATGGTGATGTTTCATCAGTCAAAGAATTAAATATATCTAAAAATAATATTTTTATATATCCTAATCCTGTAGATACAATGCTTTCAATTCATAATATTTCTGATGCTTCCGATATTTCAATTTATGATGTGAACGGACAGAAAGTGTTTCATTCACAACTAAATGGTGAAAGTTACTTGACATTGAATATGAGTGATTATCAAGATGGTCTCTATTTGGTAGAGCTGACAGGTAATGATAAAAGTGTAGTTCGGAAATTTATAAAGAATCAGTAAATCAAAGCATGAAAAAAAGTTTTTTGTATATATTATTTCTCATATTCACGGTAGGTGAAGTTTCAGCACAAAAATGGACAAATCCTATAAGAATGGTGGGGGAATGGAGCGGTATAGGTATTGCCGACCCATATATATTAAAATATAGAGGATCATATTATTTATACGGCACAGGTAGCAGTACAGGAATTAAATGTTGGGTATCAAAAGATTTGGTTAACTGGTCTAATTCCTATACATGTGCTACTGAAGGTGGAGCTTATGCACCCGAAGTCGTTTACTGGAACGGCTTATTTTACATGTATACATCACCTTCAGGCAATGGACATTACGTACTAACCAGTACGAGTCCGACCGGACCTTTTACTCGTGCTACCGGGAACTTAGGAAAAAGTATTGATGGTAATGTATTCATCGAGGACGATGGAAAATGGTATTTTTACTATGCCGGAGGAGGTGCGGGAGGCATGCAAGGCAGCGAGATGAGCAGTCCGACTGTTATTGGGAGCGGAAGAAACATAGGTGCTTCCATGAACAATAATTGGACAGAAGGAGCTTCAGTTATTAAAAGAAACGGCGTTTATTACATCATATACACAGGAAACCACTTCCTAAGTAAAGGATACCGGATTGATTATGCTAAAAACACAACCGGACCGCTTGCTACTTACACTCCTCAATCAAAACAAAACCCTATTCTAATTAATACTGAAGGAGCTAATGTCGGATTGGGTCATGGTTGTCCATTTATCGGACCCGATTTGGATTCATACTACTATGCCTATCACAATCTTGATGGTACTGTTAGGATGTTTAACTACGACCGTATAGCATGGAATGGAGATAAAATGACTATACTCGGTCCTACCGTTTGGGCGCAACAAGCACCCGAATTGGCTGATTTTACCGACTTCTTCGAACGAACTGAGGTAGGTGAAAATTGGATTACATCTGGTGGAAATTGGGGAATTACAAATAAAGATTTTCTGTATCAAAATGTCTCAGCCGGTGAAACAAAAATTATAAATAATGTAGCTACCGAAAAAAACTACACCGCTGAGTTTACTCTTCAAAGAGTTGGAAGTACAAATGCAAACTCTAAATTTGGAGCTGTATTCGGCTATACAGACGAATCGAATTACGGTATTGTAGCTGTACGTGATCAAAGCAAGAAGTTGGAAATAAGTTTTAAGATAAACGGTATTTGGTCATCAACAGTATCAGCCGATTTACCATCTGAATTCAACGGTGCAAGCTGGCATGCTATACGAATTGAAAAATCAGGAGAAAATTATAAATTTTTCATAGACGGTATGCAGAAGGCTGCTTTGACAAGTCAATTGGCAGGTGGTAGAATTGGTTATATGACTAACGAAAGTAAAGCCAATTTCGGATATATCGCTTTCAGTAACAAAGTCAACGGTTCGGGTATCTTCGATGTATATAAACCGATTCCGGGAACAATAGAAGCCGTTCATTACAATACAGGAGGAGAAGGTGTAGGTTATTACGAGCTGACTCCGGGCAATGCAGGCGGGAAGTATATTCGAGAAGATAATGTTGATATCAGTAATTGTAGTGAAGGAGGATATGCTATTAGTTCAATTCAGGCAGGAGAATGGTATGCCTACAATGTCAACACACGATATCCTTTGACGTATAATGCCGGAATACGTTATGCTTCAACACAAAACTCCAGTTTTAGAATATTACAGGATGATAAAGTACTTTCAGATAATATAGAATTGCCTTCAACAGGAGGTGTATGGAAAACAGTTATTGTGAAGAATCTAAACTTGACCAATGGCTATCACACTCTGAAAATAGAAGCTATTTCAGGCGAATTCTCCTTATACGATATGCAATTTGATTTGGCTCTCAACACTCCTTTGACCAAAGAAGATAACTTCGATTCTGGATTTACCGGCTGGTATTATAGCGACGGTACGTGGGAAACGCGTTCAGGGCAGGCTTATATAAAAGGCTATGGAAAACGTACAATGATAACCGGAACTGCACCGTGGACAGACTATACTGTTCAAGTAGATGTTACCTATATCAGTAATATGAATGGCGGAATTCTTTTACGAGCAAGAAATCTATCCTTAGGAAATGATGGTAGCAGTGCGCAAGCAGGAACTGATTTTCTGCAAGGCTATTACGTGAACATAGACCGCAGTGCCGTTATATTGGGAAAACAAAACTATAGCTGGACTCAATTAAAATCAGTACCCGGAAACTATGTGTCAAGTAAAAAATACACACTCAAAGCAAGTATTATAGGTGCTGATATCAAGGTGTATGTAGATGATGTGCTTGTGATGGAATACACCGATCCAAATCCTTTTGTGACAGGACGGCCTGGCCTTCGAGTGCATAGTACTGAAGTTTATTTTGACAATTTCAAAGTTACTGTCTATGATGATAATGTGTCATCGGTGAATGAATTACATATATCTGAAAATGACATCTTTATACATTCTAATCCTATAGATGCAATGCTCTCAATTCATAATATTTCCAATTTTTCCGATATTGAGATTTATAATATGAACGGACAGAAAATATATCATTCACAACTAAATGGCGAAAACAATCTGACATTGGATGTAAGTAACTATCAGGGTGGTTTTTACTTGTTAAAGCTTACAAGTGGAGATAAAAGTATAGTCAGGAAATTTATCAAAAACCGGTAAATCTGCAAGAAGTTGGAAATAAACAAATGGTAATTTTCTCTACTTGTTTTTATCAGAAGTCATCTTGACTTTTCAAATCAATCAACTACAATTGCGAAGGAATTCCCTTGCTTCGCGTTATCTAACCCACTGCGGCTGATTGGGAGTTCCCTCAGTCGCTCCTTTGGCTTCGCCAAGTCGCTCCATCGGGATGACACGCTCGCTTGCGGACAGGGGTAACCGGTCGTTTGGCATTGTAAAACATAACAGCCAAGACGCACGACCGGTGCAAGGTTTCCTGCGCCGCCACTGCAAAAAGAATGATGTTACAGAAACACTTCGAGTGGCGGTATATACCGTCTGCTAACGAGCGTGTCCTCCTGTCCAATTGCAGTCGGTTGAATAGCGAGCATATTAGCTGCGTAGCAGCGTGTTATTTATAGCAGACTAATTCTCTCTGTTGTGTAATCTCATATTATTGAATAACTCAATTGCTGATTTTACAATCTGATCCATGTCAAAATACTTGTATCCACCAAGACGACCTCCGAAGAAAACATTTTTTTCTTTTTCTGCCAATGTTTTATAGCGTTGATACAAACAATTATTTTGTTCTGTGTTTATAGGATAAAACGGTTCTAACCCAATTTCCCATGCTTGCGGATATTCACGTGTTATTACTGTTTTAGGTTGTTGTCCTAACTCGAAGTGTTTATGTTCAATAATTCGTGTGAAAGGGATTTTTCTTTCAGTGTAATTAACTACGGCATTACCTTGAAAATTGTCGGTATCGAGCACCTCGTTTTCAAAATATAGAGATCTGTATTCCAATGCTCCAAAACAATATTCATAATAGGCATCAATCATCCCGGTAAAGATAATCGTTTCGGCTTCTTTAGCCAGATGTCGGTTTTGTAAAAAATCCGTGTTTAATAATACATCGCATTGTGAGAAGCATTTTTCAAAAATAGGGTTGTAACCTCCCTTAGGGATTCCTTGATACGGGTCGTTGAAATAGTTATTGTTGTATGTGAAGCGGAGAGGTAATCGTTTGATGATAAAGGCAGGCAGTTGCGTTGCAGCTATTCCCCATTGTTTTTCGGTATATCCTTTTATCAGTTTTTCATAGATGTCGCTTCCTACAAGTGATAAAGCCTGTTCTTCCACATTCTTCGGGTCGTCTATTTTCACTCGTTGCGATTCGATTTTTGCTTCTGCCTCTTCGGGCGTTGTCGTTCCCCAAAGCTGATAAAAAGTATGCATGTTGAACGGTAAGTTATAAACTTTGTTTTTATATCTTGCTAATGGCGAATTAACGTAATGGTTAAATTCGCATAACTCGTTCATGTAGTCCCATACTTCCTTATTAGAGGTATGAAAGATATGCGCACCATATTTATGCACATTGATTCCTTCTATGTTTTCACAATAGAGATTTCCGCCAATATGGTTTCTCTTTTCTACAACAAGGCATTTCTTGCCTTGCTTCGTGGCTTCACGAGCAAAAATGGCATTGAAAAGCCCTGCACCAACAAGGAGGAAATCGTATGTTAGCATAGTTTTACTCCTATGATGTTTAATCCGATATAAGTGAGTGACGACAAATCAGGAAAAAATGAATCAGTAATTTGTTTATCAATATATTCTTCTACAGAAAATTGAGACAACGATGTTTTATCTAAATTTGGATATAAAGTATATTGTTGTAAATCTTTGATGACGACATCCATATCATCAGTATTGCTTGGAGATATATCGAGTTGCTTTATACGAGAAAGTATTTCACCTGTCAACGCAGGGCATAGTTTGGTTGATGATAGCGTATTTTGCATTATTTCCACATCCGAAAAGTGATATTTCATTTCTGGAAATGTTGCTAATACAAATGATAAAAATTTCTTCATTGTTCTTTCTGCTTTCTGTTTGTACATTCCACAATCGTAAACGCCAATTAAAAAATGAATTGCGGAATTGATGAACATGGGATTTAGTGTCAATTTGTTAATAGTATAAATCAAATCGAGGCCTTCCAACAGAGATGAAACCAATTTATTCTTTTGTATGCTTCTACTTCCTGTTTTTATTCGGGACAAGGCGTAAAAACCGGCAGAAAAAACAGGAAAATTAGTTTTTGTATCAAACGTAAATTGTCCGCTATAATCTTGGGATAATTTCACATCAACGTCTTTAAACAATTCATCCCGTTTTTCGTTTGTTGCTATGAAATGGTTTTCTATCAAATGATTTAATCCCAATCCGATACCAGCCACACCGTCTGATAATGAGGGGGTTACAATCATTTCCAGCATAGCAAATATCTCATCCAGTAAATCATCTGCTTGTTTGTTATAAACCGGTTGGGATGCATATCGGGAATAATGATACAGAAACACGGCAATCCCCATTTTCCCTTTTATTAATCCGTTATTTTCACAGTTTTGCAAATTGAGAATTAATAGATTAGCTATTTTCTGAAGTATTTTATCCATGTTTTTTGTCTTTCTTATATTGGATTACTTTTCTGAAGAAGTCGATTAAGTCCGGTACATGATAATCGAAACTAAACCGCAGGCGATTTTTCATGACATTAGACCGTAACTGTTCCATTTTTACCTCGTCTGTTAATTGTTTCTTTAAATCTTCATAGTCGGTATATAGGATACCGATATTTAATTCCTCAATTCGTTTTTGCGTAGCAACAATATGACCGGTATTGTCGCGTAGAATTACAGGTAATCCTGCCGACATATAGGTATTGATGCGTGCGGGTATATTCAAATCATCCCATGAAGCTTTCAGTATATTACCGTTATTTTTACTTTCCAAATTATGTAGCCATGCTGCGTCATAGCGCGACAATTCTTCTACCCAATTGAGAATAGAACAGTGTGGATGGATGTGTAAATGGTTAGGTGCTACTTGTAATAAGATGTTATTTCCCTTTTCATGTGCTTCATGATAGTTTTCGGTATATAAGTGTATGTGGATATTTTGTTCGGCTATTACTGCTAATTCTGTAGGAGTAATACCAACCATTCGTCCGGCAACAAGCGTATGAATACCTCCTTCCGATTCAGATATACGTTTGTTTAAAGGTTTGTGGAAATAATTCTGTTTGGGTAAATCTCCATCAAGAATGTAATTTAAACCACTTTCGGGAATAAACTGTTCATACCATTCTTTTACCGTTTGGTTGAGAAATATCTTACCATCGGCAAAAGTATATAAATAGATCAATTGATTCCACCATCCGTCTTTTAGGCATGCTGAAGGTCCCTCTTTAAAATGCCAGACAAAAGGGATGTCTCTATTTTTCTTCAAGACATCATAAGCTAAAGGAACGGCTGGCCAATTTAATAGAGCGTATATAACATCCGGATTAATTTCTTTAATTCGTTGCTCCCAATTTTCAAACGGAATGTCTTCGATATGACCGAAAGAAACCGGGCCTACTGCATTAAAAGTAAACGCAGGACGTTGTATCCACAAACCATATAGCTTATGCCCTGCTTCTTCTAAGGCATAGATTCGTTCGGAATTATATGCCAGTTCTCCGACCAATAAAATTTTTAATGGATGTTTATCGGGATTGACCTGCTTGCGGAAGTCTTTGTATAATACTTCCTCATCAATAAATTTGTATTTGGAAACACGTATTTTGATTGGTTTATCCACTTGATAAAACAAACGGTAATAACTCAATCCGCCACCGTATTTTTCTGCTAAAATTCTATGACGCTGATGAGGGTGTCTTGTCCAAACACAAGTAATGGCTCGCGTGGCTACGAAAGAACCTTTATCCAATAATTTGTGCCAAAACATTAGGAATAGATCTTCTGTAATCCAGTCCTTCCGCTCCAGCCACCGGTCAGTCGTTTTCTTATGCATTGTCTGTACTAATTGCAGACAATATCCGGGGCGTGTCCGGATGGTTTGATTTTCAGGGGCAATCGATATTGTGTCGGCTATCGCGTAAATCATGCCACTATATGCTAAAGCAATATCGCCGTATTTTTCGATTTTTTCCACTAACGATTCCAAGTGATCTTCGTAGTAATAATCATCGGAAGGCAGATAAGCGATATAGTCATATTTAGCTCTGTCCAACCCCTGATTTAGAGCATAACCCAAACCTTGGTTTTTTTTATTCTTGATATACGTAATTTTTTTATTCTGTAACAAATCGAATAAACACGCTTCGGTATCATCCGTGCATCCGTCATTGATAATAACAAGTTCCCACTCTTTATAAGTTTGTTTCAGCAAACTTAAAATAGCCCTACGTATAAATGCCGATTGATTGTATGTCGGCATAATAACTGTAACTCCATTGATCATAACAATTAAAAGCTACCATTAATAATCTGTTGAGGAATTAGCTGTTAGCTTATATATCGGGGAAGAAAACTTATTGTATGCTTCAGAATGTGTTCCACCCAAAATAGGATCATAATACGTGTAATATGTTGTTCCACCACTTTGAAAATAACTGGTAATCACTACGTAACGGTTAGCCGAATATTTATAGAGACCTGAAGTTACTTGTTGTTCTGAATATAACTTTGCCAAAACGGGTTTTCCGGTTGCATCCAATTCTCCTTTTATATTATTGATACTATAGCCATAATTTTTTGTTTCAAAATAACCCGGTATATAACTATGTCCCGGATACAGCGCAAAAAAATTACGGGGTATAGTCGAAAGATATGCCTTGTATTCATTGTAATAAGTCGTCAAACTTCTCCCTGTTATATGCGACAAACAACTCAAAAATGAAATAATCATCATGGGAGTATCTCCAACATAAGAATAACTATCGCCCCAGCTATGAGGAGTATGGTAAGTAACATCATAAAGATCTGGATATGGATATGGATATGGATATGGATTTTCACCATAACCATATATAAACCAACGATATACTCCTTCTTCATCATAACTACCAATACCGTGTTCATTCAACCAGGTTACTAAATCCGTGGCTTCGCTACCACCCACTATTCCTTGTTTTTCTTCATTACTCAATTCCGGAAAAACCCTACCAAGTCCTTTTAAATCGTTTCTTGTGATTGTTTTCATAATTGTTTATTTTTTGTAAATTTCTTCTTTTCTCTTTTGCTCATTTCCTCCATTTTCATTTCATCCGTCAGTTCGCAGGTATATGTTCCACCAGTTTTCAACTTCGTTTTTCCTTCATTGGCAGTTTGGAAAAACGGATGAAAATGCGTGTGTTTTCGAGGAGAATTGTTTACCATCTTATTCCTGTCCAAAAAATAAGCTGTAAAATTAACCGTATATCTGTCTAAATATTTCTCAATAACGGCAATCGGACTGCCCATGTTGATTTTTTGTCCGGCAGAAACCAGAGGTTTGCCAATGAAGATATATCCACTGAAACTTCCATCATCGTGATACAGAGTGATTTGTGATATATCACCGGCAGGTTTAAAATTTTTACCAGCCTGATCGGTCAAATTATCGTCGCACATCACGCCGCCTCGGCATGCATAAAGCGTATCCGAAGGTAAGTTAAAATATGTTTCCTCCCAAATTCCCAATACTGTTGCTCCTACCGTGTCTTTGACCGCTACCGGCAGCGCATAAATGAAGTTGGTATTTGGTTTTTTGGTAATGTTGCCCCGATATATTTCTCTACTATATCTATAGGTAAAAGGGTGTGATTTTACCTTGAAAGTTCTAATTTCTAATTTTCCACGGCCAACTGTGGTTGATATAAATTGATTATGCGATATTCCCTCAAATCCGTTGGCTTCAAGAAATTGAATTCGAACATAGTAATCGCAAAAATCTTTATTGTGTGTATTAAAAGATAGCCTCTCTCGTCCTCCGTCTATATATGCCGAAACCTCAACGGCAGCATTTAGTGGGACGTTTTGTGCATTAGCTTTCCCTACGGTTAACAGTATAGCAACTAATATATAAATTTTCTTATACATTATGATTTGATTTTCATTTGTGAAGCATCGTTTGCAAACTTAAAAAATTAAAACGATATTTGCAAATAATTTTAACAATATTTATGTATGTCAATTCAATTATTTCCTCATGAGTTTCAATTAGATGCTAGAAACTGTGGTCCTGCCTGTTTAAAAATTATTGCTCAATATTATGGTAAAGATTATCCTCTTCAATATTTACAAGATTTATGTGGGATGACCAAAGACGGCGTTTCATTGATGGATATAAGCCATGCAGCAGAAAAAATAGGATTACGTACAATTGCAATACAGATTACTTTAAAGGATTTAGTAGACAAGGTAACACTTCCAGCTATAGCACATTGGAATAATGATCATTTTATTGTTGTTTATCATATTACAGAAAACAAAGTCATGGTCTCCGATCCTGCTATAGGACATATTGACTATACTCATCGGGAATTTGTAGATAAATGGTATAAAGACGATGGAAAATATGGTATCTTGATGGCTTTAGAACCAATGAGTAATTTTGGTTCGTTTTGAAAAGCGGTGCGTTGCCCGAACTTTTTAATCTGCCTACAATTGGAATATTGATGTACGATCAAGTACTGATGACTGAACTTTATATTCTCACCTAATTCATATTGCCTAACTTAATAAAATTACTAATCAAATAATACGCCTATACCCAAATACTTTCCTTTGACAGATGGATATTGCTCTATAAATTCAATATAGTTCTTAGTCTTCTCCAATTTCTTTAAGCAGTCCCACAAAAATGTTGTTTCTTGGCAAGCATCGGAGAAAATGTCATGATGTACTATTATCTTAGAATAGTCCCTTACAAGCATATAATCTTGTAAAGCACCCATAATCCTATGATCACCATCAATAAAAGAAATCTCGGGTTTTTGTTTCTTTATTAACTCAATAAACTGCTCTGATCTTGAAGAACCTTGAAAATAATGTATCTCAAAATTGTCATTTTGAGATATTTCTATATATCGTTCAATAAAGGGTGTTTTCTCCATCAAATCTATAGCTATAGCTGTTTTAAAGTTTGGATTTGATCTACGTAATACTTCACAAGTAGCGATAAATGTACCGCCCCATCGACATCCAATTTCAAGGTAAGACGAGTATTTTTGAGCGTTATTCAATAACCAAATCAAGTATTTTGAAAATTGTTTTGGATTTTGCCAAACATATAGACCTGTTCCATAGTATTCTGACAATTCTACCGGCTGTTCATTTAAGGCTTCATTGTTTAATCCTATTTTTTCAATGACAAACCTTTCCATATAGACTTCATCATATATTAAGTCATCAGGTATTAACCGGAATTGTTCTACAAATCGATCAACATTAGATACAATATTCAGAAAATGAAGTCTTCGCGTGTAATCATCTTTGATCCACATTGTTACTATATCGAATTAAAGTTTTATTTATCCTTGAACCAAAAAGTACCTTTAAAGTCTGTAAGATATTGATCAAAGTCTTTGATGCCGGTGTCTGACATTATGAAATATAAAAATATATCCATTCCATCTTTGCCGATTACCACACCTCTTGCGCGAGTTAAGTTTTCCTTGCAAACCATCCCTGCCATGTTGTATGGATAAGACAGCATATAATCAGCGTTAAATAATGACCGAGCCTCTTCTCTCGGATAATAATGAAGCATCATTTTCAAATCTTCTATATCTTGTTCTGAAGCTGCACTTAAAAGTTTCCCATATTTAAAGTTACTTTTGATACGATTGTATGACATATTCATTGGCTCTGTAGCTCCAAATAAATCAGGATTGTCCTGAATAACTTTCCCATATTTTAAAACAGATGATTATTGTATATCTATATTTCATTTGATTTAATTATTTAAAATTAACTATAAAAACCTATGCAAAGTAAAAATAAAAAGTCGATATTCGCAAACAAATTTTAAACTATTTTTATGGTATTTATAATAATCCCTCACAACAAGAAGTGATAAATGTCGGAATCACAATACCAATGCTGGATTGGGGATTAAAAAAGCTATTACTTTGGCTGCAGGTGCATACAATACAACTAAACAACGATTCATCGTTGGAAAATCAGATGTAAATAGTCTGACCCTTACTATGAACCGTCAGCGTGAGGCACATAGAAACTATATTAATACCTTAAAAGCCTACTGGTTATTAAGTTACTATCAAATTCGTCGCCTGACTTTGTTTGATTTTGTAAAAGGGAAAAATTTATTTGATTTAACATTAGACGAACTTACAAAATACTGACTGTATCTCATCTATCTTCAAATTACCAATAAAGGACAGTGTAATTAGAGTATAGAAAGACTTATATTTGTGAATATACATACGAAATTCAGATACAAGATATGTGAAGGGGACTTCATCGTTTATTCTCCCTTAAAAATCTCCTATTTTCTCTTTTACTCATTTCCTGTATTTTCATTTGTGAAGTATCGTTTGCAAACTTAAAAAATTAAAACGATATTTTTGCACAAAATGTAAAAACTTTTCATCTTACACTATTGTCAAACGAGCGTGTCCTCACGAACGAACGTAGCTAAGTGAGGGAACTCCTGTGCAGTTGCAATCGGCTGGATAACGAGCAGTGTCTCTTTATCCCAAAGGGATAATATATTTATAGAAAATAACGAATGGTATAAATGGTACGACCCCGAATAGGGGTCTAATGTTATATGTTATTGATACACATCTACAAACATATGAATCCTTCGGATTCAAGATGGATTGCAGACCAACTTACCCATTGCTTTTTTAAGAATGCTTACTGTAAATCGATGATTTAAGCACTGCAAATTGATGATTTAAGCACTGTAAATTGCCTATTTAATCCCTTTATAGACTTACTGCCGACTATCGGTAGTCTATTTGGATTATCGGTAAAGCAACTGCGGAGCATCTGTGGAGTAATTGTAGAGCATCGGTAAGGCATTTACGGAGCATCGGTAATTGTTGTGCAGAGCACCTGTAGATATGTTACCGATAACCCGCACTATAAGTAAGAATACTACTGATATACTATGAATAAGCTTTAAGTTGCCGGTTAATTAGCTTATTTTTAGACTTTCCTTTAATTTACCGCTCAGAATGTCTTTGCCGTTACGCGACAAAGTCTGCACTATAAGATTATATTCTCCCGCCGCCAATTCAGGTATCTGAAAGTGTATTTCTGAGGGTTTATTGTAGGAATATATATTTACTCTGATTTTATCTTCAGGAGCATCAGTCGGAACAAAGAACAATCCTAACCTGGGATCTTTTGTATCTATGCGCAGTCGTTTGCCACTTAACATTCCAATTCCTCCGACTGTGATTGTTTTATTTTTTGTTTCGCTGCAAATATCTGTGAACGTGTATAGAACCGGTGATTGCTTAGAATCTGTTATCTTCACGATCTTAGTGATTTTTATAGGCATTTCCCGTAATCGTTGACCCTCCATTCCTCGAATTTTAATCTGATGGCGTTTGGGGTCGAATTTATCTTCTTTACTGTTAAACGTACCACAAATAGTGGGGCGTGTCCGAAATAGGGGAGTCGCAATGCTATAGCCCTGATTAGCAAAATGTATTACTGATTGTGTAAGTCTCTCAAAATAAGCCATTGCTTGCGGACGTGTAAGACCGGAACCTTCATTTATCATGTGAGTGATGATATCGTCAAGTTTTTTGGTTCCCGGACTTGAAACAACGGCATAGCAGGATTCGGTTTCTGCTGTAATAGCATTCTCAACAAGCATATACTTAATCATAACATGAGTTTTAGGTAGTAAAACAATATAAATTTAAATTATTATCAGGTCATTTTTCATTTTCCCGATTAAGTGTGCAAATGTATAAATTGTGATTTGAAAAGACATATTTCTGGATTTAATTTAACATATATTTAGTTTTTATTGTCGATTTTGATACGTCGGTAATACGTGATACAAGTAATATCTACAACACCTACAACTTCAATGTCGCCGTATATCTATTTACTCAAAATCCTTTTTTACGAAATGCAATTAGAGAAAATGATGTTTTTAGCTAAATGTATTTAGAAAGATTATTTTGTTTGTCTAAATGGATTTAGAAATTTACTATTCAAACTTTGTTTTTAATTTTAAGAAGCGGTTTTCAGATAATTTTTTAGATAGAGGGGATTCCCTTGCTGCTCGCTATCCAACCGACTATAATAGCACAGGAGTTACCTCACTTCACGTTATCTAACCCACTGCGGCTGATTGGGAGTTCCCTCAGTCGCTCCTTTGGCTTCGCAAAGTCGGTTGATGTGAAAAGTCAAGACGACTTCTCTGAATAGCTACAATAAGCATTTTTAAAAGGCTAACTAAAATAGCATACATGACACATAAAAGTGCATTATAAATTTTCGTTTATAATTAGAGTGAGTATTTCATAAATGGATAAAAAAATCATACTTTTGTATCAAATTAAATTACACATCCATGACAAACGAAAAAATTGATAGTTTAGATAAGAAAATATTAGAGTTTATATCAAAAGATGCACGTATACCTTTTTTAGAAATAGCAAGAGAATGTAATGTTTCAGGTGCAGCAATTCATCAACGTATACAGAAATTAAAAAATAGTGGGATAATTAAGGGTTCACAGTTTGTGATTGATAACTATAAGGTTGGCTATCAAACTTGTGCATTTATAGGTATCACTTTATCTGATATTAAATCTTTTGCTAAAGTAGCTGAAGAATTGCAAAATATTCCGGAAATTGTTGAATGTCATTATTCAACGGGAAAGTATTCGTTTTTCATTAAGATATATGCTCGAGACAACAAGCACTTGTTACAAATAATAGTTGATAGAGTTACAAAAATTAGTGGAATATCAAATACCGAAACTTTTCAGATTTCATTAAATGAAGTGTTTAATCGTCAACTTACAGTGTTTAAAACTACTGAGAATGAGGAGTAAAAGCTATTAGAAAACCGGTGGTCCGGGAGGTGTACCCCCGCCTCTCATTCCACCCTGACCGCCTCCTCGCATCATACCCGGTCCAAACCGCTCACCTTCAGTTCTTTCACCTCTACCTCCTCCTCCAAAACTTCTAAGTTTATAACTGAAGCTAACTAAGAAATATGATGTCAGAGTGTTGTATTTCGTAAAAGAAACTGAATTATCACCTACAACTTGTCTGATATTCAATTGTTGACGAAGAATATCATTCCATTTCAACGATAACACTCCACGACTTTTAAATAATGATTTATCAATTGAGGCATTCCATAAAAGTTCCGACTGATCAAAATTAGAATAGCCTCTTCTGTCAGAATAATTTAAATCGCTATTTAATGTAATATCATATGGTAGTCTGACTACTATATTTCCTCTTATTGTCCAATCGAAAGTTTCAGTCAACCTGTCACTTAAATTATTTAACGAATTAGAATATCTTATAACTCCTCTCCCACCCAATTCGATAACATCATGTGTAAACGTCAATGATAACTGCTCCTGTGCATTATATCTACGAGTAAAACTTAAATCTCCCAAATGCAGATTATCTATATCAATAGCATCTGTGTCTACGCCTTTTGAAGTGTAACCATAATTGGTATTATATCCCACATTGGTACTTGTGTTAAAATGTAAACGCTTCTGAATTATTGGAGTATTAAACATAATATTACCATTGAAAGAAACCGGCAATTCATTGGAGTTTACTGTTTGAGTATATTGCTTACCCGTATTATCATATATTCTGTTTGTAACTAATTCATCTTTTACGAAATCGCCTGACAACCATGTACTGAAAGAAGAAAAAGTTTTTTCATTAAAAGTACTGTACATCAATCTCATATAATTAGAAAAAGATGGATTTAAAGCTGGATTTCCAACGGTTTCTTGCATAAGGTTATCATTATTTTTAACCGGTTGCATTTGGTTAATGGAAGGCTGACGTGTGTTACCTCTATAATCTATTCTTATAAACTCTTTCTTGCCAAAATTATATTGAAAGCGACCGTTGGGTGCAAAGTTTACCACTTCATTGCTAACATCACGAATATCACCGTTTTTGTAGTAGGTCTGACTGTATGTCTGTGATGGTTCAGCTTTAAATCCGATAGTAAGTTTATAATCTTGTTCTGAATATTTATAATTTATTTCAGCAGTTTCTCTATAGAATTTATTTACAAAACTATTACTGTAATCTTCAACATAATTATCCGGATCAGCCGTATATGCCAAAGGATCTTTGCGGAAAAATGCAGTTAAATCATCGGATTTATATTGATCTTTCAAGCTATTCTGATTTGTTGTAGAAAAAGATAAAACAGCCTCTAAAATATTCTTATTATTCCATAGAGGTTCCACAAAAGAAATTCTTGCATCTACATTAAACCTATTGGATTTATTCAAAGTAAATTGATTTACAATAACAGTTGAATCAGAAGTCTTAGTAGAAAAATTGTATCTTTCATTATCACTTTGAGAAAATCCTGACGATACATTAGCAGTTAAAGTGCGCCCAAGCTTTTCAGAAAATTTTCTACTTGCAATAACGCGCAGACCGGCTGACAAGGTGTTGCCTGTACTGGAATTTCGTGCATCACCGTAACTTGTAGTATCCAAATCCTGTAAATATAAATAATCTCTGTAACTATCAGAAAAGCTCATACTATAATTCAAATTTGGCTGTAGAATAATCGTAGTAAGCGTATCAGGCTTCCACTCAGCCTCTAAGCGCATATTAGCAGAGTATTGATTGCTTTTAGAAGTGTTATATGTAGAGTCGTTAAAAATTGAGTTTTTCAAATAACTCTCTTGAGTACCTTTTGTTTCGCTAAAGTTTTGCGAATGATTAAAAGAACCATCGCCACCTATTTTGAGCTTCTCATTTACAATGGTATTGTTATTTAATCCAAAATTTTGTGTTTCGGTAATACCGTTATTTGCTCCCCAACCACCTCTGCCTCTGCCACTTCGTGAGGTGTTCACATTATTTGCACCAACTACTAAAGAGGTTTGTGAATCATCATTCATGAAATTTATATTAGCATTACCATCATACCTGACGATATTTTCAGTATCTAAACCTGCACCACCCATCACACTACCGAAAACACCTTTTCGTCGATTAGATTTAGTAGTAAGATTAATAATACGCTCGGTATCATCATCTTCGAAACCAGTTAGTTTCGCCATATCTGATTTTTGTTCCAGGACTTGGATTTTTTCTATCATTTCTGCCGGAAGGTTTTTTGTAGCCATTTCCAAATCACCATCGAAGAATTTTTTACCATCAACTCTTATCTTTTTGATTTCTTGACCATTGACGGTAATCTTTCCATCTTGGGTAATTTCAACGCCGGGCAGTTTTTTCAACAAATCTTCTGCAACAGCATTTTCTTGTACTTTAAAAGCAGTTGCATTATACTCTAAAGTATCACCTTTCACAACTAACTGAGCTGCAGTACCCTTAACTTCGAGTTCTTTTAAAAGCTGAACATCCTCTTTTAATTGAATATTCTTCAAAATAACATCCCTTCGCTCCATAGTGATATTCTCACTATATTCTTCGTAACCAACCGAACTCACAATCAACACGTATTTACCGGGATTTATTTTTGAAAGACTAAACCAACCTTTATTGTTTGTTTGTACCCCCTGAACTAATGTTGAGTCAGAGGCATTTAATAATCGTACTGTAACAAGTTCTAAAGACATTCCATTCTTTGCATCAAAAACAGTAGATTGTATAGATTTCTGTGAGAAAACTAAGGTACTTGTAATAATAAAAATCAGGATAACTGCTAACCTATTCATATTTATGAGCTTATAAAGATAATCAGACATTATCTTTTAATTCTAATTTTTAACTGTTGATTATTGTCAGCTTTTAGAGACTGCAAAAGTAACAAAAGGTTTAATGTTAAAAATGAATTTGTATTTTCTTAGAAAAATTATATTATTTTTATTTACTTTGCACCACGACTTACAAACATCTTAAAATGAACAGATGATTTTAAATTATATTTGGATAGGTTTTGTGATAATTGCCTTTATAGTTGCGTGTATCCAAGCAATATTCTATGGTAATTTACAGATATTCAGCGATATTGTAAATTCTACTTTTGATTCTGCAAAGACAGGATTTGAAATTTCACTTGGTCTGACCGGAGTTCTATCGCTTTGGTTAGGAATTATGAAAATTGGAGAAAATGGTGGAGTAATAAAAGCTTTTTCAAGATTGGTGGCACCTTTTTTCACTAAAATATTTCCTGAAATACCTAAAGATCATCCGGCGATGGGAAGCATATTCATGAATATTTCTGCTAATATGTTAGGATTAGATAACGCTGCAACACCAATGGGTTTGAAGGCTATGAAAGAGTTACAGGAAATCAATCCCGATAAAGAAAGGGCATCTAATCCCATGATTATGTTCTTAGTATTAAACACATCCGGATTGACGATTATTCCGATTAGTATTATGGTATACAGAGCACAATTGGGAGCAGCTAATCCATCAGATATATTTCTTCCGATTTTGTTAGCAACTTTCTTTTCAACTTTGGTCGGGTTTTTAAGTGTTGCTATTATGCAAAAGATAAATCTTTTCAATAAAACTATTTTGCTGACATTAACAGGATTAATAGCTGCTATTGGTGGTTTGATATTCTTTTTAAGTCAAGTTTCCAAAGATCAATTAGCATTATATTCAAATTTTGTGGCAGCATTCGTGCTTTTTTCAGTAATTATCTCCTTTGTAGTAATGGCAGCAGTAAAAAAAGTAAATGTATACGAATCGTTTATTGAAGGAGCCAAAGAAGGATTTAAAGTCGCAATTGGTATAATACCCTACTTGATTGCAATTTTACTCGCTATCGGAGTATTTAGAGCATCGGGAGCAATGGATTTTATTATTGATGGAATAAGCAAAGGAGTAGCGTTATTAGGTATAAATACCGACTTTATCGGGGCATTGCCTACTGCTTTGATGAAACCCCTTAGCGGTAGCGGTGCAAGAGGTATGATGATAGACACAATGACAACCTATGGCGTTGATTCTTTTGTAGGACGTTTGGCTTGTATTGTACAAGGCTCTACCGAAACAACTTTCTATATTTTAGCTGTTTATTTTGGTTCGGTAGGTATCAAAAAAACGAGATATGCATTAGGTTGTGGATTATTAGCCGATTTAGCCGGCATAACCGCTGCGATAATTATGGGATATTTATTTTTCTTTTAATTTCAGAATAAAGTATTCAGAAAAATATATTCAGAACGACATATATTATGATACAATATTTAAACGAAAATATCAAAGCACCTGCTTTAAAAAAACGTGAAGTAAGTTCATGGATAAAAAGTATTGCTAAGAAATATGGAAAAGAAACGGGTGATATTGCTTTTATATTTTGTAATGATGAAAAGATTTTAGAAATAAACCGTACATATCTTCAGCATGATTATTATACAGACATTATAACCTTCGACTACTCTTATAGTGATATTATTTCCGGAGATATATTTATAAGTATAGATACTGTACATTCAAATTCAGAAAAATACAAAGTAGAATTCGACAAGGAGCTACACAGAGTGATTATTCATGGAATACTTCACCTATGTGGGCAGGGCGACAAAACAGATGAAGAACAAGCAAATATGACACAAAAAGAAAACGAAGCATTATCGATGTTTTACGGGGAGTAAAATATTCAGTTTTTATAAAATAATCAGCAGTAGAGACGCTAAACATACATTAATTACAACCCCTTTCTTACGCAAAAATTGTTAAATTAAACATATCAAACAAACGTTTTTTTCTACATTAAAAGATAATCATTACTTTTGTTGCTGCATTTTTAGGAATAAACAATTAAATATAAAAAAAACCGTTAAATATCTGATAACAATTAGTTGAACGACAATTAAAGATGATGCTTAAATTAGTTAGGTATTTACATATAACGGTAATGATTTTTATATCGAGCAATATATTTTCACAAGAAATATACACTGCTGAATTAGGGTTTCACGGAGGTGGATCTTATTTTATAGGAGATGTAAAAGCAAAAGCATTCGACATAAAGCCGGATATTGGAGTTATGTTCAGATATGTTTTTAATCAAAGAATGACTCTTCAGGCTGATTATAATAACACAATAATTAGAGGTAATTATACTCAACCAAACTCTTCTTTAGGCAGTACAAATGTATCAATTAATCAATCAATTAATGCATTAGATTTCACTTTTGCTTTTAGTTTTTTAGATTACGGCCAGCTTGATTATATCCTAAACAGCAGTAACCAATCTGCTTACATATTCATGGGAGTCGGACTAATGTATTTTAATAATAGTAATATAGATAATTTTAGTTTCTCACTTCCTGTAGGGATTGGTTATAAGTTTAAACTGTCGGAACGATTGCACTTAAATATTCAATATACACATAGATTGATGTTAAGTGACAATATTGAAGGAGTAGATATTTTGAATAATCCGTTATCATTGAACGGTACGAATATAAATAATAACGATCATTTAGGGACTACAACCATAGGACTGAGTTACGGCTTATTCAGAAGGAAATGTAAGTGCCAAAGTTATAAGTAAATATTATTCATGTCAACATATAAAGACAAAATAGATTTATCAAAATTACCCGAACATATTGCCATTATAATGGATGGCAACGGCAGATGGGCTAAAGAAAAGGGCTATCCAAGGGTGTTCGGACATAAAAATGGTGTCGAATCGGTTAGCGTTATTACCGAAGCGGCAACTGAAATTGGTATTAAATATCTGACTTTATATGTTTTTTCTACAGAAAACTGGGGTCGACCAATTGAAGAGGTAAATGCGCTTATGGAATTGCTTGTTAATTCGATAGAAAAGGAAACAGAACGATTACATAAAAACAATATCAGACTGTTAACAATAGGTGATACGAATCGTTTGCCTGAAAAAGTTAGAATCAAACTTGAAGAATGTTGCAAATATACTTCAGAAAACACAGGATTAAGCCTGATATTAGCTTTAAGTTATTCGTCAAGATGGGAAATTAAAAATGCAATTAGAAATATCGTCAAAGATATCGAAACCAAGAAAATCACATCATCTGACATATCTGATGAATTGATTTCTTCATATATGCTGACTAAAGATATTCCTGATCCTGATTTACTGATAAGAACAAGCGGCGAACTAAGAATTAGCAATTTTCTGCTTTGGCAGATAGCTTATTCGGAATTATATTTTACTGATAAGCACTGGCCTGCATTCAGAAAAGATGAGTTCTATAAAGCAATAATAAGTTATCAGATGAGAGATCGTCGTTTTGGTAAATAATTTTCATAAGATAAAAGAATAAAACAACCATATGTTACAAAGATATTCCCTGATAATTATTATCTTCTGTTTGGTTTTTAATAAAACTACTTTTGCAATTCAATCTGACGATAATGATTCGATTAGTGTACCTGCTATTGACTACGGTACTACGCCTCAAAAGTATGAAATTGCAGGTATATCTGTAACCGGTGCAGATAATTATGAAGATTTCGTGCTAATAGGTTTTTCGGGTTTATCTATAGGAGATGTAATCACAGTACCCGGAGATGCAATTACAGATGTAATAAAGAGATTCTGGAAGCAAGGGTTATTTTCAGATGTTAAAATTTATGCTGATAAAATTGAAGATGGAAAGATATGGCTTACGATAAGCCTTAAACAACGTCCTCAAGTTTCTAAAGTTAATTATAATGGTCTAAAAAAAAGTGAGATAGATGAACTAAGTCCGAAATTAGGAATAGTTGAAGGTAACCAGATAACACCAAATATTTCAGACAAAGCTATACTCGTAATCAAAAAATTCCTTGAAGATAAAGGCTTCTTAAATGTAGACGTAAAGGTCTATCAAAAAGATGACCCAGAAAAAGCTAATCATGTAATTGTAGATGTGGAAGTTGACAAGAAAGTCAAGAATAGGGTGAAAGAAATTATTATAACCGGAAATGAAGCTTTGTCATTCAACAAAATTAATTTTGTAATGAAAAAAACCAATGATAATAATTGGAGAAATTTTTTCAGAACAAAAAAGTTTGTACGTGAAGAATACGACAAAGATAAAACAGCATTAATTGAAAAATATAATGAGATAGGTTACAGAGATGCTTATATAGTAGCAGATAGTGTAGTAGCCATAGATGAAAAAAGTGTTCGTGTTTACATTACAGTCGACGAAGGTAAGAAATACTATTTTAGAGATATAAAATGGGTAGGAAATACTATTTATCCATATGAGTATTTAGATAATATACTTAATATTAAAAAAGGAGATGTATATAACTACAAAGAGTTGATTAAACGACTTCAAACTGATGAGAATGAGGCTGTAAGCAAACTTTATCAAGATAGAGGCTATTTATTCTCTCATATCGAACCGGTTGAAGTTAAGATAGAAAATGACTCTATTGATTTTGAAATGCGTATTTACGAAGGCAAGCAAGCAACCATAAATGCAATTAATATAACCGGTAATACGAGAGTTTACGACCATGTTGTGAGGCGTGAATTATACACTAAACCTGGACAGTTATACAGTCAGTCGGATATAATGCGTACATACAGAGAATTAGCCGGTATGGGACATTTCGATCCTGAAAAAATCAAGCCCGATATTCAGCCCGATCCTGAAAACGGCACGGTAGATATCACTTACGAACTTGAAACCAAAGGCAGCGACCAGATAGAATTTTCTGCAGGTTGGGGAGCAACAGGAATTGTAGGTACATTAGGTCTAAAATTCACTAACTTTGCTATTCAAAACTTGTTTAAACCGGAGACTTATCGTATAGTTCCACAAGGTGAAGGACAGACATTCTCTATCAATGCACGAACAAACGGACAGTCTTATTCATCCGTAAGTGCATCATTTATTGAACCATGGTTAGGTGGAAAACGACCAAATTCACTTTCCGCATCAATTTATTATGCATCACAAACAGGAGTTAGCAAGCGTTTTTACGAAAGTATGCAAAATTATTATTCTTCTGCTTACATGTATGGCAGCGGATATGGATACGGAGGATATGGTTATGGAGGATATGGTGGTTATGGTGGATATAATGATTATAGCGATGCATACTCAACTCTTTATCAAAATGAGATGGACCCCGATATATACATGCGAACACTCGGTGTGTCATTGGGTTATGGAAAAAGATTAAATTGGCCGGATGACTACTTTTCATTTTATGGCGAACTATCCTTACAGCGTTTTATGTTGAGTAATTGGGCTTATCTACCACCTTTATCGGATGGAGTATTTAACAACCTCAGTTTAAACTTGATGCTAAGTAGAAATTCAATTTTCAATCCTATATACACAAGAAGAGGTTCATCATTTAGTTTAGGATTAAAAATAACACCACCCTATTCATCATTCAACGGAAAAGACTATTCAGACCCAACAATGACTGATCAGGAAAGATATAAATTCATTGAATATCACAAGTGGACATTAAACGGCAAAACATTTACACCTCTCACATCAGATGAAAAACTTATATTGATGACAAGAGTAATGTTCGGATATCTTGGGCATTATAATAAAAATGCACGTTCACCATACGAAACTTATTATATGGGTGGTGATGGTATGTCGGCATACACAAGTTATGGTACTGAATATATTGCTATGCGTGGTTATGAGAGCGGTTCCTTAGTACCAATTGACGTAGCGCGCAGAACCCGAATTGGATATTTATACGATAAGTTCACTATGGAGTTGAGATATCCACTATCCCTTGAACAATCGGCAACCATATATGTATTAGGATTTATGGAAGCAGGTAACAGTTTTAATAAGCTAACAGATTTCAATCCCTTTAATTTAAAAAGAGCAGCCGGTGTAGGTGTAAGGATATTCCTGCCAATGTTTGGAATGATGGGAATTGACTGGGGTTATGGCTTTGATAAAACTACTACCGGAAATGTTAGTGGCAGTCAATTCCACTTCGTATTAGGTCAAGAATTATAAAGATGGCAAGGTATTTGAATAATCAGCCCTTCGAGTTAAAAAATATAAATCATTAAATTATGCGAAAATACATTTTAATACTTAATCTGATAATAGCATCTACCATACTTGTCAGTGCCCAAAAATTTGCTATTGTCGACATGGAATACATATTAAAAAATATTCCTTCTTATGAAACTGCAAACGAACAATTAAATATCATTTCAAAAAAATGGCAGACTGAAGTAGAAACAAAGATGCAGGAAGTACAGACAATGTATAAAAACTATCAAACTGAACTTGTTTTTTTATCAGATGATATGAAAGTTAAACGAGAAGAAGAAATAATTGCCAAAGAAAAAGAGGCACAAGAATTAAAACGCAATTATTTCGGTCCGGAGGGTGAACTGTTCAAAAAGCGTCAAAGCTTAATGAAACCTATTCAAGATGAGATATATAATATCATTCAAGAATTAAGTAGAGAAAAAGATTATGGTCTGATAATAGATAAGAGTTCATCAATGAACATAATATTCAGCTCTCCTAAAATTGACATTAGCGATCAGATTCTTCTAAAATTGGGATATTCGAAATAATGAATTATTTTTGCAAGATTTTAAATTTAACAAAACAACAAAATTTATAGACATGATTAAGAAAATTGCTTTTATGGTGCTTATGGCATTACCATTTAATTTATTTGCACAAGACAAATTAGCTTATGTAGATGTTCAAGAAATACTACAAGTAATGCCCGAGCTATCTGATATTGAAAAAACCATTGCTGATTTGAATGAGCAATATAACAAAGAGTTAAATAAAATGCATGAAGAATATTATGCAAAGGTAAAGGAATATCAAGATAATATTAACACTATGGCTGAGTCAATTAAAACAAGGAGACAAGGTGAGATCGTTGATATAGAAAAGAGAATCGGCACATTCCAGCAGACAGCAGGAGAGGATTTACAGCACAAGCAAATAGAATTACTGACCGCAGTAAGAGGAAAGATAGTAAAGGCAGTTACAGAGATAGGTAACGAAAACAATTACACTTATGTATTTGATTTAAGCACACAAGCTGTAGTCTACAAATCACCTAAAGCTGTGGATATTACGCCATTAGTAAAAAAGAAATTAGGAATCAAATAAAAAAGTAAATTTTATTTGGTTTATAAACAAAAACATTCTATCTTTGCACTCGCTTTTGAAAAAAGCAATCGGGGTGTAGCGCAGTCCGGTTAGCGCACCTGCTTTGGGAGCAGGGGGTCGCGAGTTCGAATCCCGCCACCCCGACAAAACAAAATCCTTGCAGATTAAGCAAATAAGGCTTATCAGCAAGGATTTTTTATTATTTTGTATTAATAGCAAACAGGCTTTACTACATCAAAACGTAAACCCAATGCTTGTATGATACGATAGAAAGTTCCTGTTCCAGGCTCTATATCCCCATTTTCAATTTTTGAGATATAAGACTTATCTACACCTATTCTACTTGCCAATTCAGCTTGTGTTATCTTTTCACTCTTACGTGCATGATGTATTATTTGTCCCATGTAGTAGACATAAGCTTCTTTACGAAACTCCTCACGGGAAGACGAGCCAACTTTGCCAAATTTCTCATCAAGTACTGCATCAAAATCTACAATTTGATGGTTATTTAAATGATCTTTTGTCTTCATAATAGGATTGTTTTATGCTAAGTGAGACCATAAAAGCTTCAAAGAAACCTCCGTATGTTCTTATTTTTCTTTCCACATTGCAAATATACACAAAAGTTGCAACATCATGCAACTTTTGTAAAAATTCTGTAGAAAAAACATATCTAATTTTTATATTTTAAAGCAAAAACAAAAATGATAGTGTTGAATCATCATTCTCTATCCTTAATAACACACACCACTCCATATGTAAACGAAAATAAGTTAACAGTTGACTTTATATTTTGTAAAGTTGTTTTTTTTTACGAAATTTGCACGCTTAAAAAGATTTTTTTTAAGATTATTACAAAGTGGATAAAACAAAGTACATTTTCGTTACAGGTGGTGTTACTTCTTCTTTAGGAAAAGGAATTATAGCAGCCTCTCTTGGTAAACTTCTACAAGCTCGTGGATTTAGAGTTACGAACCAGAAGTTAGACCCATATATTAACATCAATCCAGGAACATTAAACCCATACGAACATGGTGAATGTTTTGTAACAGTTGACGGACATGAAGCCGATCTTGATTTGGGACATTATGAGCGTTTTTTAGGAGTAGAAACTCGTAAATCAAATAATGTTACAACAGGTCGAATCTATCAAAATGTAATAAATAAAGAACGTCGTGGCGATTATTTAGGAAAAACTGTACAAGTAATTCCACATATTACTGATGAAATTAAGCGAAATATCAAATCATTAGGCAGTAAAGGCGAGTTTGATTTTGTAATTACTGAAATTGGCGGTACAGTGGGCGATATAGAATCACTTCCATATATTGAAAGTGTACGTCAATTAAGGTGGGAACTTGGTAAAAACTGTATAATAATCCATCTGACATATGTTCCTTATCTTTCAGCAGCTAAAGAATTAAAAACAAAACCAACCCAACATTCAGTAAAAACACTTCAAGAACAAGGAGTACAACCTGATGTTTTGGTTTTAAGAACAGAACACAATATCAATCAGGAAATAAGAAACAAGGTAGCGCTGTTTTGTAATGTAGAGCCATATGCGGTAATGCAATCTATTGATGTACCGTCTATTTACAGAGTCCCGCTTAATATGCAGCAAGAAAAACTTGATGAAGTTGTATTGACAAAAATGGGATATGATATATCGCAGATAGCTCCTGTTAAAATGGAGAAATGGATTGAATTTGTTGAAAAATTAGAGACTGCAAAGGAAGAAGTACGCATAGCTTTAATAGGCAAGTATATTCAACTGCCTGATGCATACAAATCGATTATGGAATCACTTATTCAAGCAGCTACATATAATAATCGCAAACTAAAACTTGAAATGATTTTATCTGACAAGTTGAATGATGAAAATGTAGAAAAGAAACTTGCAAAAATGGATGGAATCTTAGTTGCACCGGGATTTGGTGTACGTGGTGTTGAAGGAAAATTTACTGCTGTCAAATATGCAAGAGAACATAATATTCCTTGTTTGGGCATAGGATTAGGTATGCAAATAATGTCTATTGAATTTGCTCGTAACGTCTTGGATATGAGGGAAGCTAACACAACTGAATTAGAAGTTAATACTCCTTATAATATAATCGACATAATGGATGAGCAAAAATCTGTTTTGGATATTAAAGGAGGAATGAGACTTGGTTCTTATGAATGTAGTATTTCAAAAGACAGTCTGGCATACATAATATATGGTCAAGAATTAATTTCAGAGCGTCATCGCCATAGATACGAATTTAACAACAAATACAAAGAATCATTTGAAAACGCAGGGATGATTTGTAGTGGAATAAATGAAGAGTCAAATTTAGTTGAAATAATTGAGTTAAAATCACATAAATGGTACTTAGGAGTTCAGTTTCATCCGGAATACAGAAGTACAGTTGTAAATCCACATCCAATTTTTATCAATTTCATAAGAGCTGCAATTAATTGATAACAAATAAAATAACAATTTTACAACAATAAATATTAGTTTTGAGTATTATAAATAACGAACAACGAAATGGATAAAAACACAATAATAGGTTTTGCGCTGATAGCGGCTATATTGATTGGTTTTTCTATATTAAACCGACCAAGTGAAGAGGAAATAGCAAAGCAGAAAGCTTATAATGACTCGATTAGCTTAGTACAACAAGAAATTAGAGAAGCTGAAAAACTACAAAATGAGGTTGCTGTATTAAATAACCAGAAGACTGATTCTACAGCTATTGAAACTCAACTTAATGCCTTCGGGGATTTTAAATCATCTGCACTTGGAACAGAAAAGCATTATACACTTGAAAATGACTTGGTTGAGATTACTCTAAGCAATAAAGGCGGTAAAGTTATATCAGCCAAATTGAAAAAATATATATCTCAAGATTCATTACCCGTAGAATTGTTTAATCAAGAGGAAGCTGATTTCAGTTTCACTATGGCTTTACGTAACAACCATATTATCAATACTTCAGATTTATATTTTGATCCGGCTTCAGAGGTAACGACTGATTTAAATGGTAATCAGAGTATAACATTTCTATTAAAAAGTGAAACAGGAGCAGGTTTTGAATTTGTTTATACATTGCCATCCGATGATTATATGCTCGATTTTGCAATTAAATCAAAAGATATGCAGACAATCATGCCATTGGGTAGCAATTACATGATTGTAAACTGGGATGCTAAAATTCGTCAGCAAGAAAAAGGTCGACAGTTTGAGGAGAGATACTCAACGCTCAATTATAAGTATGTTGCTGATGACATGGAGAAACTGAGCGAATCGAAAGATGACAAGAAAAATATCGCAAATAAATTAAAATGGATTGCATTTAAAGATCAGTATTTCAGTTCAATATTAATTGCAGACAAGGACTTTAACAACAGCACATTAGCAAGCAAAGTGGAAACTAAAAACAGCGGTTACATGAAATCATATTCGGCTGAAATGACTATAGATTATAACCCTGCCGGTAAAGAAGATTTAAACTTCAAATTCTACTTTGGACCAAACCATTATAAAACTCTTGCTTCGTACGACAAAGGTGTACCGGCAGAGCAAAAACTGAAACTGCGTAATATCATCCCCTTAGGCTGGGGAATTTTCGGTTGGGTAAATCGCTTTGCTATTATTCCAATGTTTAACTTGTTTAGTTCTTTTATTGGCAATTTCGGTATTATAATTTTATTGATGACAATAGTGATAAAAACCGTTTTATTTCCACTGACTTATAAATCATATGTTTCGAGTGCAAAAATGCGTGTTTTAAAACCTGAAATTGATGAAATTAATGCTCGTATCCCAGCGGATAAAGCAGCAGAACGTCAGAAAGCAACAATGGAACTTTATAACAAAGTAGGTGTCAGTCCGTTCAGTGGCTGTCTCCCTACCCTACTGCAAATGCCAATCTTATTTGCTATGTTCATGTTCTTTCCATCATCAATTGAATTAAGAGGCGAAAGTTTCTTATGGGCAAAGGATTTATCATCTTATGATGCGATTATAAGCTGGGAGACATACATTCCGTTTATATCAAATTATTATGGAAATCATGTAAGTTTGTTTACTTTGCTCATGACTATTACAACATTACTATCAACGAAATTGAATATGGCAAATACAGCCACTCCTGATCAACCCGGAGCAGGTATGATGAAGTGGATGATGTATTTAATGCCTATAATGTTTATGTTCATCTTCAACAACTACGCATCCGGATTGAGTTATTACTATTTCATTTCGACATTAATCACTGTTGGTCAAACTTATGCTATACGTGCAACTGTTGATGAAAAGAAGCTTTTAGCACAACTACATGCAAAAAGAGCTGCAAACGCAAAAGGTCAGAAAACAAAAAAGAAAAGTAGTTTTATGGAGCGTTTGGAAAAAATGCAACGCGAGCAGGAAAAGATGATGAAAGAAAGAGCGAAAAAGAGGTAAGGACGTGGTAATTTTGTCGGGGCAATCCCTTGTGGTTGCCCAAATAATAAATTGACTATAGTAATATTGATCTTTCAATTTTATATATTGTGCGTCTAAGAGTTTTTGCTATTTTGTTATTTCTTATAGTTGGTTGTCAACAACATAGCAGGTTTTACATTACAAGCTTTGATAACCCTGTTGATATTAAAATCAATAGATTTGATATTGATTTTATTAATATTGACACTAATAAAGTATCAGAAAATCTGTCGGCTCTCGCAAATAAATATCCTTCGTTCTTTCCTGTTTTTATTACTGAGGTATTGATGATGAATCCTTATGATACTTTAGGTAATACACAACAAATCAAAGATTTTCTTCATGATAAAACATTCATTGATGTTAATACACAAGTCCTTGAAGAATTTAAAGATGTAAGTTCTGTCGAAAAGGAATTATCTACAGCATTTTCTTATATAAAACATTACTTCCCTGAGATTTCTATTCCTGAGATTTACTTTTATATTTCCGGATTTAATCAGCAATATCTTATTAATAATGAATTTATAGGTATTGGTACTGATTTATATCTGGGTGCTGATTTCCCTTTATACAAAGAGATTACGCATGAATATCTAATTCCCAATATGAGAAGTGAATTGATTGTAACTGACTTGTTGAATTTATTTTTTCACAATAGATTTCCTTTTAAAGGTGAAGTGAATTTACTTAATTCTATGATTTATGAGGGTAAGATATTATTTCTAATTCAAGAGTTTACATCTAAACAGGAAAATTTAATTATTGGATACAATGAAGAAGATATTAAATGGTGTAAGATTCATGAAAAGCATATATGGTCACGTATTATCGAACAAAAACATTTGTATTCTACCGATTATTTTCTAATAAATCAGTATATTAATGTAGCACCGTTTACTTCTCCCGTATCGCAAGATTCACCCGGACGTTTAGGTGTATGGACAGGTTGGCAAATCGTAAAAAGTTATATGCAAAATAACACAACTACAGATTTGCAAGAATTAATAGACAACACCAACTACCAATCAATACTTGAAAACTCACATTATCGTCCATAAGTATTTATATTAAAATCTATATATACCGGCAGATGATCGGAATAACCACCATGATATTTAAAACCAACATATGTTCTGAAAGGCTTTTGTCCTAAATATTTTGTATCATCTTCGAGTAAAAACTCAGGTTTATGTATATGTACATCAGATAACCGAGTAAACAATCTATTATCCTTTTTCAACAAACTTCCTGATATAATAAATTGATCGAGTGCACCCCATTCACCATCGTGCTTATGTGTACCCGTACCTTGTTTATGCAAAGGTAACATCAGATTAAACAATTGTTTAGAATCGAAACTATCTGTTTCTGGCGATATGGCTTGTAATACCTGCATCATACTTTTATTATCGGGATAATCATTAAAATCGCCCATAATAAGGATATTAGCATCTGATTGTGAAGTAAATATATCATCCACCTTAGATTTCAATATTTGAGCAACGTGCACACGTTTACCTTCCGATTCGAGTTCTCCGCCTAAGCGTGAGGGAAAATGACACACAAAAACATGCAGAGTATCATCGGTTGCACGAACAATACCTGCAACATATAAGATATCACGGGTTTTGCTGTGAGGAGCATCGGGAAAAGTTATAGTAAGCGGTTCTTCATGAAATGGTTTAAAGCTTTCGGGTTTGTATAGCAGTGCTACATCAACACCACGAGCATCAGGTGATTCGAAATGCGAAAAACGATAATGTAAATTTTTCAAAGGACCTTTAATCAGGTCAAATAAACATTTATGACTCTCAACCTCACACAATCCAATAATCTCAGGTGGCTCCCAAGAGTCAGTAGAAACAATGACACGAGCTATATTATATTGCTTTTGCACATAGCGTGAATAATTCCAACCTCGCATGCCTCCGGGCAGAAATTCTTCATCACGTGTCAAACTATCATCTATACAGTCGAAGTAGTTTTCTACATTATAGCACATTACACGAAAGGTATTTCTATCTTGAGAAAAAAGATAAAAAGAAAGGATAATACTAAAAGATAACAAACAGATACGCATAATAGTAGTTTTTTGAGACTACAAACATACATCATTTTTCGTAAAAACCATCAATATTAGTATGTGCAAAATCACAAATAAATTCAGATAAAGTATCCGTAACCTTTTCTGCAAAAATTTTACCTTTTACGGCACTTGATTTTTTAGGATTTCCTATACCTGTATCTTCACTCACTTGCTTCCAATTACGAGGTAGCCAAAGCTTTTTATTATTTAGTGCACTGATAACAAATGGTTTAATATCTCCAACTCCGGCTTCATCTAAAGATAATACCCATTCAGGATGAAAATGCATCATCACAGATGTCTCCAACTCACCTGCATGCTCACCCGGATTGTCAAAAACCTCAGTACCATTCTCTACTGTATACCAATCAGCAGTTACAATACAGAAATCAGGGAAATCAACAGCTAAATCACGAACAAAGTTTTTAAAGTTATTACCTCCATGTCCATTAATTATAAGCAATTTACGAAAACCTTGATGGTAGAGTGAAAACACAATGTCGTGTAAGATAGCTTTCTGAGTTTCGGCACGAGTATGAATACAAAAAGGATATTCAATCTGACCAGGATTTTGAGATCCAAAAGGTACTGCCGGTAACACCATGCAATTCACACCTTTAGTCATTGTCTTCTCAACTGCAAGGGAAGCGATTGCCTCTGAAAGTATTGTATCAGTGCCATATGGGAGATGATAGTTATGAGGTTCAGTTGCACCCCATGGCAAAATTACAATATCATAAGTTTGGTTTTGAATCGTCTTCCAATTTGAAATGGATATATTAATATTTGATTTCATACGTTTAAATTTTATTTTTTAGTTGTCGTATGGAACTCTCGATGAAATAATGTAATCATTCAATAAATTTAGTTGTTTCTCGTGACTCGGCATAACCCGAACAAGTTCGGTTCTGCTCTCGCTACTCAAAACATTCGCATGGGCGAAATAATTGATTAAATTATTTCATGTTCGTTTCATATTTGTTTCGCAGCTATTAATTAGATTTTGGATACCATTCATATGCTCCTGCATCCGGCTCACCATCTTCTAATCTGCTTTTTCCATTTAAGTCTATTGGAAATTGTGCAGATATTGCCGGGTCGGCTATACCGCGAGCAGGTGATATGGAATCAGGCACAAAATTAAAATATTGACCATCTTTATAATCATACCTATTATTTACAAAGGTAGTATCATTTTTATTCCACCATCGGATTTCATTAAAAATTGGTAATGAGTCGGCTTCAGATCTTTTTATATATGTATGTGAAAACTCACCTTTATATTGCTCTCTGAATTTGCTTGCAAGAATAAATTCATTTGAAGATGTACCACTTATGATGCAATTTTTAAATATCGTCTCCATAGGCAGGACTTTATTCAAATCCATCAGCATTACTGCCGGTGTGTTATCTCTATTATTTGGTCGCCCTGAACTGTTGCTATAGAAATTTGCAATTGTACAATGATAGAACTCATGTTTTCCACCACTTAAATAGACTGTATAACTACCGGAATTTGTAATCTCTGAGTTAGTTACACGCAAATCACCATTTACAGCAATTAAATTATATACCAGAAAATTATGAATTTTACAATTATTTATTTCGAGATATGGCTTATAGTTTCTATCTTCATTGTAAAAATACAGTCCTACATACCCACTACTTATATTTAGATTATTCAATATATGATTTCCTGTTTTTGACAGAAGAAAAACACCACCCCATTGACCTGCTATATACTTATATGGTATTGGCGTGTCAAACATTGCTTTATCAAGTCTATCACCCTTGATTTCAACAGGGTTTTCAAAAGTTCCATCTACTTTTAAATTACCATAAACCAACAAACTTGCATTATTATGAAAATAGATTTTTGTACCTGCATGTAGAGTTAAAGAAACATCTTTAATAACTTTCAGAGAATCATATATCAAATAAGGTTTATTACTATTTAAAGTTGTATCAGCTCTGATAACTTTACCTTTCAAAATTTCAACATCCTGTCCGAATGCTTCAAGCACAACTCTTTTATTTATATTGTTAGTGGTAAAAACAATACTATCCTGCACCAAAACAGGGTTATCATTATTATTTGGATCGACATTTATCTCAACAAAGATATATAATGAATCTTTAGCTTTAATCGTGATATCAGAAAAACTATGATTATCATCCTTACTGCCATCAACATTAATTCTAAAAGGAGAATTTTTACCACCAGATAATCTAATATTTTCAATTACAATATCTTTCTTTTGATTATTATAAACCATAATTTTTGAAGTAGCACTTCCTATAGTAGTGAAAACAGTATCAAATGTCAATGTATCCTTTGAAAACTGCACAAATTTATTCGGCGAGGATACATCTAATACACTTTCACAAGAAAAGAATACTGTGATAGCTAAAACCGCAAGTAAAAATGGCAAATATATTTTTGTTTTAAAACAAGTCATAATCATTCAATATTCAATGAGAAAACCAATATACGTGAGAGTATTTTAGAAATTGCATTTGTATAAACTAAATTCGACATAGTATCAGGAGTCGGATATTTAGGTGATAAGATATTTAACTGTCCTACATTCAATTTTAACTCCGGCGACAATTTAAAGAATTTAAAGTATAAGTCACATCCGACACCACAACCAACATAATAATCAATTAATCTTTGAGTTACATCAGTTTGCTCATCTCTGCCAAGATCAAAAAGAACTCCGGTACCAATTTGAACATAGGGTTTAAAATTCCCATATCTTTCTGCACTATATCTTAGGATAATCGGAATATCTATAGGTAAAGAGAATAAATTAACTGTTTTGTCATCTTGATAAATTCCTGTAGCAACATCATAAGTCTTAAATTTTATATTGCGTTCGCCCAACAAAAGAGTAGGTGTACATCTCAAATTAAAATAGCGATGCAGTCGCAAATCCGTTATTAAACCTACTGAAAATCCTGGAATTAAAACCGGAGCATCGGCATAATATATCTTACCGTCTTGTACAAGCTCAGTATGCTGAATATCCAAATCCATAAAATTTGTACCTATTGAAAAACCTAATCTAAAAACCTTATAATCTAAGTCTGTTAGATTTCCTTGAGCCGACAAATTATTGAGAATTAATAAACAAATTATTAAAGAAATATACCTCTTAACCATATTTACATAATATATCTCTTTAAACGAGATAGAGAGTTTATTATTATTTATAAGGTTACAAAAGTAATGAAATTTCCGGTTTCTTCACTATGAAAATTCACTTTACACATGAGTTACAAACAAAGGAATATTCGAACTGTAAATCATTTTATATGCTAATCCCGGATTGAAGATTCGTGCAAATAACTTCTTCCTACGTGTATTGAAAGCCAGTACATCAATTTGCATTTTTTCAATAAACTCATTTATCTTTTCCGGCGATTCAGTTGATTCCACTAATTCGTAATTGGTTTTTAAATTAGGATAATGATTTGAAAAATAGACCTTTATTCCTGAAAGTAAAATCTCATCCCATGGTTGTTTTGAGTCAGAAGCATGAATAAAGCACAGCTCCATATCGGGGTTGTTAAAAGTAGATATTACTTTGTCGACAGCAATCAAATCTTTTTGGTCGAAATTTGTAATAAATGCAATCTTTTTTAGCTCTGAGAAACTTTCTTGCTTAGTCATGATTGGTACAGCAAAAACAGGAGATGCGCATGACTCCATAACTTCTGCAGTAACGCTTCCAAGTAGCTCGTTAGAAATTTTTTTGCCTCTTGAACCCATAACCACCAAATCCGGTTTATATTTTTTACAGTAGTCAAGAATCTGATCTTCAGGCACTCCTTCTTTTAACTCAAACTTAAAATTGATATTAGGTAAATCGCCAGATTTAATCATTTTCTTAATTTGATTACCCATATTTTCAACATCAGCATTAGCCGAACTTATAATTCTGCGAAGCAATTCGCTATCACTGATACTATAGGTGCTCAAATCATTATTCATTGAGGTTGTAAAAGCCGGACTAAAATACACGTATAAAAAGACTACTTCAGCAGAAATATTTTCAGCCATTTTAAAGCCAAAATCTATTGTCTTCGTAACCTGATCTGCAAAATCTATAGGAATAAGAACAGTTTTAGATTCTTTTGCAGGAGTTTCTTCTTCCCATGCACTTTCCATTTCTTCAACGATTTTTAAGGCACGAGGTAAATCGCTTTCTTTAATTCTTACACGCACACCAACTGCCATTTCAGGATTTTCAAGATTCAAATTGTGAATTACAGTTTCAATTCCTTCTTCCTGAAGTACTGTTTTTATCATTTGTGCCCTGTGATATGTACGAATGGCTAATGTTACTAATTTATCATCCATAATGTCGATTTTTTTAGAGGTAAATAGCAGTTATCGCCACAAATATAACATATAATAATGAAAATTAGTTTAAAGTCGCAAAAAATATCTATTTTTGTGCAATAACTTTTTTTCGTTTATGAGCCACATATTATTTGTCGATTTTTTATTAATCACTTTAAACCCATTATTAAATATCAAATTCATCTCATTTTCACTTAATGATGCCTTTTCATTATTGATTACGATGGGGTTATTAACTATCTCCGGCTTAATTTCAGCATCAGAAGTAGCTTTTTTTTCATTTAGTCCACAAACCTTAGATGAATTTGAACAAAGTGATAAAAAGCACGACAAGGATGTTCTAAAATTACTCAAACAACCACAGAAACTACTTGCTGCAATCTTGATAGGAAACAACTTTGTAAATGTAGCAATCATACTCATACTAACGGTTATAACAAATAATATATTGAATTTCGACGATGCTCCTATACTTGGATTTATCTTTAAAACTGTTGTAATTACCTTTCTACTATTACTTTTTGGAGAAATTATGCCAAAAGTATTTGCATCACAAGATGGTAAGAAAGTAGCAAAATTCACTACACCACTCTTATTTTTCTTACTAAGCATTTTCAAACCATTTATTTATTTGTTAGTAAATTCTACTTCGGTGATAAACAGACGTTTAGCTAAACATAACAAATCAAATATATCGATTGACGAATTATCACATGCTTTAGAACTAACTTCAGGGAGTAATGATGAAGATACTGAAATACTCGAAGGCATCATTAAGTTTGGCAATATTCAAGTTGTTGAAATTATGACGTCAAGGGTTGATATTGTAGATGTTGATATAAAAACAACTTATAAAAAGCTTTTAGATAAGATAGTAAGCTCCGGCTATTCACGCATTCCTGTTTTCTCAGGAACACATGACAATATTAAGGGTATATTATACAGTAAAGATTTATTACCACATCTCGACAAGCCCGATTCTTTCAGATGGCAAACGCTTATCCGTCAGGCTTATTATGTTCCTGAAACAAAAATGGTAGATGATTTACTAAGTGAGTTTCAGCAAAATAGGGTTCATTTAGCTATAGTGGTCGACGAGTATGGCGGTACTTCCGGTTTGATTACGCTTGAAGATATTATAGAAGAAATAATTGGAGATATAAGTGATGAATATGATGATGAAGAGGCTTTGTATTCAAAAATAAACAACCATACATTTATTTTTGATGCAAAAATTCTTCTTAACGATGTGTTTAAAATTGAAGAAATAAGCGAAGCTGATTTTAGAAAGTATACCGATGATGTTGAGACACTTGCAGGCTTAATTTTAGAGATTAAAGGAGAAATTCCTAAGATAAATGAACAGATTGATTTTGAAAAATATGTTTTCGAAATATTATCTGTCGACAAAAGGAGGATTAAAAAAGTTAAACTTCATATTAAAGAATCGAAAGAGGATGAAGAGATTTAATACATATATTAATTTATATCTTCTGATTATTGTACTTTTCATCTCATATGGGTGTACAAACAATTATTATCCAAAGCCTTATGGCTATTTCAGGGTAGATTTGCCTGAGCATCAATATCAAAAAATTGATACAACCTTTCCTTATTCATTTGAAATTTCATCAATTGCATATACTACAACTAAAAGCAATAGCAAAGAGAAATATTGGATAGATATTAATTATCCTACCTTAAATGCAACGGTTCATTGTAGTTATAAATCAGTTGACAATGACATATATATACTTTCAGAAGATGCTCATCGTTCTGTATATAAACATCTTGTGAAAGCCGATGACATAATTGAAAAGGCATTTGTCAATCAGCAAAACAATGTATATGGTATATTTTACGATTTGCGTGGTAATGTTGCATCAGTAGCTCAGTTTGTTTTAACAGACAGTATCGAGCATTTTTTTAGAGGAGCTGTATATTTCAATCATGTTCCTAACAAAGATTCAATTGCTCCGATGGCTGAATATATCAAAACGGATATTGTCAGATTAATGGAGACATTTAGCTGGAAATGAAGATTGAAGAAATACAATATAATGAAGCCAAAGTGTTGATTGGATGTGTAGAGGAAGATATTCAATCGCTTAAAAATCAGCTTAAGAATATTGCAATATACGAAGAAGAATATTCAAAAATAAAAACTGATAAAAGGAAAATAGAGTTTTTGGCAGCAAGGATTTTATTAAACAAAGCAGCAGAAAAAGAAGTGCAAGTAATTTATAATGAAGACAATAAGCCATATTTAAAAGATAAATCTTCATTTATTAGTATCACACACAGTAAAAATTATGTTGCAGTAATTATACATCCTTCATGTCAGGTTGGAATAGACATAGAACTTAGGACTGATAGAGTAAAAAATATAGTTAAACGTTTTTTGAACATAAGAGAACAAAGCATATTTAGCAAAGAAAACAATAAACTTGAGATAGCTTGGTCGGCAAAAGAAGCATTATTTAAGATAATTGGCAATAAAGTCAGAGATTTTGCAGCTGAATTAGAAATTTTTCAGTTTACTGTGAACGAAAAAGGTAAATTATACGTTTTACATGTATCAGGTTCAAGAATATATAAATTAAGATATTATCAAAATGAAATCTACACTTTAGTATTATGTGTAGACAAAAGAATTAAGTTATGAAACAAAACACCATTTATCGGAAGATTCTTCTCAATCGTGAATTAGGCAAAAAGATGTTTGCCGTATTGATTGATCCTGAAAAATGCAACGGTCGACATCTTGCATCTATGGTTGCATATCTAAAAATATCTCCACCTGATTTTATATTCATTGGTGGTAGCCACATTTCAAATTCGATAAATAATATTATTGAAGTAATAAAAGAAGAGGTTGATTCTTCTGTAGTTCTATTTCCCGGAGATGCTTCTCAGTTTTCAGATAATGCTGATGCCTTATTATTTTTATCATTAACATCTGGGAGAAATCCGGATTATTTGATTGGACAGCATATTAAATCTGCAAATATTATCAAACAATCAGAAGTGGAAGTAATACCAACCGGTTATATTTTAATTGAAGGGGGTAAATTAAGCTCAGTGGAATATATAAGCAACACACGTGCAATACCTTCCGACCAAATTGAGATTATAAAATCTACTGCAATTGCCGGTGAGTTGTTAGGAATGCACTTAACATATCTTGAAGCAGGAAGTGGGGCTATTCAACCTGTATCTAAAGATGTTATTTTCAGGGTTCACAATTCAATATCTACACCTTTAATAGTTGGAGGCGGCATTGATTCAGTAGAAAAAATGCTTAATGCTTATAATGCAGGAGCTGATATAGTTGTAATAGGTAATACCTTTGAAAAAGATTTTTCAAAAGTTTCTGAATTTGTTAACGCTGTTAAATCGTACAACAACAAAGAGGAGGGAACACATAATAACAATAATAATATATCATATATTCATCCTGATATCATCCCATAATAATTTATCTTAATTTGTATTTATTGAAGTGAGGTCCTGCTGATTTTACGAAATACACATACGACAATAGAATTAATAACGCACCAATTAAAAAGGCTAAAGGTAGACCTCCTGTTGAATCTGCAAAATTTCCTCCGAGTATTAATCCTATCCCTACTCCCAAATCCCAGCTCGTCATAAATGTAGAGCTGGCAGTTGCACGTCTGTTATTAGGAGCAAGATTTACAAACAAAGTATTGTAAGCAGGGAAAGTCAAGCCATAACCTAATCCCAAAATCACCGGAATTATAAAAAACAAAACATAAACTAAAGTATGATTAAAGCCATTAATTCTATTTAATGATGCTAACATAAACAAGCCTATCATACTGATAATCAAGCCTAATTCTATAGCTTTTGTTAATTTACCTCTATCAACCATCTTTCCGGAAAACAAACGTGAAGTTATTAATCCAACTGCTAAAAGTGTAAAAAATAATCCTAAACCTACATTTATGTTTAATTCTTTACCATAAATTGCAAGATAAGTCATAAACATACCATATGGTATTCCGGTTAATAGCAAAGTCAAGCCGGCTTTAAAACCTTTGAACAAGAAAAAACGATCGAAGCTAACAGCCTCTCTTACTGAAGGTTTAAAAGGTTTATCAACTCTGATAGCCATTGCAAAAATAAATCCTACCAATCCGGAAATAATTGAAAGTGTGAAAATAAAGTTATAACTAACTCCATGTTCATGCAATAGCAAACTTGTCATCGGACCTACAACCATAGCCAAATTATTTGCTACACCGAAAAAGCCAAGCCCCTCTCCCCTTCTTGATGCAGGAAGTATATCCACAACCAAGCTATTACCGGCAGTAGTTACAAAACCAAAGGAAGCACCATGAAGAATTCTAATCAGCAAAAACAGGTTGATAGTTGCCACAACTGGATAGCCTATGAAAGTAAGCACAAAAAGCAAGAAAGCAATGATATACTGGGGCTTACGCGGAAATAAATCCAATAAAAATCCAGAAACAGGTCTTATCAGTAAAGCTGCCAAAGTATAAGCAGACAAAACCAATCCAACCAACGACTTTGATGCACTAAAAGTATCTATAATATACAAAGGAAAAATCGGTATCAACAGATAGAACGCAAAAAAAAGAAGAAAGTTTCCCAAGCAAGCACTCAAGAAACTTCTCGTCCATAACTTATCCATATTTTTAACTGATATACTTCTTTATCTTTTCTAAAATAATATTATGCAAATAAGAATTTGATGCTAAAATATCTTTACCGGTAATAAACTTATCACCACCTTCAAAATCAGTAACAACTCCTCCGGCTTCTTTAATCAGCAAAGCACCGGCAGCAACATCCCATGTACCTAAACCATATTCCCAAAATGCTTCAAAACGTCCGCATGCAACATAAGCCAAATCAGTAGCAGCAGAGCCAATCCTTCTAACTCCTCTTGAATTTTGTAATATCCATTTAAGAAATACCAAATAAGATTCTAATCTGTCGAAAAACCTGTATGGAAAACCTGTTGCCAATAAAGATAAATTCAAATCATTCTTGTCAGAGACATGTATTCTATTTCCATTCAAAAAAGCACCTCCATCTTTCCAAGCATAAAAACACTCATTTTGACCAATTTCATATACAACACCGACCACCAGAGTGTCATCTTCCATTAAAGCAATACTTACAGCATAGGTCGGTATACCTTGAATAAAGTTTGTCGTACCATCAAGAGGATCAATAATCCAGTTATATTTTTTGCCTTTAATATTACCTGTACCCTCTTCGGCAATAAATCCCGCTTCAGGCAAGACATTACGTAAGTTGCTTATTATAAGCCTTTCAGCCTCCTTGTCAACATAACTTACTAAATCATGTACACCTTTATGCTCAACCTGCGACTGATCGAAACTTTTCCGCTGTTCTGCTATAAAACTCCCTGCTTGTTTAGCTATATCACATGTTTTTTTACAAATATCTTCGTATATAATCATTTTGAAATAATATGTTAATGTGAGAATGTGCTAATATGCTAATGTGTTAATATGCTAATGTGTTAATGTAATAATGTAATGTACAGACGCCCAAATTGGGCGTCTCTACCAATCACTAATCACCAATCACTTCTTAAGACCTGCAATAGCTTCTTTCAATGAAACAATTTTACTTTCAGCATCTGCATGTTTCTTTCGTTCATTTTCGACAATTTCAGGTTTTGCATTTGCTACAAACTTCTCATTTCCAAGCTTTTTCATAACAGAAACAATAAAACCTTCAAGATATACAATTTCTGTCTCCATCTTCTTTATCTCTTCTTCAATATTGATGTAATTCTCTAAAGGTACGGCATATTCTGTTGTACCTACAAGAAAAGAACTTGCAGCGATTGACTTCTCATTATGATTTTCAATTGAATTAAGATTACATAATTTCATAATGATAGAATCAAATATTGAATTATGTTCTCCAATTATTTGCAGATTTAGCTTCTCTTTTACAGGAATATTATTTTGTACTCTGACGGTACGAACACCTGCAATAACATCTTTTATCTTTTCAAAAAGATTAACTAAATTATCATCAGCAGGTTGCAATTCAGGTAAAGTTGTTACCATAATACTTTCACCATCCTCTCTTTCCTTTAAAGCCTGCCATAATTCTTCAGTAATAAACGGCATAAAAGGATGCAGGGTTTTCAATAGAATATCAAAGAAATTTAACGTAGCCTCATAACTTTTCTTATCAATCGGCTGCTGAAAACCGGGTTTAATCATTTCTAAATACCATGCTGAAAACTCATCCCAAAACAGTTTATACACAGCCATCAGAGCTTCAGACAAACGATATTTGGAAAATAAATCATCAATTTCGACTAAAGTCTTTGACAACTGCGACTCAAACCATTTAATTGCTATGGCAGCAGCATCAGACTGAGGAACATCTTTTACTTCCCAACCTTTAACCAAACGGAAAGCATTCCAGATTTTATTGTTAAAATTTCGACCTTGTTCACACAAAGAATCATCATAAGGTAAATCATTCCCTGCAGGAGATGTAAATAACATTCCAAGTCGAACTGCATCAGCACCATAATGTGCAATCAAATCAAGAGGGTCAGGGGAATTACCAAGTGATTTCGACATTTTACGCCCTAATTTATCTCTTACAATACCCGTTAAATAAACATTCTTAAATGGCAAAGTACCTTCATACTCATAACCTGCAATTATCATTCGAGCAACCCAAAAAAATAAAATTTCCGGTGCAGTTACCAAATCATCAGTAGGATAATAATATTTGATATCCTCATTATCCGGCTTATTAATTCCATCAAAAACTGAAATAGGCCACAGCCATGAAGAAAACCAAGTATCCAAACAATCTTCATCTTGACGTAAATCATCTGCGCAAATCGTATAATTTACCATTTGCTTAGCTTTTGCAAATGCTTCATTACGTGTGGCAGCAACTACAAAGCCGCCCTGAGGAAGAAACCATGCAGGAATTCTATGTCCCCACCACAATTGACGGGAGATACACCAGTCCTTTACATTTTCCATCCAATGACGATAAGTATTTTTAAATTTCGCAGGATACAGTTTTATATCATCATTTAAAACCGCTTGTAATGCAGGTTGAGCTAATTGTTCCATCTTCAAAAACCACTGCATCGACAATTTAGGTTCTATAACCACATCAGTTCGTTCAGAAAAGCCAACCTTATTAGTGTAAGGTTCTATCTTTTCAAGCAAACCGGCTTCTTTCAAATCTTTCTCAATTTTTGTACGCACATCGAAACGATCCATGCCTGCATACATAGCTCCATGCTCGTTTAACGTACCATTATCATTGAATATATCTATTGATGGAAGGTTATATTTCTCACCAAGAACATAGTCATTCACATCATGAGCCGGAGTAACTTTCAGGCATCCAGTACCAAACTCTACATCCACATAATCATCTTCTATAACCGGTATAGGTCGATTTATCAATGGAACAAGCACCTTTTTACCTCGTAAATGCTGATTTTTTGAGTCATTAGGATTTATACACATAGCAGTATCGCCCATGATAGTTTCCGGACGAGTAGTAGCCACAACAGCATAACCATCTTCACCTTCAATTTTATAGCGTAAATAGTACAATTTACCATTTACTTCCTTATGAATTACCTCCTCATCAGATAATGCTGTCAACGCTTTAGGATCCCAGTTAACCATTCTCACCCCTCTGTAAATCAAGCCCTTTTCATACAGATCGATAAATACTTTGATAACACTTTCAGAGCGAGGTTCATCCATAGTAAAAGCCGTCCTGTCCCAATCACAGGAAGCACCAAGTTTTTTCAATTGCTCTAAAATAATCCCGCCGTGCTTGTGCGTCCAATCCCAAGCATGTTCTAAAAACTCTTCACGCGACAAGTCGGTTTTCTTAATACCCTCAGAAGCAAGTTTAGCTACAACTTTAGCCTCAGTAGCAATAGAAGCATGGTCGGTTCCCGGTACCCAACAGGCATTTTTACCTTTCATGCGTGCACGTCTGACCAACACATCCTGAATAGTATTATTCAACATATGCCCCATATGCAATACACCGGTAACATTAGGCGGCGGTATAACCACAGTATAGGGTTCACGATTATCAGGCACAGATCTGAAAAAACCATTATTTAACCAGTATTGATACCATTTTGACTCAATATCAGCAGGATCATATTTACTTGCCAACTCCATTGTGTTTATTTTTTAACAAACCATAGAAGTCACATAAGATAAAAAAATAGAAACTTATTGAATTTTAAGTGGTGAAAAACAGTCACTTCTATATATCTTACATGTCTGATATGGTAATTGATATACTTATTAATTTCGGAGTGCAAAGATAAAAAAAAAATACTACTTTTGTTCAGTAAATAATACATAGAAAACAATCAAACATATTTTACTACAATGAAACGAATAATTTCAACTCCAAATGCTCCTGCAGCAATCGGTCCATATAGTCAAGCTGTTGAAGTAAAAGGCACATTATACATATCGGGACAGCTTCCAATCAATCCTGCCGGTGGAAAAATTGAAGAAACCGATATAGTTGGACAGACACATCAAGTTTTTAAAAATATCAGTGCGATACTCGAAGCAGCAGGTTACACACTTAAAAATGTCGTCAGCAATCGAGTATATCTATCTGATATTAATAATTTTGCAAAAATGAACGAAGTATATAAACAATACTTCACATCGGATTTTCCGACTCGTGCTGCATTTGCAGTTAAGGAGCTCCCATTAGGTTCACTGATTGAAATAGAAACAGTTGCAGTCAAAGACTAAGCAAATTAGTTAATTTTAAGAATTTATTAATAAATATTAGGTTGACAGGTTGTAAAAAATGTTCTAATTTTACGCTGAAATTTTTTCTATTATCAACCTAAAAAAATAAAGAAATTATGTCTGTAAACAAAGTAATTTTAGTAGGTAACGTAGGTAAAGACCCTGAAGTACGTTATTTAGACAAGAATGTAGCAGTTGCACACTTCACATTAGCAACAACAGAAAGAGGTTATACCCTTCAAAGTGGAACACAAGTGCCTGATCGTACAGAATGGCACAATATTGTTGCTTGGCGAGGATTAGCTGAACTTTCTGAAAAATTCATCCGTAAAGGTTCACAACTTTATGTTGAAGGAAAAATCCAAACTCGTTCGTGGGAAAAAGATGGAATTAAGAGGTATATAACAGAAATATATGCTGACACCATCCAGCTTTTAGGTAAAAAATCCGATGCAGGTGAAATTGCTCCGTTAAGTGTAACAAAACCTGCTGATGAAGCTGCACCGGAAGCATCAATGCCACCTGTTGCAGAAGAAGAAACAGAAGATGGATTGCCATTCTGATTTCAAAAGAATTAGTATTAATTGAGTTGAGGCTGTCTCAAAAGCGAGACAGCCTCTATTTATTATTCCTATTATTCTTATATGGAATTTTTGCTTACTTCAAACACTCTCCCTAACGAATAAACAACTGTTTGTTCGCTAAAATTATAGATGACATCAGTGATTTCGACCAGGGCACTTTCGCGGTCTTTGTGGTAGCCGACAAAGAAACGAATGGCATCGAACTTTTTGAGCCAGCGTTTGCCTTCATCCTGATAGGTGTATTTGTTGATTGTGGACGGTTTGAGTAAGCGGTATTCTTCTTTTTTTGTGCCGGCAACTATTTCTTTAAAGTAGTTTTCCTTGATATTCAGCGTTAGGATTTTCCACCCGGTTGTATCTATGGTTTTGTTTTCAGGCGTTTCCGCAACCGTATGTTCAATGATTATCTGGCTTTCTGCATCGTAACTTATCGGAATTTCATTCATGATACACTGAATTGCTTTTTCAATAGCTGAATAGGGCGCCACAAACCATTCTTCGGGTATATGACTTCCGATTTTTACCTGTAAGCGAACATCTTTGAATACCCGGTGTATCAGTGATTCAAACAGAGATACATTCATATTGAAAGCTTTCCAGGAAGCAACAATTTCTACCTTTGCATTCAGATAGGTTGGTTCATGTTCGGCATTTGCAATACGTTCGGCTACAGTGGTGGTGCTAAATCCGATTTTATACAGATTATCAATAGATTTAATTTCTGGATTTCCGGAAAGGGATTTCAGCACATAGATATACCCGGAAGGTTTATCTTCCGTTGTAGCATTGAATCGGGTGTTGAAATACTCGCTTGTTGTTTCGCTGTTTTCACGTACTGTATATCCGTTTTCATATAACGCCTTACGCAATGTGTCTAACTTCACATCCGACATTGTTCCATTTTCAAAAATACAAATACTACGTCCCATTAACCGGCCTTTACGATCTCTGTTTTGGTCAAGAACTTCGGCCAGATAAACTAACATACCGTCTAACACGAAATAGCATCCGGGATTTTCCAGTTGACTTGAAGTAAACTTCACAAAGCTGCGCTTTCCTGATTTTAATTCCTCATGGACCTTTATAAACCCATCCCGGTACAAATGAAAATTTTCGCATTTACGGCGTTGTGCAATGTAGTCCGAAGCATCAATTTTGGGCGTTTTTTTCAGGTGTTCAGGTACAGTAAGTATGTCGGAGGCATCATCAACTAAATCTAACAAAGGGTCGTTTAGAAAGGCTTCAATTTCAGTTTCGGTTATTGGCTGTTTGGGGCGTAGGAGTTCAAACCTGTCGTAGGGTAAAAGCTGGTTCAGCTTTTCGGTATCGTTGAGAAAACCTTGCAGACGGTTAAACATCAATTTCTCTTTCATTCCTTTTGTTTCGCCCGGTAGACGGTGGTGTTGCTCGTAGAATGTATTTATTTCTTCGAACGAGTGTACTAAGCGGTCATCGGAAGTTGGCTTCAGTTCCCTTGGCTTTACATCTGCAAATAAAGGATCGTTGAAAATATCCTGTAATTCTTTTTCTATGTCCATCATATCATTCAACGATTTTTATCAACAAATTTTTGCTTCTCATTCCGAATAACAACAATAGCCTGTGCCAAGCGCCTGTTATACGGATTTGGGTCTGTCAGTTCAGGTAAAGCTCCGTTGTGTTCTTCCTTAAATTGGGGAAGATATTTTTTGAAAAGAATAATAGCTTCCTCGATAGGCATATCGATTTTGCTTTCTTCAATCACATTTTGAACTACTTTGAGTACTGGGGCAGTTACTGACTTGGATAATATCTCATAACCACGCTGAAACGGATTTATGGTATCAATCAGGTTCATACTCAAATTGTCGATATTGATAAAGCGTTTTCCTATCACCATAAAGGTGTTACCTGCATTTTGCTCCATGGTTGCACCTTTGGTTACGGCATCGAGGACTAAATGTTGTCGAACTTCTTCTACTTCATCGGGCGATAGTTCCGGGTATTTTTCCTGAATGATTTTTGGAATAAGTACCTGGTTTATCACTTCGGGGGCAATACCACCACCCATTGAACGCACAATCATATCATCCTGCAGAATGGTTGCTTTCAGGTCGGTGAGATCACCGGTCACGATTTCTTTGGTACGCACCGACGAAAGCGGTTTTAGTCCTTCCACAAAAATGCGGGGTGTATCATCGTCGTCCGAATCTTCATCTTTCTTCGACTTGAAATTCCACGAAGGAGCCATCACCTGTTCCATAAGCAGCGAAACGGTAATTGCCTTTAGCATATCGTTGACGGCAATTTCCACTTTTTGCTGTACTGAATCGGGGCAGGCTATCAGGTTGGTGAACTGAGCGTGTGATTTGCCTTCGCAATCGCGTGTACAACGTCCGATAATCTGAACCACTTCGGTGAGGCTTCCACGCACTCCAATTGTCAAACAATGGTCGCACCATTGCCAGTCGAATCCCTCTTTGGCTGTACCCAAAGCAATGATAATATCCACTGCATCGGGCTTGTGCATTCGTTGGAGAAATGCTTGTAATTGCAATCGTTCACGTGGGTTATCTTCCACCAAATCGGCAATTTTAAGCAACTGCCCATTCGGAGTTCGTACCGTGTAAATACGGGTTTCGTAGTTGATTTCTACTGTTTCACCAATTTTATCAATGATCTGTTTTACTTCGTCGTATTTATCACCAGTAGAAGCACGGGAATTGACCGAAGGAATATGAATGATTGTTTTCTTAGTCAGGTCCAACACTTCCATAATGGCGGTAAGATAGGCTCCCTGATAGAAATGATAGCCAATACCCAAACTTTTCAGGTATTTGTAGCCGTTGAGCTGTTCGTAGTAATTGTATGTTACCGGGTGGAAACGGTTTTCGTCATCGGGACGAAGTACCGGAACACCATCGCCACGGAAGTAAGAGCCAGTCATGGCGATTACATGGGCATTGGTTTGTGTCATCAATCGGTGAACCAAATCACCCAAGCCACTATTGGCATCGGCTGAAACATGGTGAAATTAGTCAATAGCCAGCAAGCAATCGGTAAATGCATCATCGCTTAGTTCTTTTGCCGCAAAGCGCAGCGTGGCATGTGTGCAAACCAAAATTTCAGCCTGTGCGTCGGCAGTAAATTCTTTAAATCGTTTTACCTTGCTTTGCTCATTTTCGGCATCACACAAGTTGTAATACTTTGCAACTTTCCAGTCGGTAAAGAACCCGTGTTTTTCCAAATCGGTATTGGCAAAGGATCGGCCAATTGTTTTTTCGGGTACCGCAACAATGGCTTTCTTTACACCCTGATAGCGAAGTTTATCCAATGCCAGGAACATAAGCGCACGACTTTTACCTGAAGCGGGAGGAGCTTTCAGCAAAATATACTGTTTGGCACGTGCTTCGTAAGCCTTTGCCTGCATTTCGCGCATTCCCAGGGTGTTTGTGTTGGTCGCTTTGCCTGTTTGAGCGTAGTTAATATTGACGATATTTTCCATCTGTTTCTGTTTAATTCTAACAGGTTTTTAAAATCTCTTAGAGTTGCGTTTTTTTGTAAAAACTTCCTTTTTTAATTGTTTGTCCAAATTCTTTGGACAATTTATTTAAGTCATAAATAAATTTAAATCAACACAATAGCCATCTATCCAATAGAAAATAAAGTAAACCCGGACAAGTTTTTGGACAATTAATTTATTTCACCTCTTTTCTTCAATTCTTCAAAACCTATTTTCATTGCTTTATCAATAATTTCTCGTCTTTCACGATAATTATCACTCAAAAGATAATGAGTACCACTACCTGTACCTGTTGTGTTTAATAGTTTTGCCTCACACATTTTTTCAATAAAATATTTAATCTTCCTGCGCGTAATATGTCCCTCGAATAACTTTACAAAATCACCCATTTTTGCTTTATGGTGCTTTTCCAGGTACATATGAACCAGTGAAAATGCCTGATTGGCATCCCAATCGGTTAATTTTGAATACTCTACTTTTTTATCTGCAAATTCATAATAATCTTTACAGAGAATATAGAATTGACCTTTTGTTTTTCCAATGGTTTCAATAAGGGCTCTTTCTTTGAGTTTTTCGACAATGGATTTATCTAATTCAATTTTATCAACACCTTTCCTTATTTTGTTCAAAGTTACAATTTCAAAAACCGAAAGTTTATTCTCATCCGTCAAAGAATCCTGAACTGATTTAACGAATAAAGCAAAAGCTTTATCTTCAATTTCGGCTGATAAAATAAGCGTAACTGTAAAGGCATCGCTTTTTGAATAATCCGGGTCGGGTTTGCCTTCCGATAGCGTATTTAAGAAAATCCGGTCAATACCCTGCCCTGATCTTTCAACAAGACCGGTTTTGGATAACACATCTGCCAATAATCTGTTTCGTGGAGTGCTTGGAACAATTAGTAAGTTTTCCAATGAAACACCATGAGGAAATCCGCCCATACTGGTTATTATCATTTGTAGTGGATATTGTTTAATTATCGTTTCGCTCTGACGTTTATAATCTCTGTGAGCTATGGCATTGTTAAGTGCTTCACGTATCACTTCTTCGTTAAACAACGGAATTTCGAATGTATTGAATATTCCTTCCCGCACAGGTATTGATCCATTACGCAGATTGATTAAATCCCATAATTTTTCAATCATTACAAAAAATGGCTGTTGAAATATTATTCGTTTGTCAAAGTGGATTTGCGATTCGTTGGTGCGATATTCGTGCATAATGGCTGCCTGAGGAAGTCTTTCTTTGATAACTTTCTCTTTGGCCAGAAGGATTAAAGCAGCATTTGTTAAACTGCCGGATTTCATTAAATCCAAATCGGAAAGTGCCTGTTCAGTTGACAGGCTTCTAAACCCCGGATTTTTTTGCTTTGTTGCGTATTTATCTTTCAAAATCTCAATAGCAGACTCATCTAAATCGTCAATAGTTAAACCTTCACAAATTTGCTGCGAGAAATCAGGCTCCTGCTCCTGAATAATTTTCAGGTAAACTTCATCCGACATAGGCTTTAATTCTTCTCCAACACGCATCAATGCAATATCCTCAAATTTGAATACCCTACCCAATGGTCGCCCCACCACATCTATTACAAGTACACGATTGTTCTTTTCGTCGAATAACTCATACACATCAGTTCTTATACCTGTATCATTATAAATATCAGATTCTAACTTACCAATAGCTCCTTCGCATTGTCTTGTCCCAATCACATCGTGTGGATATTTATCGTGCATACCTATAACCAGCGACCCTCCACCTTCATTGCAAAGTGCTGTAACATATCCCAGAATACATCGACGCCTGTCTTTGGGCTCGGCTCTACCTCCTCCATTATAGGCAATATTGCCACCTTCTCCCTTTTTGAATTCTACCTTATCTTCCGACTCTTTTAAGAATTTCAGTTGCTCTAATGTTTTCCGCATACGTGTTAATTTGGACATTTTTTGGACAATTTCTTTTCGTGTATCTGATTGAAATTCAGCATCATTACATTAATCCCCTTTGAGAAACAGCAAAAATACAAGATTTTTTTGGACAATTTTATTCAGACAAGAACATCTGGAATAAACAATTGATGTTTTGGTCGTGGCATTAATGACATGGCCAAAATGTATCTTAATGAATTTCAGCTGCTTATACCGACTTAAAATGCAAACATTGTGTTTTATTTCCTGTTCATGACTATTGAAATAGCATTCTATGGTTGATATTGATTGTTTGTTATCCATATTCTATAATATTTTTCTATTTCTTCGTTATTTTTTCATACAACGCAAACAAATGCTCCAGCCGTTCTTCGTCCGAAGTGAAGGGAGCCGGGCGGTAGCAGCTTTCCACTACGCGGTCCAGGTGGGTGTGGGCTTCGCGCAGGTTGGCGGGCATTTTGTCGGGTTCGTACATCTGGGCTAGCGTTTTTTCGGTATGCATCTCGCGGGCTATCAGCACCGCTTCGGCAGCTTGCTCTATTTCTGACCGTTTTGCTTCGGTGATTTTGGGAAATGGGAAAGTGTTGTAACACAGTGTGGCCGAATAGCGATAATCGGTTTTCAACCGTCCTCCAACGGCTTTTACCCAAGCCATGTGCATTTTGGAAGTAAGTATGCCGAAAAGCCAAAGTTGCGCATCGTAAATGGCGAAAGCAGAATTAGAAATTACTGTGTTTTCATCTAAAAAGCCCATTGGGATATATTCACGGCTTTCAGAGGAAACAGCAGGGATAATGATTGTCTCTGTCATATTCTCAATAAACTCACGAAATTGGTGTGGGCGTTCGGCTAATTTTCGACCAGCAATATCTGAACTTTTCAAGCGAATATCACGAGTTTTATTCATTCTTTCTGCAATAAATGAATTAGATTCTGCCCTTTTCAAGTTCTCATCCGAAATCCAGAAACAATACCTTTCTTCACCTCTGATAAATTCCTGCGACCCCATAATTCTTTTTATCAAGTCGGAATCTTTCGGAAAATCAGAAATAAATTTGTCCTTATCTGTTTTTGAGAGTAAAAGATTACCATTGTCATAAGGCATACAGCCGAAACATATTTTTGGTAAACCTTTCGGAATTGCATTGTTTTTAAACACAATTATATTTCCACCAGCTGTGAGATATGGGTTTATATTACTCACCAATTCAAAAGTTTCGTCTCTGTAGAGTTTTCTTTTACCCGAAAACTCATTAGATAAGCCTACGATAGCAACAGTTACTCCAGCATTGTATTTGGCATTGTTTGACCATTTGAAAGAAGTATAAGCAAAATAAACAGTGAGATTGAGATTATAAATGTATGGCCAAAGCATACTTACTTGCTCCCCCTGACAAATTGAGTTTGTTGTTACAAATGCGCATTTGATATTTTGATTGTGAATGAATTTTGCTGATTTCCAGAACCAGGCAGCAATATAATCAAGCGTTTTATTATCTGTAAGTTCAGATAATGCAAAAGCCATATCCGCTTTTTGTTTTTCATCCTGTATTTTACTCCCCAAATACGGCGGATTCCCCATTATATACGCTTCCTCGTCGGGGGTATGCGGGCAAACGGTGTTCCAGTCTATGCGGCAGGCGTTGCCGTGTACTATGTTGCCGCTCCTGCGTAGAGGCAGTGCGTCCACATGCGTTTGGAAGCGGCTTTCGAAAGCCTTGTTCATTTGGTGTTCGGCCAGCCAAAGCGAGAGTGTGGCGGTTTCGTGGGCAAACTCGTCCAGCTCAATGCCGTGAAACTGCGTAAGCGATATGTTGGAGAAAGGAATCTCCCTCAAGCCATGGTTCAGGCTTTCTATTTGTTCCCAAATCAGCATTTCAAGCTTGCGAAGTTCCTTGTAGGTAATAATCAGAAAATTGCCGCTACCGCAGGCGGGGTCTAAGAATTTTATCTTCGAAATGCGGACAAGCAGCTGGCGCAGTTTCTTTTCGTTGGTGCGGGAGTTGGCAAATTCTGTATAAAGTTCGTCTAAGAAAAGCGGTTGAATGAGCTTCATAATATTGCTCACCGAGGTGTAGTGCGAGCCGAGCGAACTGCGTAATTCGGGTGAGATAACCGCCTGAATCATACTACCGAAAATGTCGGGGTTGATTTCTGCCCAGTTCAGTTCGCCACATTCCAACAGCAGTCGGCGGGCTTTCCAACTCAGTGTGGGTACATCATAATGTTCGGCAAACAGGCCACCGTTTACATACGGGAACCGGCTGATATGCGTAGGTTTCGAGGCACGAAGCGTAGCATCGTTAGTGCTCATCATATCGAATGCTTCGCTGATAATAGCACTCAGGTCACTACCATCGGACAGCGTAAAATCGTTGAATGTGGACGTAAATATTTTATCGGGGAAAATGCCAGTGTCTTCTGCAAAAAAGCAAAACAGCAGGCGCGACATAAACACATTGAGCGACTGTATGGCCTGTGTGTCGGTAAAATCTATTTCGTTGTAGCGACGAATCTCGTCGAAAATGCGTGCCATTTTGTACGCTGCCTTTACGTCGGCAGCTTGTTCCTCCGGTGCGTGGTAGCGTTCCACACCCGCCAATGGCATCAGAAACTGATAGTCGTAGCGCAGGCGTTCTATTGTATTTTCGTAGCTTTCTTCCTCTACCGGGTCGTAGCCCATCAGGGTTTCGCCATCGCTTACCACCAACAAGCGCACGGCTTTCAGCACTTTGGCATCCTGCTTTAAAGCTTCGAGGGCTTCCACCAGATTTTCGGTAATTGTATGGGTATAAGCTAAGAGTTTCTTTACTACAATGCTGTTGGGTTGTTTCGTGAGGTTATCTTTTCCGTCCTTTATGCGATTGATACGGGTTTCGGACATGCCGTTGAAAATGCGCAGCAAGTCGTAGCCTAACTCAGGAGCGGAGGTATTCTCGTGCAATTCGTTTAAACGTGATTCTATGGTTTGATAGGAGATGGGGGTGGACATGGTTTTAAATGTGAGTATGAAAGTGTAGAATTATAATTTTATTTTTTGAATCCATATTTTTTTTCTCTATTCAAAAAAGCTCTTTCACCACCTTCAAGAATTTTACATATTTGCATATTAATATTCGAGTTTTCTAATGAACCAGATATATATTTTAAAATAGCTTCTTCGTTTCTAGCAATTATTACTTGTTCGGAATCGGCATTTACTACAAGATTTGCATTGTGGGATACCATTATTACCTGTCTGTATTTTTTGATTTTTCTGAAAATATCAACTAAATCAGACATAATAAATTCATTATCTAAATCGTCTTCGGGTTGGTCGTAGATAATGGTTTTGCTAAATAAATTTGCGGCTAATTTTAAACGTAAATAAATTGTACCTTGTTGTCCATGTGATAATTTTGTGATATTCTTGTTTTGAGAAGTAACAACAATAATATGAACAATAAACTCACTGTATTTTCTGAAAAACACATCTAAAACATAACCTCTAATTGGATTTACAATATCACTAAAAGTATTTGTGTCGGCTACTTGCTTGATAAAATTAAGATAATCTTCTAAACTATTTATGTTTAATGTCCGTTCCAATTTTTCTGTATTCCAAGAACGACCATCTAATTTTGATATAAGCAGGTTATACATCTTTTCTTTATCAAAATTTATTTCAACGGAAACATTCAAATTATCAGTTCCGAGAATGTCTGACAACAATTTTTTTTGTTCCTCGGTATAATTTTCATTTCCACTTTTGAAGTTGTCCCATTTATTCTCAATTTCTGTTTTATATGTGTTGATAGAATTTTCAATTTCAGAGCCTAATTCTTTGAAATAGTTTTGTTTGATTGTTTCAAATATCGTCTCATTTTCCTCTATATTTTTCTTTTGAATTTGTAATTCTGTAACTTTACTTTGATACTTTGCGACATCTCCCAATAAAGTTGTTAAATCTCCTGTATAACCCGCAAAAGCATCTTTTGTTTTTTGAATTTCTTCTTCCGTTTTTGAAATAGATATTTTTACGGCAGGAATAACCTCATTTATAATATAATCAGTAGTATTTGAATTGTTTAGTAAAGGGATAGCAAGGTTTAGTTTAGTGATTGATTCATTAATTTTCTGCAACTCTTCATTTGTGTTTTTTTCAAATTGCAGGATTATTTCTCTTTGCTTTATTACGTTATCTTGAAAAGATTTTTTCCATTCAAAATTCTTTATATGATTTTGGTACTGTTTTAACTTCTCCTGATTATCTTGAGAAGTTATGTTTGTTATAAAATCATTGTAGCGTTTTATCTCTTTGTCGAGATTTTCTTTCTTTTGTGAACTATTCGTATTTTCAGCGTCAAGTATTTTAATAACAGAAAAAAAATCATTTATGTATCTATCTGCTTTTTCTTTGTATTCTCTTGAAACAATGTAATTATCAATAACTCCGATTGTCTCTCTGATATTTTTAGTAAATTCCTGTGTGTTTTCAACAATGCTTTTTATTTCACTCTGTGAAATATACATAAATTGAACATTGGGATTATCAGAAATTACAAATGAAGTTTCTTTATCTTTCAATGAGGTTTGCCGCCTTATTGTAATTTGGTCGCTTTTAGTATAATTTTTCCTTTTAATATTTTGACCTAAACCCGCTGAAATATAATCAATCAAGATACTTTTGCCCGTTCCCCTACCTCCAATAATTGAAACCAATCCATTATTTAATGGCAAAGTACATTTTTCAAAAGTAACATTATCCTGTTCATCTGCAAATACATCAACATTTTCATTTATCAGAATTTCAGTAAAGGGCGATTTCTCAAAGTCAAAAGCAGGATTTGTTTCTTGTATTCGAACTCGTTCTTCTGGCTCAAATAGAATCTGTTTTAAACCTTCAAAAGTTGTGTCGGCTTTAATCCAAGTGTTGCAATGGTACTTTTCGCTCTCTCTTTTAGTATCATTTTTATCAAATTCGAATGTATCCAAATCAACAAAACTGTGTATATCCAACGAATGAAGTAGTCTTTTATTACCATATTCATTTAGCCATTTTTGATTGTTTACATTGTTGGAAAAATTATTGCCGAGGAATGCTCCGACCTTTGAATACAAATCATCTTTCAGGGGTTTCAACTGTTGATTTTTTTCTAAATTACTCCATTCCTTGTATCCTAACATAAGGAAACATTTTTCTTTCCAAGCAGGGCTATTCAATAACTCAAAGACTTTGTCTGTTGGAGGAATTAAACTGCTAAATCCTTTTTGTAAATTATTGTCGCCTTCTTGTGTCAAATTTTCTATTGACAAACATTTGGTTTTATGTTTATCTAATTTTGTGATAGGTATTTGTTTGATGAATTCTTCTCTTACTTTATTTATTTCATTGGAAATGTCATTTTCATTCAGGTTGAAAACAATGTGCAAATTGATTTTTTGTAGATTATTTTCATTGCCACTGCCAAAAGTATCTATTCTAAATTCGAGAATAGGAAAAATTTTGTTTATATTTTTGAGTCTATCATTTTTGAGTTTATATTGCATTACTTTTTCATAACCATCAATAAAATAATAATCAGTAATACCAATAACTTTAACATCAGCAGGCAGATTTTCTAATGCACTAATAAATTTGTCCCAATTATTAGTAGTATTTCCATATTGCTGACATATTGAGTTCGGCGTGTGGATATGTAAATCCCATTTTCGCCATTCCGAGCCTCTTGTATTTACCGTATTGTTTTTTTCCATTGTCCTACTTTTTCAAATTTTGTTTTGCAATATCCAACACCTCGTCAGAAAATTTGTGTTCATCTGCTACCACTGCCGAGACTTGGTCGGCAAACCAAAGTTTGAGCAATTCTTCTGGGTCAGCTTGTAAAATCTCTGCAATAATAGGTATTTGCTCTTTTTTTGCGCGGCGTTCTCCTTTTTCAATGCGGCAATATATCGGTTTGTCAATAGACAACGCATCGGCTAATTGCTTTTGATACAACTTTTTTTCTTATCGCAGTTGGCGAATTTTCGCAGGAAATAATATCGTTTTTGAACACATATTTATTTATTCTGATTATTTCAATTACAAAGTTATAAAAAATTGTCGGACAAAGACAACTAACCGAGAAAAGTTATTAACATAAAAAAGCAAAGAAGTAATATCAACAAAAAAAGACAAAAACCTATCCCCTTCGAGTACTTTCCCAAAAAAGAGAAAGACAAAGGAATAGGAGTTTTTTTACTATCCTTTTATATATTTATCATGCGCAAAATGGTTGATTAGACCGTTTTGTGTGATTTTGGCAATGTGTTTTTTAAAGCAATCCACAACTGTAAAAGACATGCTTTCATTAAAGGTAACTTTCGCCCTATGAAATCTAAAACCCCGATGCATTAATCTACTCGGGGTTTTATTTTATTAAATCTTCTACTGAATAATCAAGATTCCACGTTGGTAGCAGATACAACCAAATGCGCCTTTATTCCATCTTTAGTCTCATTTAAGTCCATTTTTATCGTGTCGCCTTCTTTTATTTCTCCTGCCAAGACTATATCGGCAAGCTCATCTTCAAGATAACGCTGAATAGCTCTTTTAAGCGGACGAGCACCAAATTGAACATCATATCCCTTGTCTGCAATGAAGTCTTTGGCTTCAGGACACAATTCAATTTTGTAGCCTAAATCTGTGATACGTTTAAATAATCCTTTCAGTTCTATATCAATAATTTTATTTATGCTTTCTTTGTTCAACTGATCAAACATTACAACTTCATCCACACGATTTAAAAACTCCGGTGAGAAAGTTCTATTCAGTGCTTTCTGAATTACACCTCTCGAATATTCAGAGCTTATCTCTACTGTGTTGTCAATATTAAACCCTACACCTCTGCCAAAATCCTTTAACTGTCTGGTTCCTATGTTTGATGTCATTATAATAATAGTATTCTTAAAATCAATTCGTCTGCCGATACTGTCTGTCAAACGACCCTCATCCATTATCTGCAACAGCAAGTTAAATACATCAGGATGAGCCTTTTCTATCTCATCAAACAATACGATAGAATATGGTTTACGTCTAACTCTTTCGGTTAATTGTCCGCCCTCTTCATATCCTACATATCCCGGAGGCGCACCAATCAGACGTGATACGGAAAACTTCTCCATATACTCACTCATATCCATTCTGATTATTGCATCCTGATTATCAAACATAAACTCTGAAAGTACTTTTGCAAGATGAGTTTTACCTACGCCGGTAGGACCAAGAAAAATAAACGAGCCAATTGGTTTACCCGGATCTTTAAGTCCGATACGATTACGTTGGATTGCCTTAACTATCTTATTAACAGCCTCATCCTGTCCAATAACTCGTTTTACAAGTTCATCTTTCATTTGAAGCAGTTTCAATCCTTCAGCCTGAGCAATTCTTTGTACAGGAACGCCCGACATCATCGCAATAACCTCTGCAACTTTCTCTTCATCAACAGTTTCGGGATTAAGCTGAGATTCTTTTTCCCAACGCATAATAGCATCTTCCAACTGATACTGACATTGTTTTTCTCTATCTCTGATAGGACCTGCCAATTCATATTTTTGTTCGCTCAGGACTTTTAGTTTTTCTTTTTTCAGCTCTTCTATTTTCTTTTCCAAATCTTCTATTTCAGCAGGAACAGCAACCGAACTGATATGAACTCTCGAGCCGGCTTCATCTAATGCGTCTATCGCTTTATCAGGAAAACAACGATCGGTAATATAGCGATCTGTAAGATGAACACAGGCTTTTATAGCTTCGGGAGTATATCTTACATTATGGTGATACTCATATCTATCTTTAATATTTTCTAAAATCTGCAATGTTTCCTCAGCAGTTGTAGGGTCGACCATTATCTTCTGAAATCTGCGTTCAAGTGCACCGTCCTTTTCAATACTTTGTCTGTATTCATCAAGGGTTGTCGCACCTATACATTGAATTTCTCCTCTTGCCAATGCAGGTTTAAGCATATTGGCAGCATCAAGAGATCCCGGTGCTCCACCTGCTCCTACAATAGTATGAATTTCATCAATAAAGAGAATTATATGAGGATTTTTCTGTAATTCATTCAGAATAGCTTTTATACGTTCTTCAAACTGACCGCGATATTTAGTTCCTGCAACAATTGAAGCCATATCCAATGCAACAACACGTTTGCCGAACAAAACCCTCGATACTTTCTTCTGAATAATTCTCAAAGCAAGACCTTCGACAATAGCTGATTTTCCAACGCCCGGATCACCTATTAACACAGGGTTGTTTTTCTTACGGCGACTGAGAATCTGAGCTAAACGTTCGATTTCTCTTTCTCTGCCAACTATCGGATCTAAACGATTTTCAAGTGCAGCTTTCGTAATATCAGCACCAAAATTATCCAATGCCGGAGTATCAGAGTGTTTCTGACCGGTTGATTGAGGTGCTTTTTGTTGTGAACGCGGCATATCATCATCGTCATCATCATCATGAAAAGTTGCGCCAACTATAGGCTCATCATGTTTTGGCGATTTCAGATATGATTTCACCTGATCGTATGTTATATTCTCTTTTTCAAGCACTTCAACGGCTAAATTGTTTTTCTCTTTTAAAATTGCCAATAAAAGATGCTCGGTATCAACCAATTCCGAGTCGAATAAACGGCTTTCTAATTCCATAATTTTTTTAATTCGCTCCGAACTTTTCAGCAAAGGAATAGAAACACCATCCAATACAGCATCGGTTCTAATCTGACTTTCAATCTTTTGTTTGATTTTTGGCAAATTGGCAGTGAATATCTGAAGTATCTCAATAGCTTTACCTTGACTATTTCTCAATATTCCTAAGAGAAGATGCTCCGGTCCCACGTAATTATTACCTAATCTTTCAGCCTCTTGATGGCTGTATATAAGCACTTTATTTAATTGTTCTGAATAGTTTGATGTCATAAAAATCTTTTTTCTTCTCCAACAAAAGTAAGGAAAATATTCTAAATTGTTAATAAGAGTACATTCTTATAACAAAATTAGTACCCTTAAGTTTTTTTATTTATATCTGCAATTATGGCAGTTTTAGGAATTCCTCTATGTTCGCAGACGAGCGTGTCATTCCGAACAAGCGCAGCGAAGTGAGGAATCTCCTGTACAATTGCATGTGGTTGATGCAAAGAGAAGCTAAAACGACTTCATCAGTATTATTTTCAAAGACAGTGTGGTAAATATGAGAAAATCATGTAATTTTGTTGTCTTTAATTCAAATCGTGAATTGTAAAATATAAAATTATATATAATATGGAAAATAATGAACTATTGAATGATGTTTTAGCAAAGGCAAAAATTTGGCTTGGTGACAGTTATAACAATGAAACTCAGTCGGAAGTACGCCGAATGATGGATGCTGAAGACAAAACCGAACTTATCGAGTCATTCTATCGTGATTTGGAGTTTGGTACAGGTGGTTTGCGAGGTATTATGGGTGCGGGTACAAATCGTATGAATATTTATACTGTTGGTGCAGCAACTCAAGGTCTAAGTAACTACTTAAAATCACAATTTGTTGATTTACCCCAGATATCCGTTGTTATCGGACATGATTGTAGAAATAACAGTAGAAAATTTGCTGAAATATCGGCTGACATATTTTCAGCTAATGGTATAAAAGTATATCTTTTCGAAGATTTAAGACCAACTCCCGAAATTTCGTTTGCAATAAGACATTATGGTTGCCAAAGTGGTATTATACTTACTGCTTCTCATAATCCGAAAGAATACAATGGCTATAAAGCTTATTGGGATGACGGTGCACAAATGATTGCTCCTCACGATGAGAATGTTATCGATGAGGTAATGAAAATCAAGGATGTAAAAGATATAAAATTCAAAGGTAATCCTGATTTAATTCAGATTATCGGAGAAGAAACCGACAAATTATATATAGAAAAAGTTAAAACAATTTCGCTTTCACCTGAATCTATTAAAAGATTTAAGGATATGAAGATTGTTTACACCCCAATTCACGGTACTGGCGGAAAACTTGTGCCATGGGCATTGAAAGAATATGGATTTACCAATATAATTAATGTTCCCGAACAAGATGTTATAAGCGGTAATTTTCCAACTGTATACTCACCAAATCCTGAAGAACCGGCTGCATTAGATATGGCAATAAAAAGAGCTATTGCAACAGATGCTGAATTAGTTATGGCTACAGATCCTGATTCAGACAGGATGGGTATAGCAATTAAAGACGATAAAAATCAATGGATTTTGGTCAATGGTAACCAAACTGCATTAATATTTGTATATTATTTAATACGCAGATGGAAAGAACTTGGTAAGATTCAAGGTAAAGAGTATGTCGTTAAGACGATTGTTACAACTGAAATAATCAAAGATGTTGCAGATAAAAATGATGTAGAATGTTACGATTGCTATACAGGTTTTAAGTGGATAGCTGCTGTAATGCGTGAGAATGAGGGTATTAAAAACTATATCGGTGGTGGAGAAGAAAGCTATGGTTTCTTACCAGAGACTTTCGTGCGCGATAAAGATGCTGTTTCTTCTTGTTCTCTGATGGCTGAAATTGCTGCATGGGCAAAGGATAACGGTAAAACTTTATATGAATTGCTTCAGGATATTTATCTTGAATATGGTTATGGAAAAGAAAAGGGTATTTCCGTTGTAAGAAAAGGTAAATCAGGAGCTGAAGAAATTCAAAAAATAATGAATGATTTCAGGACAAATCCACCAAAAGAATTAGCCGGATCAAATATAAAGTTGATTAAAGATTACAAAACCTTGAAACAGACTAATGTTAAAACAGGAGAAATAACAGACTTGGATATGCCTGCCACTTCGAATGTTCTACAATATTTTACTGAAGATGGTACTAAAATATCAGTTCGACCTTCAGGAACAGAACCAAAAATTAAATTTTACATTGAAGTACGTGGAGATATGAAATCACGTGCCGATTACGATGCTGCTGATGCTGCCGCAAACGAAAAGATTGAAGCAGCAAGAGCATCATTGGGTGTATAAATTTTTGTTATTATAATTTTATCTTATAATTTTATTCTTATAATTTTATTCTTATAAAATAGCGGAATGTGAGATAGGTTGTTTAATCCCAACTCATTACAACTTTACCACACATTCCGCTTTCCATTGCATCAAAACCTTTTTGAAAATCATCAACATGAAAACGATGGGTTATTATTGGTGACAAATCAATTCCTGAAATCAACATTTGTTCCATTTGATACCATGTCTCCCACATTTCTCTTCCATATATACCTTTTATTGTCAAAGCTTTAAAGATTATTTCATCCCAATTAACTTGTGTTTTATTCGGTAAAATGCCTAATAAGGAGATTTTCGAACCGTTATACATATTTTTCAGCATGCTTTCAAAAGCCGCAGGCGAACCCGACATTTCTAAACCAATATCGAAACCACGCATTTTCAACTCTTTTATAGCACCTTCGATAGTCTCGCCCTTTGCCGGATTTACAGTCATAGTCGCCCCCATTTTCTTAGCAATATCTAATCGGTAATCGCTTAAATCGCTAACAACAATATATCTTGCTCCTGCATACCGGCATATAGCTGTAGCCATACTACCTATTAAGCCTGCACCGGTAATAAGCACATCTTCTGCAATTAAAGGAAAAGATAAAGCTGCATGAGTCGCATTTCCGAAAGGATCCATGATTGCTGCCATTTCGTCAGAGATACGCGAATCGAGTTTGATTACGTTGGAAGCCGGTAAAGACAGATATTCGGCAAAACAACCATCTCTGTTTACACCAACACCAATGGTATTTTCACAAACATGAAGCTTGCCACGTCTACAGTTTCTGCAATGACCGCAAGCAATATGTCCTTCGCCCGTAACTCTGTCGCTAATCTGTATGTTTTTTACTCCTCTACCCTTTTCAACTATCTCGCCAACATATTCATGACCGATAATCATGGGAGTTTTTATTGTTTTTTGCGACCATTCATCCCACTTATATATATGCAGGTCGGTTCCACATATAGCAGTTTTTTTTATCTTGATTAACACGTCGTTAATACCAACGTGCGGAATTGGCATGTCTTCCATCCATATTCCTTTTTCCGGTTTTAGTTTTACTAATGATTTCATATGTAAATAATAATAATGTGCTAATATGCTAATATGCTAATGTGGTCAATGGTCTGGTGTTTAATGTGTAACGTGTAACGTGTAATGTGTAATGTTTATATAGACCCTTTTATCACTAATCACTAATCACCAATCACTAATCACTCCATACTCTGTACTCTGTACTCGTACAGACGCACAAATTGTGCGTCTCTACAACTCTAAACTCTAAATTCTTTACTTACTTTTTCGAAAGCGTTTATGCATTTATCTATTTGTTCTTTTGTGTGTGCTGCTGAAAGTTGAACACGTATTCTGGCTTGTCCATCGGGTACAACCGGATAATAAAATCCTATAACATAAATACCTTCATCAAGCATTTTAGCTGCAAATTCTTGAGCTAATTTTGCATCATAAAGCATTACCGCACAAATTGCAGATTGGGTCGGCTTTATATCAAAACCCAAATTCTTCATACGGGAAACAAAATATTCAGTATTTTGATGTAATCTGCCCTGAAGTTCATTGGATTCATCCATCATTTTAAACATCTGAATACCTGCCGCAGCAATCATAGGTGGTATCGAATTAGAGAACAGATAAGGTCGGGAACGCTGACGTAGTAAATCAATTATTTCCTTCTTTCCTGTTGTAAATCCGCCAATTGCACCTCCAAAAGCTTTTCCCAATGTACCTGTAATAATTTCAATCTTACCTTTTAAATCATAAAGCTCTGTTACTCCCCTACCCGTTTCACCTACAACACCGGCTGAATGTGATTCGTCAACCATAACCATTGCATCATATTTATTAGCAAGCTCATATATTTTATCTAAAGGTGCAACATTACCATCCATCGAAAAAACTCCATCTGTAACAATCAGTCGAAATCGCTGTTGCTGAGCAGCTTGCAGTTGTTTTTCGAGTTCCTCCATATCAGCATTAGAATATCTATAGCGATGAGCTTTGCAAAGTCGTACTCCATCAATAATAGAAGCATGATTTAAAGCATCGGAAATAATAGCATCTTCTTCTGTTAGTAATGGTTCAAAGACACCACCATTAGCATCAAAACAAGCAGCATATAAAATAGCATCATCTGTACCGAAAAAATTTGATATTGCGGACTCAAGCCGTTTATGTAAGTCCTGCGTTCCACAAATAAAACGTACTGACGACATACCAAAGCCATGAGTTTCAAGAGCTTTCATGGCTGCTGACTTCAATTCCGAATTATTTGACAATCCGAGATAGTTATTAGCACAAAAATTTAGTACTTCTTTTCCGTCAGCAACTCTGATTATTGCATTTTGAGGCGAAACAATAATCCGCTCGTTCTTATACAGACCGGCGGATTCTATCGAATTAAGAACTTCTGTAAGGTGATTTTGAAACTTATTGTACATTATAATTTATGATTAGAAATTAATGTACAAATATAGAAGTTATTGGTGATAATAAATACAAAATAAGGCTAATATTTTAAAGAAAATTTAACGAACATCACTTTCTATCACTCTTATTTCCGAAGTCATTTCCATAGCTTTTGCGTATACTGCTCTGACACCACAATAAGTATCTTCCGACATCTGAACAGCTTTTTGCAATTTTTCTATTGGTAGATTTTTACCATAGAACTTATAGACCACATTCATTTTGACATAATGTTTGGGATATTCTTCTGTATGATCGGCTTCGATTTCTATTTCGAGATTATCAAGATCGACTCTCATTTTTTTAAGAATTGAAACAACGTCCATACCTGTGCAGCCTGTCAATGCTACAAGCATTAAACGCTTAGGACCGGGAGCAGAATCTTCACCTCCTGATTCGGATGGTCCATCAACTCGCACAATGTGGTTGCCTAACTCTGTCTCGAAAGCCATCCCGCCTTTCCATTTTGTTAATATCTTATGTTTTTCCATAATGTTTTCTTTTTAAATATGTTGAATAATATTTTATGATTTATATATTTGAGACTATTTTAATGATGTGCAGATAACGCTGATTAAGCAAATTTACACAGACAAAACTGCTGTTTACTTAATGAAACAGCTCATTTATTAAACACTTATCTTGCAAAAAAGTTTAGAAATCAATGTGCGTGATTATGGTTCATCACGGAAAGGGAAATGATAAACACACCTAATAATATTAACAAAAACTGGATAAGAGACTGTTTAGGTTTGGTTTCTTTATGCATTTCAGGTATTAAATCAGCAAGAGAGATATATAAGAAACTTGCCGCAGCCAAGGCTAAAGCATAAGGTAAAAAGTTTTCTATATAGCTTAAAAGAAAATATGCTGCAACACCTGCTACAATCGCACTACTACTTGATAGCAGATTATAAAACATGGCTTTTTTACGAGTATATCCGCTTTTTATCAGTACGCCAAAATCCCCAACTTCTTGCGGTATTTCATGTAAAACAACTGATAATGTAACGAAAATTCCAAGCTCTATTGATGTTAAAAATGAAGCGGCAATCACAACACCATCTATTGCATTATGAACTGCATCACCTATAATTATCATTGGTCCGGCTGCATGAATTTGACGCTCACAATTTTCATCATGGCACATACGCCACAAAATAAACTTTTCTAATATAAAGAAGAAAAGAATACCAATTAAAACCCAAATTAAAACGTTTTCAATGTCCATAGACTCAGTAGCTTCCGGAATTAATCCAAGCAAAGCAGAGCCTAAAAGAGTGCCTCCGGCTAAATACAACAAATAACCGGAGACTCTTTCTAACCATTTATTATTAAGCATTAAAAGACTGCCGCTCAAAGCAACACTTCCCACACTGGCAGCTAATAAAGCCATGATTATGTATATAAGTACAAGCATTATTTTTTCTGAACTAAAACCCATGCATCAGGATAGGTACCCCTAATCTGATTGATTTTGGCACGAGCATCTGCGTATTCATCAAAAGAAGCTATGATAACACGTAACATCCCGTTTTCATTTTCTACAATTAAAGCACTGTTTCCTTCAGATGCTAATTTTGAACGTAGATTTCTTGCATTATCATGATTTTTGAAAGCTCCAACTTGTACATGATATTTCTTGTTGAAACCTGTAGAATTTGTTTCACCGGCTGCCATTTTAAAAGCTTCTGAACGAGTAACTTCCGGCTCAGCGGGCTGATTTACAACAGGCTTTGGTGCTTCTTGAACAGGAGCAACGGTTGTTGCCGGAGTTGTTGCACTTTTAATTTCAGTTACAGCTTGCTTTGATTTACATGAAACCATTGTCATGCCTACAAAAAACACAAATAAAAATAAACGAAATGTCTTGTTCATATTAGTAATTATTGATTATTTGAAAATTATATGCAAATGTACATTATTTTAAATTAAGCTCCAAAGATATTTTTCAAAGTGTATGGATATTACCAAACAATTGCTCTGTCTTCCGGTTTTACATACAGACTATTATCTTCAGTGATATTAAATGCTGAATACCATGCATCAATATGTGGAAGAGCTGCATTAACACGCCATTTTCCTAATGAATGTGGGTCTGTTTTTGTGCGTTTTAGAATTTCTTCTTCTCTAATATTACCTGCCCAAACATTTGCATAAGCAATGAAAAATCTTTGTTGTGGAGTAAGCCCTTCATCAGTATCACCGGGATTAGTTCTTAAAACATTTTCAAAAGCTTGATATGAAACCTGTAATCCACCTTGATCAGCTATATTTTCACCTAAAGTGAATTTACCATTTGCATATACGCCATCAGCAACTTCAATCTTATCGTAGTAATCAGCTAATTTATCGGCACGGGCAGTGAACTTTTCAGCATCTTCTTTTGTCCACCAATCTTTCAGGTTGCCATCCTTATCAAACTGTCGACCTTGATCATCAAAACCATGAGTCATTTCGTGCCCGATTACAACGCCTATAGCACCATAATTAAATGCATCATCTGCATTCATATCGAAAAATGGATATTGAAGGATACCTGCCGGAAAACAAATTTCATTGGTTGAAGGATTATAATAGGCGTTTACAGTTTGCGGAGTCATCAGCCATTCGTCTTTATCAACCGGTTTACCGATTTTAGCAAACATATAATCGCTCTCAAAACTATTTGCTCTTTTAATATTCGACCAGTAATTATCATATTTGATATCAAGCGATGAATAATCACGCCATTTGTCGGGATAACCTATTTTTACATGGAAAGTATTCAACTTTTCGATTGCCTTAACTTTCGTACTATCGCCCATCCATTCTAAGTTTTGTATTCTTTCTCCTAATGCAACTTGTAAGTTTTTCACCAATTGCAACATACGTTTTTTTGCTTTTTCAGGGAAATGCTTTTTTACGTACATCTGTCCCACTGCCTCACCAAGCGAGCCATTAACAGTACCCACTGCTCTTTTCCATCTTGGTTGTTGCACTTCTTTTCCGGAAAGCACTTTACCATAAAAATCAAAGTCGAGCTGGTAAATTTCATCACTTAAATATTCCGCAGCAGAATTTATTACATTCCATTCTAAATAAGATTTTTGTGCATCTAAAGATTCTGTATTGATTATCTCACCCACCGCAATCATGCTTTCTTTTTGAGATACAGATAGTTCTTTTACATCTTTCAAATCGAAATTTTCAAAAAACGACTTCCAATCTAAGTCAGGAATTAAGACATTCAACTCATCTAAAGTTATCTTGTTGTAATTTATATGAGGATCACGCAATTTGACATTATCATATGCTGCCTTAGCAAGTTTCGTTTCAATTCGCAAAACATCAGATTGCTTGATTAAAGCTTCTTCTCTTGTATAACCGATTTCTTGAAACATATCAGTAATAAATATCGTATATTTTTCACGTATATTTTTAGTTTTATTATCATTATCAAGATAATAATCGCGCTGACCCAAGCCTAAACCACCTTGATATGTCTGAAGTAAATATGCTTCACTATCCATTGCATCAGCATCGACAAAAAGATGGAAATAAGGAGAAACACCTTCACGCATCAGAAAAGGTAGATATTGAAACAGCTCGTTCTTGTTTGTAAGCGAAGCTATTTTCGTCAAATCATCCTTTATCGGACTTACACCATCATTATTTAGTTTTACACTATCCATTGCAAGATTGTATAAATCAGCTATTTTCTGTTCTACTGTGCCTGCTTTATTCGTTTTAGAAGAAATTTCGGCGATGAGTGCTTTTATCTGTTCTTTGTTATCCTCAGCAAGTTTGTCAAAACTTCCGAAACGAGAATATTCAGCAGTTAAGGGATAAAGTTTTTGCCATCCTCCCGTTGCGTACTGATAAAAATCATCACCCGCAATAATTGTGGTATCCATATTTTCCATACGTATACCCATTGATTGTTGTTTGTTTGTACAACCTGTTGTCATAAATAAAAATGTTATGATAATGCCTCCTGTGAGACAAAGCGATTTTAAAGGAGTCATAATGTGATTTGTTTAAATAATTAATATTTTTTGCAAATTTATAAATAAATGACAGTTTAATGTATTATTTTATCAGTTTTATAATACTATGATAGTTTTTTTAAGAAAAGTTTAAAATTTTAAGAATATCATTTATCTTTGGTTGTTTTTTAAACGCAAACTATCATAATGAGAATATTTAGAAACAGCTTAGATTTAGTAATAGCAATAAGTATCATTTTACTTACAACTCAATGTGCTGCAAATAAAGCATATAGCAAGAAAAGTAATATACCCGAATGGGTTGTCAATCATCCGATAAACTCAAATTATTTTGTTGGTATAGGATCAGCACCGATTATTAAAAAGCAAAATAGTCATATTGAAAAAGCAAGAAAAGATGCATTAAACGAACTTGCATCTGAAATATCTGTACAGTTATCTTCATCAAACATACTGATAACATTAGTAAAAAACGATAAAATATCTGAGGAGTTCAATTCTCTTATCAGATCAAAAGTAATAACAGATTTAAGTGATTATGAATTAGTTGACACCTATTCAGATAAAAAAAACTACTGGATTTATTATCGTCTGTCTAAGCAAAAATATTTCGAGCAACAACTTGAAAAGAAGAATATTGCATTGAAGACTGCATCTACATTTTACACAAATGCCTTAAATTCAGAAATTTCGGGAGATATCAAAACAGCAATATCAGACTATGTAAAGACCATTGATGCCTTGAAACTTTATTTAAACGAAGATAACACTGTTGACATCAATAATGAAAAGGTAAATCTAACGGTTAGTGCTTTTATGAAATTAAACAGTATAATCACTTCATTGAAAATTGTTCCTGATTATAGTGTAGTTAATGGTGTTTTTTCTTTAGATATTGATTCTAAGGTTTTGACATACAAGCTAATTGATAATTCAGGCAATCTTATAAAAGGTTTTCCTGTGATAGCACATTATTCCGAAAGAGCTATACCAAATCCATCAAGCACAACTGATGATAAAGCGCTTGTAAGGTACTCAATTGGTAAAATACGCTCCCTGAAACAAGAAGAAAATTTTACTGTTATGCCTGATATTAACTCAATTTTAATTAGTGCGACATCAGATTATACAGTAAGAAAGGCTGTTTCAGATATTCCTTTGCAAAATATTTCAATACCTGTTTATATAAAAAAACCTTCAATCAGATTTAATGTTGTAAGTCAAACCTCAGACAAAACAAATTATGATGATTTGATTGCCAACACATTTCTTAATAGAAGTCTACTGTCTAATTATTCAACAGCAGAAATATCTGACTATATATGTAAGGTGATTATTAACACGAGACAAGTTAATTATAGTGGAGGTGTTTATACTGTTGAGCTGACCGGTACAATCCAACTGTTTGACAATAAAAATAATATTAAATATTCCGTTCAAATATCTCCTGTTCGAGGTATGCAGATAAGTATGGAGAAAGCAAAAAACGAAGCCTATTCAAATTTTCAGCAACAAATTAACTCAAGATACTTTAGGGAAATTGAAGAAGCTATTTTAAAATGATTGATGAAATATCAAGTTCTATCTCTCCAAATTCAATCATTGCATTAAACATTCTGATTTTCTGGAATTTACTAATATCTGAAATTGCAATATCTCCTTCGGTTATTAAATTATTATCTAACAAATAAGCTCTGTTTGTACCAAAAATTATAGGGCGTTTTGGTGTAATCCATTTGTCTCCATCGAACATAGCAATATTTGTATAGCTCGAATCGGCAACACAGCCGTTTCTGACTAACAATACATCATCGCAATCACCACGTAAATCGTACAATTTACTTATTGCTTGTCTTTCTGTCGACTTATAAGTCATTGCTTCCAAATCAGTTTCAATAATCTTCATAGTTTTAATGTCTCTAATTTCATATTTAATTATTTCCGGTTTTTGAAACCCATGTAAATCGTACAAAACCCTACATTTCCACAATCCTTCTTCAGGAAAACTATTATGCGAGAGAAAAACAGATAAATCTGGGACATTAACATCAGGATAAAACATGGCAAAACAATTATTTATTCTATCCTGATGATATTTTAACCTATAAAACTCACCATTATTCAATTTGATAGTCTCAAGAAACCGGCACATACACTTTTTGCAATAATTCTTTATATTCTTTTTCCAACACACTTTGTGAAGTAATACCACCGCCACTTTTATAAACCAAACCATTATCTGTTTGTTCGAAAAAGCGTATCATCACAGCAGAGTCAAGATTTTCACCATCGAAATAGCCACAAACACCTGTATAAAAACCTCTATCATAACCTTCTATTTGTTGTATAATTTCTAAAGTTTTATGCTTTGGCGAACCACAAATGGAACCTGCCGGCAATAACTTGGCGATAATACTTCCCAAGCAATTACGATAATCTTCTGGCAATATGCCTGTGATTTCTGAGCTAACCTGCAACAGCTCACCTTGCATTGTATGAATTTTATCAATATATCTATATCGAGCAACATGCACATCCTCAGCCACCATACTTAAATCATTACGTAATAAATCAACAATTGTAGCATGTTCAGCAATCTCCTTTTCATCTTGCATAATTAACTTTTCAGCATCAGGCAAATTGGCATCTATTGTACCTTTCATAGGAAATGTACTTATTTTCCTTCCTTTAATTTGCACAAAAATTTCCGGTGAAAGCACTAAAAACTCATCTTTTAGCCACAATTTATAAGGAGCATAAGCAAAATTATAAATATCATCTAATGTATAATTAGTTGAAATCGACGTAGGTTGAGTCAGATTTATCAGAAATGAATTACCAATTAGAATTTGGTTTTTCACATAATTGAATTTTTCAGCATACAAATCTTGTGAAACAGGGTGAGACTGCCATTCCAACTGTTTATTTATCTTCTTATCAGTAGATTTATCACCGTGAAATTGCCATTTGATATAATTATCATACAACTCGTCGCCTTTAATTATATAACCTGCATCAGCATTATAGTTTATTATAAAAAGGAAAGGCGTTGCATTAGCACCCATTTCATTCATTCGCACAACAAGTTCATCAATTGGCAATAGCTTATATGGTAGAATATCCATTAGTATAAATTACATTTAAGCTGCAAATTTAGTGATAAATCGGAAGAAAATTAAAAATTATTTTTAACTTTGCAGCGCAAAATAAAATTTTGCTTTTTCACACAACTTTTCAAACGACTCCGTAGCTCAGTTGGTAGAGCAACAGACTCTTAATCTGTGGGTCCTGGGTTCGAGCCCCAGCGGGGTCACAATCCTCTCAACAAACAAAGTCAATATACTTTTTCAACACACTTTTATCACTTTAATCTTAATTTTACTTCTTTTCTCAAAGTTTTTATTAATTTTGAGGCTTTAAATCTAAAATAACGAAAAGCGACTTGATTTATGCTAAAATATGCATATCATATTAATGATGTATTTTTAAGTTTCGAAGATATAGATATATCAAAATATAATGAGGAGTTTTTGATAAACTCAGCAAAAAGAAGGTGTGCTGCAACTAATTGTAAATCAATTATTGACTATGTTGAATTAATTGAAGATAGCGAGTTGGAGAGAATGAATTTCTATGATAGTTTACAAATAAGTCATAGTAGTTTCTTCAGAAATCCGCTTACTTTTGCTACTATCAAAGAAATTATCCTTCCGGAAATTACATTAAATAATAAGAATAATTCGCATAACGAGATTCATATCTGGTCGGCTGCCTGCGCCGAAGGTCAAGAAGCTTATAGTATTGCCATGATTTTAGATAACCATATTGCATGCAAAGACAATCATTGTAAATGCTCAATATACGCAACTGACAAAGAAGAAGAGCAAATAAGAAAAGCTATGATTGGTCAGTATGCACATAATAATTTAAGCAACGTACCATTGCACATGGCAGAAAAATGGTTTACAAAGTATGGACAAACATACCATATTAAGCAAGAGCTGAAAGATAAAATAAATTTTTCTTCTTTCGATTTGTTCGACAACAACAACAATAATTCACCTGTAAGTAAAGTAGGTCAATTTCAAATAATAATATGTGCTAATTTGTTATTTTATTATAAAAATAAATATCGTAAAATGATTTTAGACATAATGGACGGTGCATTATCTGATGATGGATTTCTAATTACCGGAGAGACAGAAAGAGAAATTTTACTAAGAAGCAATTATAAAGAGGTATATCCTTATTCAGCAATATTCAAACATTCATAGCATTTTTCATCACAATACGCCTTAAATGTAAAAAAATGAGAATAAAAGACATAAAACTCGGAACATTACTTACAGTAACAATTTTAAGCGAATTATTTTTAGTTTTTAGTATGGGTATATTCACATACATACTAAACATAAATATTCATCAACAAACTCATTTGTTGTATGAGCATCCTATTCCTACAAGAAAAGCTGTTGGAATGTTAGTTAACGACATACAACTAATGAGATTATGTACGCGTGATTTGATGTTGGCTGATACTGATGAAGAAGAGCAGAACATTATTAAGATAATAGAAAAACACGCAACAGATGCAAAAACTCAATTTGATAATATCCGTAAAACATATATAGGAGAAAGAAATGATATAGACGAAGCTTATGAAGCGTTTTTAGCTTGGGAAAACTCACGTCAGGTTAATATTCAGAGAGCAGTATCGAAAAATAAAACTGAATTTAAAGATAGCGTAATAAGTTCCGGTACTATAGGTAAGCTAAGAGAAATAATGTTGAGTAAAATTCAAGTAATAGATGATAATGCATTAGAAAACAGTACTAAGTTTAATGCTAAATCAGACAAATTAAAGCAAATTTTGTCTGTCGGACAAATAGTTTTTATGTTATTAATGATGATACTGTCATTTGCTTTCCTTATAGTTTTTTTGAGATACTTCAGACAACCTTTGGTAAATTTGACTAAGGTAATGCAACAATTCGATAAAGGAAATTTATCCGGAAGAAGTAACTATTACGCGAAAAACGAGATTGGAGAGTTAACAAAATCATTCAATAGTCTTTCCGACAATTTACAATTCTCATCAGAATTAAATCTCAAGACCGAGCTATTGTCAGACATGATGCTAATTGAAGATGATTTCAAAGAGTTTTTTAGAATTACATTAAAAGTATTGATGCAAAACACTGAAGCTGAAATGGCTGCGGTATATTTACTTAGTGATGACAAAAGCACTTTTTATCACTTCTTATCAATAGGAATAGCAGAAAGGGCAAGAAAATCGTTTTCTGCACATTTATTAGAAGGAGAATTTGGGAGCGTTTTAGCTAACAAAAAAATCCAACACTTTAAAGATATCCCTGACGACACTCGCTTTGTGTTTAAAACCACAAGTGGCAATATTATACCTAAAGAAATTATAACAATACCTATTTTATCCAGCAATGAGGTGGTAGCAATAATTTCGTTAGTAAATATTCATCAGTTTAACGAACTTGCTATTCAGTTAATTCATAAAATTCACCTAACATATTGTGCAAGAGTTGACAAATTAATTACTTACGAAAAAATTAAACTATATTCGGAATCTCTCGCAAAACAAAATCAAGAATTAGAAGAACAAAAAAGAGAATTGTATAAGCAATCGGAGGAACTTTCGGAACAAAACAGAGAACTCGAACTGCAAAAGAAAATGTTAGATGAAGCTAACAAACTCAAAACTATTTTTTTATCAAATATGAGTCATGAGTTGAGAACTCCTCTAAATTCTGTAATCGCCTTGTCGGGAGTGTTAAGCAGACGTTTAGTAGGTAATATTTCCCAAGAGGAATTAAGCTACCTTGACGTCATAGAAAGAAACGGACGCGGATTACTTGAGTTAATCAATAACATACTCGATATTGCTCGAATAGAATCAGGAAAAGATGAAATTCAAATTACAGAGTTTAATCTATGTAAAGAGATTGAACAGATAGTTGATATGATTAAACCACAGCTAATCAATAAAAATATTGAAATAAGCCTCACTGGAGATTGTGAAGTAATTATTTATAGCGACAAAGGAAAAGTCAGACATATATTTCAGAATCTAATTGACAATGGAGTTAAATTTACAGAGCAGGGTGAAGTAAATGTTCATGTACAGAAAATGATAGACGAGGTTTCAATCATAGTTAAAGACACCGGAATTGGTATTGAAGAACAAAATATTCCATTTATCTTTGATGAATTCAGACAGGCAGACGAAAGTACTTCAAGAAAATATGGAGGCACAGGATTAGGTCTATCTATAGTAAAAAAATATGCTGAATTGATAGGTGGAAAAATTTCTGTTGAAAGCACACCCGAACATGGCTCTACATTCACTCTAACCCTTCCTATATCAATCACTGAAGATTATTTTGATTATAAAAGATATAAAGCCTATTCTGAAAGTAATGGAAAAAATCAGGATAGTCGACTTGCACAACAAAACATATTAGGCGAATCGTCTACAGTTTTATTAATCGAAGATAATGAGCCATTTATAATTCAAATATCCGATTATCTTGAAAACAGTGGATTTATGGTTGTCGTAGCACGTAATGCGACAGAAGGGTTGAATGTTCTCGACAATATTGTACCTGATGCAATTATTTTGGATCTTATGATGCCTGATGCCGATGGTTTTGATGTATTGCAAAAAATACGGAATGATAGTCGTTCTATAAATGTTCCCGTTTTAATTTTAACTGCAAAACATATCACAAAAGATGAACTAAGATTCCTTAAACAAAATCATGTATATCAACTTATTCAAAAAGGAAACGTTAAACAAGAGGAATTGTTAGATATATTAAGAGAGATGACGGCGGTTGATGAGTTCTGAGTTGAGAGTTTGGAGTTCTGAGTTGAGAGTTAATTTTTATTTAATAATAAAAGAATATGTACAAAGAACCTGTAAAAATTTTGGTTATTGACGACAATAGTGATAATATTATCACTGTTAAGGCTCTTATTAACGAGAGGTTTTCAAAAGCAACTATTCTCACTGCTTTGAATGGACAATCAGGACTTGAGCTGGCTATCAACACTATACCTGATGTAGTCTTACTCGATGTTGTTATGCCCGAAATGGACGGTTATGAGGTATGCAAAAAATTAAAAAATCATCCGGTAACACAAGATATTCCTGTAGTATTTCTAACGGCTATCAGAGAGGATGTGTACAGTAGAATTCAAGCCTTAGAAGCCGGTAGTGACGGATTTCTTACCAAGCCGGTAGATTCAAGCGAACTTACTACGCAGATAAATGCGATGGCTAAAATCCGCAAAGCAACACTTTATCAAAAAACCGAACACGAACGTTTGGAAAAATTAATCGACGAAAGAACTAAAGAATTGCAAAATGCTCATAACGACACTCTCAAGCTATTAAAACACCTACAAGCCGAAAACGAAAGAAGAAAAAAGAGCGAAGAACAATTAAAACTACTCAAAAGAGCTGTAGACTCCAGTATGAATAGTATCATAATAACTGACTCAGAAGGTTGTGTCATTTACGTAAATCCAAAATATGAAAATAGCACAGGTAGAAACCTTGAGGAAGTGAAAGGAAAGAAGTTAAGAGAGTTCGATATCCCTAATAGTACTATAGATTATGATGAGGTTTGGAGAATAACATCTTCCGGCGAATTCTGGTCGAAAGAAATACAAGTTTTACGCGAGAACGGAGAACTATACTGGGGTAATGTAGCAATATATCCAATTTTTAAAGAGTCAGGAGAATTCACAAATTTCGTATTAATAGGAGAAGACATTACTCAAAAGAAGAAATTAAGAGAAGAACTAATTTCATCTAAAGAGCAAGCCGAAGAAAACGAGAAAAAATATAGAACTATTGTTAATCAATTCCCAAATGGAGTTTTGCTTGTAGATTTAAATGGCCGCATCAGAGAAATCTCTGAATTAGGGGCGTTGTTGTTAGGAGCAAATTCAAAAGATGAACTTATTGGATATAATGTACTGCGATTTGTTGATTCGGCATCACTTAAAATCATCAGAAATGTTTTACAAGATACCATAACCGATGGATTAACACAGGATTCCGAACTGAATCTTGTCAAACTTAACAACGAACACTTCCTCGGCGAAATCAGTACAACATTAATTCAAAATAGTGATGGAAATCCTTTGTCCTTTATAATTGTAGTACGAGATATTTCTCATCAAAAAAAGTTACATGCACTTCAAATTCATGCCGACAGAATGGCTAATCTCGGAGAAATGGCAGCAGGTATGGCTCATGAAATCAATCAGCCGCTAAATATTATCTCTATGGTGATGGACAAAATGATGTTTGATGCTGAAAAAACAGACATACTTGATAAAGAATATCTAAAAGAAAGAACTAATAAAGTTTTTGAGAATTTAACCAGAATCAGAAATATCATCGATCATATAAGAGTTTTTTCAAGATATCAGTTAGATTATGTACCGGCTTCATTTAACATAAACAAATCTATTGAAAGCGCAATCTCATTATTTAATGAGCAATTCAAACATTTAGACATATTACTTAAAGTTGAGTTAAAAGACAGTTTGCCCGAAATCATTGGTAACAGCAATCAATTAGAGCAGGTAATAATTAATTTACTGTCGAACGCAAAAGATGCTGTGATAGAGAGACGAAACACAAACGAGCAAAATTATATTCCTAAAGTATGTGTGTTTTCGTACAGAAAAGGAGGTTCAACTATAATAGAAGTATCTGATAATGGCGTCGGCATCGAAGGAAAGGACATAAACAACATTATGCTTCCTTTTTATTCTTCAAAAGAAGAAGGAAAGGGAACCGGTCTCGGACTTTCAATATCATACAAAATCATTAATGATATGGGTGGTAGCATTAATATTTCAAGTTTGAAAATGAAAGAAACGAGAGTGAAGATTATTTTTAATGAAAGTAAAAAAACAAATGGACAGTAACAATCAAGATAAAATTAAAATTCTTATTTTAGACGATGAAAAACAATTCACAGAAGAGTTAAGCAGCTTTTTTGAAAATGAATACATTGCATATGAAGCTAATAATGTAGGTGATGGAAGGAGAATTTTAAATAATCAGGATATTGATATTCTTGTTTTAGATGTCAGATTACCCGGCATAAACGGTCTCGAAATCCTTCAAGAGGTTAAGGAGAATAAGCCTCATATTGAGGTAATTGTGATTTCTGCACATGGTGATATGGAGACTGTTATCAAAGCTATGCGATTAGGTGCTTTCGATTATTTAAGAAAACCTTTTAGATTTTTAGAATTACAAATATCCATCGAACGTACTCAAAGATTTTTGAAACTTCAACGTCAACTCAAACAAATTGAAGAAAAAAACTCACTCATTTCCAAAACTCTTGAAGATAAAATCGAACGACAATTTATAGGTGTTAGTCCGCAAATTAAATTAGTATTGGATCAAGCAAAAAAAGCAGCTGCATATCCTGATGCTAATGTACTTATTACCGGAGAAAGCGGTACAGGTAAAGAAAATGTTGCACGAATAATCCATTATGCAAGTCAACGCAAAGACAATTTATTTTGTGGAGTTAACAGTAGTGCTATTACTGAATCTCTTTTAGAAAGCGAGTTTTTCGGTCATAAAAAAGGTTCTTTCACAGGTGCTATTAATGATAAAATGGGTTATTTCGAAGCTTGTAATAACGGTACGCTTTTTCTTGATGAAATTGCTGATATGCCCTTTAATTTACAAGCTAAAATATTACGTGCCACAGAAGAAAAAGTTGTAACACGTGTAGGAGATACCATTCCAATTAAAACTAATTTCAGAATTATCTCAGCAACAAATCATGATATAGACAAACAGGTCGAAGAAAAAAAGTTCAGGTTAGACTTGCTTCATCGTCTCAACACATTGCATATTCATATTCCTCCTTTAAGGGAACACAAAGAGGATATCAAGCCTTTATTAGACTATTATGTAAATCATTTTTCAATTCAATTTAACAAGCCTAATATAAAAATTTCAGAAGATATCTATGAATATCTGTCAAACTATGATTTTCCCGGTAATGTAAGAGAATTGAAAAACATGGCTGAAAGAGCTGTAATTTTATGTAGTAATGATGAGCTGACTACCAATGACTTCCCATTAAAATCTACTGCAAAGCCTGAACAGATCCACATAGTTAGCAAAGTTGAATTAAAAACAAACGAAATTAAAAGTATTTTAGAAGCATTAAGAGCTTGCAACTACAATCAAACTGCTGCTGCCGGATTGTTGGGTATCTCACGAGATTCATTAATTCGAAAGATGAGAAAACACAACATATCCGTTTATAAAGGAAAAGAGGTGTAATATTGTTATCAATTTTTGGAACGCTGATGACGCAGATTTTCAAACGCTGATTAAAAATCAGTGTAAATCAGCGTTGCTTGCATTCGTTTTATCCGCGTCCCAACAAACAGTTTCCGCACAACTGTGCGCTTTCTCCGCACAAAAAAACATATTTTTATCGATTATCGCAATTCAATTAAGGGTGTACAATAATAAGTCACCCTTTTTATTTACTTGATTATCTACTAATTACCCCTATCCCACCCTATTAACAGCAGATTTAATATTTATTTGGTATACCATATGCAAATGGATGTATCGATCAGTTAATCGATCAATTAGAAGAATATGAGATTCTAAAATTGATTTATTGTTTAACTACTAAAACGCTAAGTTATGAATCTTAAGTTAAGAGTGCTTGATTTTATTAGTCGGCACGTAGAGGGGGTGAGGATTTCAGATATGGAAAAACCTCTTAATGAAAAGAGAATGAATTTGGGTTATGTAACCAAAAGTCTATTAGAAGAAGGTAAAATTCATAAGATAAACGATTTTTACTATCCTGTGTACGAAGACAATTTTAATGAATTTTAATTTTAAAAGGTAAACTAAAAACGCACTAAAAGGAAGATACCATACAAAAATGAAAAGATATTTATACATATTAGCATTATTAAGCATTTTGCCATTTATCAATGCTCAACAGAAATATACCATTAGTGGCTATATCTCTGACATTCACAATGGTGAAACTCTAAGTGGTGCTACTATCATTCTAAAAGATCTTCCTGAATACGGAGTTGCAAGTGATTCATATGGTTATTTTTCGATAATTGTACCTGAAGGCAAGCATACTATAAAAATTAATTACATCGGCTATCAAGGTATTGAATATCCTGTTGACATGACAAACAACATTAGGCAGGATTTTAAAATGGAGTTTTTATCTACATTGCTTGCTGAAGTGAATGTTTATCCTTACAAACAAAATGATAATATCATAAAAAACTCTATCGGTATGGAAAAACTCACTATTAATGAAATTAAAAACGTACCGGTATTTTTTGGCGAACCTGATATTTTAAAAACAATTTCATTAACACCAGGTATTACTTCTCTCAGAGAAGGATATGGAGGTTCTTTCGTTAGAGGTGGAAATAACTCACAAAACTTGATTTTACTTGATGAAGCCGTTGTTTATTATCCTTATCATCTTTTAGGATTTTTTTCTACATTTAACAATGATGCCATTAAAGACGTTACAATTTATAAAGGAACTGCTCCTGCTTATTATGGCGGCAGACTTTCGTCGGTTATGGATATAAGGATGAAAGAAGGTAATAATCAATCATTTGGTGCAAGCGGAGGCATCGGACTGATTTCTTCGCGCCTTACATTAGAAGGTCCTATTGTTAAGGATCGTGGCTCATTTATAGTTTCAGGAAGAAGAACATATGTAGATATGCTGTTGAAACTTGCAAATAACCCGGACATCAGCAACAATACATTGAATTTTTATGATATAAACGCTAAAGTTAATTTCAAAATTAATGACAACAACAGAATTTTTATATCAGCATATCAAGGTCGCGATGCTTTTGCAGTGCCCAATCACTTCGGTATGTCATGGGGAAATAGAACAGCAACATGCAGATTAAAACATTTCTGGCACGACAAATTATATAGTAACACCTTTGTAGCTTACAGTGATTTTGATTATGATGTTGCTTTAGCATTCGAACCTTCTACTTTCAATTTATTATCAGGTATAAAGAGTGTATATTTCAAACATGAATTTAGTTTTTTCGTTAATAACAGGAGTATGTTGCATGTAGGGTTTGATAATATATGGCATAATATTAAAACGGGGCAATTAAAAGCTGATGACAATGCTATAGTTCACCCTAAAGAGTTGGAAGACAGATTTGGTCAGGAAAGAGCAATGTATTTAAATAATGAGTATAAACCGGCTGATAATTGGTCATTAAATCTTGGATTGAGAATAAGCAGGTTTAGACTTCATGGTCCGGGCACTTTCTACAAATATGAAAACGGATTATTAAAAGACTCTCTCGTTTACACATCAACATCGCGAATTAAAACATATATAACACCTGAAAAAAGATTTAACATCACGCATATAATAAATCAAAAGCAGTCTGTAAAATTTGATTATTCTTCTAACACACAAAACATTCACTTGATTTCTACATCAGATGCTTCTTTACCGATAGATATTTGGCTTATGACTGGTTATAACGTTAAGCCACAAGCATCCGATCAGGTTTCATTAGGGTATTATCGTAACAGCAAAGATGATATGTATCAATTTTCGGTTGAGACATATTATAAATGGGTTATTAATCAAGTTGACTTAAAGAATGAAGCTGATATAATGGCAAATGAGCATTTAGAGAAAGAACTTGTATATGGTAAGGGAAGATCATACGGACTTGAATTTATGCTCAAGAAGGCATATGGCAGACTTTACGGATGGATTGCTTATACGCTTTCAAGAACCGAGCTTAATATACCGGAAGTAAATAATGGTCAATGGTATCCTGCACGTCACGATATTACAAACGATTTGTCGGTTGTAGGGGTATATCAATTATTAAAAGATCTCACTATATCAGCAACTTGGGTTTATCAAACAGGAAATGCAGTTACTTTTCCAATCGGTACCTATACAATTGATGGAGAAACTAAATATTTATATGGCGACAGGAACAGTAACAGAATGCCTGATTATCACAGATTAGATTTAGGTCTGACATGGAAAATAAAATCAAATTCAAAATATGATAGTAGCATCAACTTATCAGTATATAATGCATATGCAAGAAAAAATGCTTTTTCTATCGATTTTAAACCCGATCCTGAAAATCCTGGAGAAACGCAAGCTGTTATGACTTATTTATTCACAGCGATACCATCATTAACATATAGTTTTACAATTTAAATATCACTATTATGAAAAAGACATATTCAAATATTAGATTGGAAGTTTTTATATCTATAATGATATTGACAAGTACTATTTTCTCATGCACAGAGCCTATTGAGTTCTCATTCGAACCGTCTACACCTCAATTGGTTGTAGAAGCTAAAATTGCAGAACTTCAGTATGCAGAAGTACAACTTACCAAAACAGCCAATATAAATGCAAGCGCATCTGACAATTTTGTAAGAAATGCGTTGATAATAATCGAAGACAATATGGGTAATTCTGAAACATTAACAGAAGTTTCACCGGGACGCTATTTGTCATCGAATATTAAAGGTAAAACCGGCGTAAATTACAAACTATCAATATTTACTGACGGACATACACAAGTTTTAAAATCAGAAGATATAATGCCTAAGCCGGTAAACATAAGTAGATTGAGAGCAAGAAAATCTATTTTACCGGGGTCAGATTGTCTTTCTCTACCTGAATGGGAAGTTATTGTAGAGTATGATGATCCTGCTAATGAAGTAAATTATTATAGATTTGTTGAATATATCAATGGGAAAGTAAATTCATCTTATGTGGAAAACGACAAATTGAACAATGGAAAGTCGAATAAAAGTTTCCTGACATGTGCCGATAGAAATTTGAATCCGGGCGACACATTAACTATCGAAATGCAATCAATATCCAAATCTGTTTATGAATACTTCTATGGATTCAGTCAGCTCAATAAAATTATGCAGGGAACATCAGGTACAAATCCTACAAGCAATGTAATCGGAGCTAATTTAGGTTACTTTAGTGCATATTCAGTTCATGTAAAATCTATAATAATTGAATAAAAAAAATTCTTATAAAAAAATGTTGATTAATTCTACTTGGCAGCCCCGTTTGTATGTGAATATCGACGGGGTTTTTGATTAATACAATTTTTGTTTTGAATTGAATTGAAAATTCCCTAATTTTGCCAATCTAAATTATAAAACTTATAAAATGATTTTAAAATACTTACCACAAATTATAGCAACATTAGTTACATTATTACTAATTTCTGCTCTGAAATTTATAACGAAAAGATTAGTTCATAAGTATCGTCATTTTAATCAGAAGTTTGAAGCTCGTTATAATCAGGTTATTAGGATATTCAATATTTTTTTCAATCTTGCAGGAATTATAACTCTAATAATGGTTTGGGGGGTAGATACAAGAAATTTATTTGTTGCGTTATCTTCTGTATTTGCTGTTATTGGTGTGGCATTATTTGCACAATGGTCGATATTAAGTAATATCACAGCAGGTATAATTATTTATTTTTCAGCCCCTTACAAGATAGGAGATTTTATTAAAGTATTAGATAAAGACATGCCAATTGAAGCAAGAGTCGAAAGTATCAATACATTCTACACTCATTTACGTACACGTGATGGCGGAGTACATGTTTTCCCAAATGCATTATTATTACAAAAGGCTGTTGCAGTATTGGAAGAAGAAGAGGAGGAAGAAAATACGACTAAATAAAAATCACGAATCCATAAGTTCCGAAAGTCTCTTGTTAATATCATCTTCGGCTATTTTACGTTTTGTTATATCATTAATTAAAACATGACGTCCTTTCTGACCATCATAAATCACAGGAGTTGAACTTATTTCAACATAAATTG
>Ga0228535_1000519_pt1 | contig 103652 bp, 85 predicted proteins | sample SJ1metagenome_FD_168457 | JGI IMG/M metagenome (GOLD analysis project Ga0228535, IMG submission 168457) | Enriched culture of PCE-dechlorinating microbial communities from Ithaca, New York, USA - SJ1 | ecosystem: Engineered > Modeled > Simulated communities (microbial... > Unclassified | place... | reverse complement strand
TAATGGCTTCTTTCAGATTTGCGGTCGCCCGCAACACCTTTGCCAATCACTAATGTTTCCTATCAACTCGGCACATACAGGAACTTTCATCCTGTTAGCTTAATACCATGCCCGACATACCAAAAAATAAAACAGCAGCTATAAGCAGCGTTTTTCTTCTGCCAAACCGGTTTGAAAACACTCCCGAAATAACTCCCCCGATAATACAGCCGATCAAGGCACTCGATACGGTGGCTCCATGGATTAACGAATTTAAGCCCAACGGCTTGATCAGATAAGCCTCTATCGATTTCTCCGCACCGGAAATCACAGCCGTGTCGTAGCCGAAGAGTAAGCCACCCAGGGTCGCTACCAGGGTGATGCCGAATATGTATGTTTTGTTATATTTCATTTTTCCTTAGATTATAAGACATTAGAACCAGGACAGACAAAATATTGCCAGACCCGATAGGCTTTTTTGTTAAATTGTTCAACGTCGTATCCGATAAGTTCACAGACCGTTGTATTGAGAGTTGAAACAAAGATTCTGATTTCTGGCTCTATCGTCTTGGTTCCGTCAAATATACATGTTAACAATCGCCTCATAAAGTTCCTGCTTGCCACTGATCTGACCCGGCTCTTTACCCAGCGAGAGGGCGTATTCACGCATATCTTCCAACGAAAGGCTGCCTTCTTCAAACTCTTTTCCTTTACCGCTGTCGAAAGAGGCATATCTCTCCGTCAGCATCTGCATGTAGGGCGATTCCTCCAGAATCCCGGCGGCAGCTTCCAGAGCACGTGCAAAAGCATCCATGCCGGCAATATGTGCAATAAAGATATCTTCCAAGTCCGTGGAATTTCTCCGGGTTTTGGCGTCGAAGTTTGTACCACCGCCCTGCAGTCCGCCGCCTTTCAGGATAACCAGCATGGCCTGTGTCAGCTCATAGAGATCGATGGGGAACTGGTCTGTATCCCAGCCATTCTGGTAATCACCCCGGTTGGCATCAATGGATCCCAACAAACCAGCGTCGACAGCACATTGCAGGTCGTGTTCAAAGGTGTGTCCGGCCAATGTGGCATGGTTCACCTCAATGTTCAGTTTGAAATCCTTGTCGAGGTTGTGTGCGCGAAGAAATCCGATCACGGTTTCTGCATCCGTATCGTACTGGTGTTTGGTCGGCTCCATCGGCTTGGGTTCAATGAGAAATGTACCTTTGAATCCTTTTGAGCGAGCATAATCGCGTGCCTTGGCCAGCATCATGGCCAGGTGTTCCTTTTCTCGCTTCATATCGGTGTTCAGGAGGCTCATATACCCTTCGCGCCCGCCCCAGAAAACATAATTTTCCCCTCCAAGCTCGATGGTGGCATCAAGTGCGTTTTTGATCTGTGTGGCAGCGTAGGCAACACTGTCGAAGTTGGGGTTGGTGGCTGCCCCGTTCATGTAACGCTTGTGACTAAAAACATTGGCTGTGCCCCAGAGCAGTTTGATGCCTGTCTCTTCCATTCTTTTTTTAGCGTATGCAACGATGGACCTGAGGTTAGCTTCATACTCCCTTATGGTTTTTCCTTCGTCGATCAGATCGATATCGTGAAAACAGAAATATTCGATTCCAATCTTCTGCATAAACTCAAAGCCGGCATCTAGCTTCTTCCGAGCTCTTTCCAAAGCACCATTGCCATTGTTCCATTCAAAATCTTTGGTTTCTTCTCCAAAAGGGTCGCTCGATTCCGCACAAAGGGTATGCCAGTAAGCCATGGAGAATTTGAACCAATCTTTCATCTTTCGTCCGTAAACCACTTTTTCAGCATCGTAGTAACGAAATGCAAGCGGGTTTCTGCTTTCTTTTCCTTCAAACCGGATCTTGCCGATTCCGGGAAAAAATTCTTTTTTTGTTTCCATAATTATTTATTGTGTGTTGTTTGCTATTGAGTTATGTATGTTTTCCAACGTTGGTAAGCCTCCTCATACCTCTCTTTGTCCCTTTCATCGGACCCGATGGTCATGATCTTCTTCAGCGAAGCAAATGCCTCTTCGTTGGAAGAATAAATTCCTACACCCATGCCGGCAGCTTTTGCCGCGCCCGCCGCTCCGTCGGTATCGAACAGTTCAATGGTTGCCCCGGTAACACCAGCCAGTGTTTCCCGGAATACAGGACTTAAGAACATATTGGCATTTCCGGCCCTGATAACATTGATTTCCATCCCCATCTCTTCCATGATTTCCATTCCGTACCTGAAGGAGAAGACAATGCCCTCCTGCGAAGCACGAACAATATCAGAAAGGGTATGGATATTGAAGTTGATGCCGTGAAAAGAACATCCCGGATTCTTGTTTTCCAGCACCCGCTCTGCTCCGTTGCCGAAGGGGATCACCGAGACTCCCTTTGAGCCGACAGGAGATTTTTGGGCGAGTTCGTTCATATTGTTGTAATCCAATCCCGGCTGTATCATGTTCCTTTTTATCCACGAATTCAGAATACCGGTTCCGTTGATACACAATAAGACACCCAGCCTCGGCTTCCCGGATGTGTGGTTCACGTGTGCAAAGGTGTTAACACGCGAAAGCGGGTCGTAATTCACTTCGCCCAGCACCCCGTAAACCACTCCCGACGTTCCTGCGGTAGAGGCTATTTCTCCTGGGTTGAAAACGTTGAGCGAAACAGCATTGTTGGGTTGGTCGCCTGCCCGGTATCCCAGCGGTGTACCCTCTTTCAAACCAAGTTCTATGGCGGCTTTCGCACAAACCGTTCCCTGAAAACCAAACGTCGGGACGATCGGAGGGATGATATCGTTACTAAAGCCAAAATAACTCATTACCTCTGTCGAGACAGTATTTCTCTGAAAATCCCAGAAAACACCTTCCGATAATCCTTCAATCGTAGTGCAAACACCACCCGTCAGCTTCATGGCAATATAATCACCGGGGAGCATGATCTTATCGATTTGTCCATAAAGGTAGGGTTCATTTTCTTTTACCCAAGCCAGTTTTGATGCGGTGAAGTTACCCGGCGAGTTCAACAGTGCAGCCAGAGCATTCTCTGCCCCTATCGCCTCGAATGCTTTTTCACCGTAGGGTACAGCGCGACTGTCGCACCAAATGATGGACGGGCGAAGCACTTTTCCGTTCTTATCGATGGCGACCAATCCGTGCATCTGCCACGAGATCCCGATGCCTTTGATTTCGGCAACATCTATACCCGACTTTTTAATTACCGATTGGTTTGCCAGCTTCAGGTTTTCCCACCACATGTTGGGGTCTTGTTCCGCCCAACCCGGTTGTGCAGCATAGATCGGCATCTCGGTCTTCGGGAAAAAATCGGATGCTACCACCTGCCCCGTTTCTGCATTCACCAGGCAAGCTTTTACCGATGAACTGCCTATATCGTATCCCAACAAATACATGATGTTCTCTTTTTATTCGTTAATAAAATAATTATCCCCCTCTGTCTCGATAAAAACCTCTACTACGTTTCCGGTAGCCAGCGAACCGGCATCGGGTTGCTTACCTCCGATCGACACCTGCACTTTTCCGGTCTCAACAACCGGTATGTTCGCTTTGTTCCTTGCAGCAATCTGATGCGGTTTCAACGTAAACTTCACGGTTTGTGTTTCGCCTTTTTTCAAATGTACCCGTTTAAATCCCTGCAAAGCACGAATCGGTTTTTGCAATTTACTGTCGGGTAGAGACACGTAAAGTTGAACAACTTCATCTCCATCCATATTGCCGGTATTGGTCACATCGACAGAAACCGAAATATCCTCTCCGTTCTTCACGCTTTCGGGAACAGTGCGCAGTTTATACTGAAAGGTGGTATAACTTAACCCATAACCAAACTCGTACAGAGGTTTTCCTTCAAAATACCGGTAAGTTTTACCCTGCATGTCATAATTATCAAAAGCAGGAATCTGGTTCACATCTTTATAAAAGGTAACCGGAAGGCGGCCTGCCGGATTGTAATCGCCAAAAATAACGTCGGCAATGGCTGTTCCGCCCGACTGCCCGGGATACCATGCCTCCAGAATGGCAGAAATATTTTCAGCTTCCCAGTTAAAGGCTAAGGCGCTTCCATTGAGAAGGACCAGAACAGTGGGTTTCCCGAGTTTCTGAATTTCTTTCATGAGCTCGGTTTGAACAGCGGGTAGTTTGATGTCGAGACGGTCTCCACCCGCAAAACCTTCTACATTGACTTTCATCTCTTCGCCTTCCAATAAGGGGCTCAGTCCCATACACAGAATCACCAGATCGGAGTTCCTGGCCAAATCAATGGCTTCTTGTTTCAAATTAGGATTAGGCACATCCCAAAGTATCTTCACATGAGCATATCTGTTTTATCCTGAACGTATTCCACCTCTATTTCATACGGTTTTCCGGCTTCAAACTGCACATACTCATACCTTTTTCTCGCGTGATGCTGGTCCCTGCCTTGTGTTACCACCTTACCGTCCACCGACAGTTTGTATCCGGTGAAAGCTTCGCCTCCAATGGCATATTCACCTGTAACAGGTGGCACAAGAACTCCTCTCCAGCAAATCGAGAATTCTTCCGGGTTTAAATCATCGAAGGGTGCTTTATTCCACCACACGAAATCGATATTGTCATCAACGCGCGTGTGCTTTGCGATACCTTCCAGCTTGTTGTTATCGAAATATTCAACATTAAGTCCTTTCGTTTGAAGCGTTTTATCGGTATAAAAATAATCAGCCGGAATAACGGTAAAGTAGGGAAGCTTTTCCGCCAGTGTGCATCCCTGAGCAAAAGCAACTTCAGCATGGGGTAATTTTTCGATAATCCCTTTTAACGGCGTGATTCCTTTCGAAGGGTATCCGTTGTAGTTGCCCAACAGAACCTCGTTATCGTCCGCATTTGGACCAATAACGGCTACTTTTTTAACTTCCTTGCTAAAAGGCAAGAGGTTGTTGTCGTTCTTCAATAAAACCATCGATTTTCGTGCAGCTTGTAATGCCAGCACCCGATGATTCTCACTGTCCACGACCTCAATAGGGATTTGCGCATATTTCACTTCGCTATCCGGGTCAAACATTCCGAGCTTGAATCTGGCAAGCAAAAGCCGTTTTACCGAAACATCCAGCTCCGCTTCCGTGATTAGATTTTGCTTCACGGCTTCAATCAAACCTTTGGCATATGTATCGCCACAATTAAGGTCGGTTCCGGCTTTTACCGCTTTAGCCGATGCTTCTTCGGGTGTGTTGACTATGTGGTGGGCATTTTCCCTGTAAAAATCACTGATGGCCCCACAATCGGAAACAATATATCCGTTGAACCCCCATTTGTTCCGCAACAGATCTTCCAGGTATTTATCGCCACAGCACGGCTCACCCCGTAACCGGTTATAGGCACACATGACGGAATAGGCACCCGCCTCCTGGACAGCACGCCTAAAATGAGGCAGATAAGTTTCTGCCAGATCATAATCTGAAGGATATACGTCGAACGAATGCCGGGTGGATTCCGGACCGCTGTGAACAGCAAAATGTTTGACGGTTGCCACTAACTTCAGGTACTTTGAATCATCGCCCTGTAATCCTTTTATGAAAGGGATGGCAAGTTCTGCCGTCAGGAACGGATCCTCTCCATAGGTTTCCATCCCCCTGCCCCACCGCGGATCACGGAAAATATTGATGTTGGGTGTCCAGAAAGTCAATCCCTGGTAAATACCTCTTTTCCCTTTTGAGACATAATCGTGATGCTTGGCGCGCGCTTCGTCAGAAATGGCTGTTGCAATTTCTGACATTTGCTGACTGTCCCACATAGCCGCCATTCCGATAGCTTGTGGAAAAACCGTAGCCAAACCGGAGCGCCCGACACCGTGCAAGCATTCGTTCCACCAATTATATGCAGGTATGCCCAGCCGATCAATGGCCGGTGAATCGTATCGCATCAGCTCAGCCTTCTCTTCGATTGTCAACCGTGAGAGCAGGTCGTCCGCTCTTTCTTCGAAAGAGAGTTTTGTGTTTAAATAAGGCTGCACCTCTTTGCAGGAAAAAAAGAGAAATCCTGCGATCCACAAAAGAAACAGGTAGGAAACAGAAGTCTTTTTCATCGCAAACTGTATTTTGAGTTTAACATGAACGGCTAACTATATAGTTTTCGTGTATTTTTTTTGTGTACTTTTTTATCGAACCTGTAAAGCCTGGGAGCTCTGTAAGGTACATCTTTCTGCACTTCGTCCAATTGTTCCAGGCCTTCAATCTGCATTATTTTTTTCTTGAAGTTACGGACATCAGACGTTGTGCCCATTATGATATCATACAGGTTTCTAAGTTGTGTCATGGTGAACTTCTGAGGCAGCAGTTCGAATAACATGGAGGGCTCCGACTTCACTTTGTGGCGGATATGCTCTAACGCAGTATCCGCAATTTCATTGTGATCGAAAGCTAGCCGTAAAGATTTTAATGAACTTACGTCGTACCAGTTTGCTGCAGTATTCTCCGACTCAAAAATAATTTTTCTACTTATTTTAATCAGTGCCACATACCCTACTGTAACGATTCTGCCGATTTTCATGTTTGTCAGTTTCTCCAGCCAATTTTTGTCCCTCATATTCTTTGTCCTTTGGGGATTGCCAAAGCTATGAAACTGGCTCAGGTAAATGTTTTTTAATCCCGTCAGTTCGTTAAGGATACGTATAGCTGCCTCATCCAGGTCTTCATCTTCGAAAATAATGCTTCCCGGTAATTTTTTATCGCTAAAGTTTTGTTCTTCTATCGTCCGTTCGATAAGCAATACTTTCAGTTTTTCACCGTCAAACCCAAAAACAACGCAGTCCACCGAAACGTGAGGGTTGTAAACATGAGTGCTATTTTTCATGACATATTCTTAATAAGAATACAAAATTATACAGATTAATCACAATACATGTAAAATTTTTATATGTTTTAAAACATTATTATCAGCAATTTATATAAAGTAAAAAATACATATATAAAAATAACCTTATTGTAATTATTACTTATATTACATCTTGAAAACTACTTCGAATTACTTTTATAGCTTTACCTTTTTATGAAAAATAATATTCATGAATAGTTTTATATATATGAATAGCTTAGGAGAAAAGTTTCCTGCCAAAAGAAACAGATTTCTGACATAATTCCAATAAAAAACTTGTTTCAGGAGATTATCTTCTTTTTTTTTTGTTATTTTGCGTGTAAATCTCCTTAATAATACTTTTTATGATTCACAAATTAGCTGAGCTTACAGAAAAAGCCAAGCAGAAACCCCAACGAAGAATTGCTGTCGCAGCGGCAGAGGACGAATCGGTACTGAAGTCTCTCAAAGCCGCTATGCAGGACGGACTTGTTAGCCCCATACTGATTGGGCACAAAAGTGAAATTGAAAAACTCGCAGAGCTCGTCGATTTTGATCTGAGCCAGGTAGAAATTATCCACAACGATAACGGAGCCCATGAATCGGCGAAAATAGCCGTCTCCGTGATAAAGAAAGGCGGTGCCGATATCCTCATGAAGGGACTTGTCAGCACAGGCGACCTGTTAAAAGCTGTTCTTGATAAAGAAAACGGCCTGCGAAAAGCAGCTATCCTCAGCCATATGGCTTTTTTCGAGTCTCCCTACTACCACAAACTCTTATGTGTAACGGATGCGGCCATGAACATTGCTCCCGATCTGGATACCAAGGTACATATCCTCAACAATGCCGTGGAGGCATGTCATAAACTCGGGATAACCGTGCCTAAAGTCACTGTAGCCGCCGCTGTAGAAACCGTTAATCCAAAAATGGAAGCCACCGTTCATGCCGCTCAGCTGAAAGAAATGAACATCAATAAACAATTGCAGGGATGCCTCGTGGATGGACCTTTTGCCGTCGATATTGCCGTCGACAAAGAGGCTGCCACACATAAAGGCATCTTCAGTGAAGTTGCCGGGGACAGCGACATTATTCTCGTACCCGACATAGAAGCCGGAAATATATTTTACAAGGCGTTAAACTTCTTGGGAGGAGCCGTCTGTGCAGCCGTAATCATGGGTGCGGCGGTTCCTATTGTGCTTACATCACGCTCCGATTCAGAAATCAGCAAGATGCTTTCTATCGTTTTGGCAGCAGCTATGGATTAAACATTACAACTATGGACAATCATCCACGGATCCTGGTGATTAACCCGGGTTCAACATCAACAAAAATTGCCGTTTATAAAAACGGAGATGTAGTTTTTTTAAAGACTATCCGCCACTCAGTCGAGGAATTAAGCCAGTTTAAAAGAATAAGCGATCAGTATGAATTTCGCAAAAACATCGTCTATAATGAATTAAAGAACGCCGAAATCAGGTTGGACCTTATCCGGATCGTCGTCGGACGTGGAGGAATAGTGAAACCTATTGCGTCGGGCGTTTACAGGGTAAACGAAACCATGAAGAGAGACCTTATCGAGGCAAAAAGAGGAGAACACGCCAGTAACCTGGGAGCGCTTATTGCCGACGATATCGCCAAACAACTCCCTTCAGCAGAAGCCTTTATTGCTGACCCGGTGGTAGTGGACGAACTTGAACCCATTGCCCGGTATTCCGGACATCCCCTTTTCGAAAGAGTCTCTCTTTTCCATGCGCTCAACCAAAAAGCCATTGCCCGCGCTCACGCCAAGTCTCTCATGAGAAAATATGAAGACATGGACCTTATTGTAGTGCACTTAGGGGGAGGAATATCGGTAGGCGTACATCACAAAGGACGGGTCGTTGACGTTAACCAGGCGCTTGACGGTGACGGGCCCATCTCACCGGAACGGTCCGGAACACTCCCCGTAGGCGAACTTCTGAAGATGGCTTTCAGCGGCAAGTACACTTACGAAGAAATGAAATCGATGGTGGTCGGCAAAGGAGGACTGTATGCCTATACGGGCCTCAACAATGCCTACGAAGTGGAAAAAGCCGCTCAGGCCGGAGATAAAAAATGCTACGATGTGATGGAAGCCATGGCTTATCAGACGGCAAAAGAAATCGGCGCATTCTCAACCGTACTGAAAGGCGATGTGGATGCCATCCTGATCACCGGAGGAATGGCTAACAGCAAATGGTTCTGCAACCTGATCATCGAACGTATCCATAAAATCGCACCGGTATACGTTTATCCGGGTGAGGATGAAATGAAAGCCCTGGCTGAAAACGGTGCACTGATCCTAAGCGGAGAGATTGAACCGAAAGAGTACGTGTAACCCAAGCGTATGCATCTCTTCAATCCCGAGAACGATCTGGCCCTGGCGAACTTCGGTATTAACTACACGCCTCCGGCATCTGCAGTGAAAATTGCGGACGATCTGGCCATTTTGCCGATGTGGTATGCTCCGGAAGGTGCTAAGGTGATTGCCGCCACTGCTCAAAACGAACAGTTCCTTTCCCGATTGAAAGAGTTTTTCGCCCTCGAGGTATCCCTCATCCCTTTTTCGGGCATTTCCCTTTTTCCGAAAGAGAAAATTATCCCGTGGGGATGGAACCCCGCATTGAGAAAAAAGTTGCTGGACGCCGGTGCAATGGAAGAGAGCCTGCCTTCGATGGAGGAGTTAAAACAGCTTCGAAGCGACTCGGGCAGGAAGAACGCCATACATATTCTGAACGAACTCAGGGCGGAGAATAACGCGTTTTGTGGAGAATCCTATTTTTTCTCCGCTGTTGATGATGTATTGCACTTTTTACATTCGCGAAACGGGGATCACGTATTGAAAATGCCCAATTCCGGCAGCGGCAAGGGATTAAGCTGGATCAAAGGGAAAATAACCGACAAACAAACCGATTGGTGCCGGCGGGTAATTCACGAACAGGGAGGCCTTATTGCGGAGCCTGTTCTGAACAAGATTCGAGATTTTGCCATGGAATTCTGCCTTTCCGATAACAAAGCTGAATTTATCGGGTACTCCCTGTTCCAATCCACATCTTCAGGTGCCTACATGGGCAACTTCCTGATGCCACAAACCGATATTGAAGAAAGGTTGGGTGAATACACCGGTCCGGAGTTGCTGCCGCAACTCCGGAAATCTCTTGCCGAAAAACTCTGCCGCCAGTACCCATCCTATTCCGGTTGTCTGGGAGTGGACATGATGGTTTGCAAAACCAACAGAGGGTATCAAATCCAACCTTGCGTTGAGATTAACCTTCGAATGAATATGGGGATTGTCGCCTACATTCTCTACGACCGTTTTGTAAAACCCGGGTCTACCGGAAAATTTACGGTCGATTTTTTCAAAAAAACGGGCGGAGCGTTAACCTTCCAACAGAAAATGTCAACAGATTTTCCCCTCATCGTTGAAAACGGGAAAATTATTTCGGGATTTTTAGCTTTAACACCGGTTTCCGAACAAACACAATATCTGGCTTATGTGTTTGTTACCTCCCCATCTCTTCTGCAAAATACCGGTAAAACAGCGGAATAGTACGGATTCCGTTGTAAAACTGTTCCAAAGGGTAATTTTCATTGGGTGAGTGAATGGCATCAGATCCTAACCCAAAACCCATTAGCACCGACTTAATACCGAGGACCTCTTCAAAAGTGGCGATAATCGGAATACTTCCTCCCGAACGGACAGGAATCGGAGTTTTTCCGTATACCTCCGTGTAAGCCTTTGCGGCGGCTTTGTATGCCGGCAAATCAATAGGGCAGACATACGACGGCCCTCCGTGCAGGTATTCCACTTTTACCTTTACCGATTTCGGAGCAATGCTTTCAAAAAACTTCACAAACAATTTGGCTATTTTGTTGTGGTCCTGGTTGGGCACCAGCCGGGTACTGATTTTAGCATATGCCCTGGAGGGAAGCACTGTTTTGGCGCCTTCACCCGTGTAGCCGCCCCAGATACCGCATACGTCGAAAGTAGGCCGGATGCCGGTGCGTTCATTGGTGGTGTACCCTTTCTCGCCGAAAACTTCCTTCACGTCAAGCGATTTTTTGTATTCCTCAAGCGAAAACGGAGCTTTCGCCATCATGTTCCGTTCCTTTCGGGAAACCTCTACAACATCGTCGTAAAATCCGGGAATCAAAATACGTCCGTTATCGTCCGTAACCTGTGCAATCATTTTGGCCAGCACATTGATGGGATTGGCTACTGCACCGCCAAAGAGGCCCGAATGAAGATCTTTGTCCGGGCCGGTAACTTCCACCTGCCAGTATGCCAATCCGCGCAACCCGGTGGTAATGGAAGGAACATCCGGGGCTATCATTGAGGTATCTGAGACCAGAATAACATCGGCCTGCAGCATTTTTTTGTGTTTTTTGCAAAACTTGGGCAAACTGGGCGACCCAACCTCTTCCTCTCCTTCAATCAGGAATTTCACGTTACACTTCAATTTTTCCGACTTCACGAGGTATTCAAACGCTTTGGCGTGCATAAATCCCTGGCCTTTATCGTCATCGGCGCCACGCGCCCAGATCTTCCCCTCTTTCACCACCGGTTCAAAGGGGTCGGTTTTCCATAAGCCGACCGGATCAACCGGCATAACGTCCATATGAGCGTAAACCATTACGGTGGGTGCCTTGGGGTCGATTATCTTCTCGCCATATGTCACCGGATTTCCATCGGTTTCATATACCTCCGCCTTATCGGCACCGGCAGCAAGCAGGATTTCTTTCCATTTTTCGGCGGCGCGGTACATGTCCGGTTTGTGCTCGGGAAGTGATGAGATGGATGGGATTCGGATCAGTTCGAAGAGCTCGTCTAAAAATCGTTGCTTGTGGGTTTCCACGTAGTTGTTAATCTCCTGCATAATTAATTTAGTTTTAGGGTTTGGGCGTAAAACTACAAAAAAAATTGCATCCAGAAGCGGATGAAACGCTTTTTAATTACCTTTGCAACATAATGTTAAAGTTTAAACATGAAAAAGATGAGGCCACTACTATCCGTTTCACTACTGTTGGCATTACTTGTTTCTTGTAATACCCACCCATCAAAAAAAGAGAATGATATGTCAGAAAGCCGTTTTATTGCAGAAGCGCAGCGCAACGAAGTAATTTCAATGCTGAAGGATTCGTTGGGAGAAACGGCCTATTTCCGTATTGAACGTGGTGTCCGGCAGGTTGCTGACCTTTGGCGGGAACCGGACGGAACGGCAGGAGAATTTGCCGAGTTCTGCAAGCGGAGTTTTGTTGCTGATGAAGCTCGACTCGATCAGCTTTTTCATACACTGGAGCGAAACTTTGAAGTATTCGACGGATACTTCCACAAAATCGATGTCCTGTTGAAAGAGCCGCTACAACTGGAAGGTGAAGAAATTACCCCCGTAGACATGATGTTTGGAAGCTACGATGTAACAGCACACCTGAACGATGACCTATATGCCAATAAAATTGCCTTTATTACAGCACTTAACTTCCCATTCTATTCGTTACAGGAGAAGACAGGGCTGGGGGAGAAATGGTCAAGAAAAGAATGGGCTTACGCCCGCATGGGCGACCGTTTCACCGCGCGTGTGCCGGCAACTGTTCAGCAAAACATATCGAAAACAATTACCGAGGCCGACGCATACATTTCCGACTACAATCTTTTTATGGGAAAGCTTCGCAACGATAACGGTGAACAGCTTTTCCCGGACGATATGAAACTGATTTCACATTGGGGGTTACGCGATGAACTGAAATCGAACTATGCCGATACAGTCAGGGGGCTAGAAAAACAACGCATGATATACACGGTGATGAAACGTATCATCGACCAGACTATTCCTCAGCAAACCATTAACAGCGACAAATTCACGTGGAACCCGGGTACGAATCAATTGTTTGAAAACAATGCCGAGGCATCAGCTTCTCCCGAACCCGATACCCGGTACAAGATTTTCCTCGCCAATTTCCACGCTATGCGCCAGCTCGACACCTATTTTCCGCATTATCCCACTCAACTCTCGCGAGCCTTTGATGCGACCATGGAGATTCCGCAAAAAGACGTGGAAACCCTTTTTAAAGGGTTGCTCTCTTCATCCGAAGTAAAAGAAGTAGCCGCATTTATCGAGTCGCGCTTAGGACGGAAATTGGAGCCGTTCGATATTTGGTACAACGGATTTAAAGCCCGCGGGGGAATACCCGAGGAACAGCTTACAGCCATCACCTCTAAAAAATACCCGAACCCAAAAGCATTGGAGACCGATCTCCCCAATATCCTGGTTAAACTGGGATGGAAGCCAGACAGGGCCCGGGAAATTTCATCACTCATTGTGGTTGACCCGTCACGTGGCGCCGGGCATGCCTGGGGGGCAACGATGCGTAACGACATAGCTCATCTGCGTACAAGAATCGGTGCTGGCGGAATGGATTATAAAGGCTATAATATTGCCGTACACGAGTTCGGTCATACGGTGGAGCAAACCATTACGATGAATGATGTAGACTACTATGTTCTCAACGGTGTACCCAACACAGCATTTACCGAAGCAGTGGCTTTCCTTTTCCAGAAAAGAGACTTGGAACTGCTGGGCCTCAAAAATCCAAATCCTGAAGACGAGCACTACCTGGCTTTGGACAACTTCTGGTCGAGTTACGAGATCATGGGAGTTTCCCTGGTGGATATCCGCGTTTGGGAATGGCTTTACAACCATCCGGATGCCACTCCCGATCAATTGAAAGAAGCGGTTATAACGGCTGCAAGAAATGTGTGGGACACCTATTATGCCGATATTTTGGGAGGGAAGGGAGAGACGCTTCTCGGGATTTACTCGCACATGATCGACTACCCGCTTTATCTACCGAACTATCCGATGGGACACCTCATTGATTTTCAGATCGGCCAACAGGTGCGCGGAAAAAATCTTGCCGACGAAATGGACCGGATGTACACCCAGGGCAGAATCATTCCACAGCTGTGGATGAAGAACGCTGTTGGCTCCGGCATATCTATTGAGCCGCTTCTGGCATCCACAAAAGCAGCGTTATATGCTTTAAAGAAATAACTTTCAGGGGCCACAACATGCAAATATCCAAAAATATTGTACCTTTGTATCGTTTTTTAAAACCATATTTTAATGATGAAAAAGTTAAGTATTTTATTATTTGCTTTTGTTGCAATTGTCTTCATCAGCTGCAATAACGCAAAACAAAAAAATGCCGAGACTCCCGATATGCATACATCTGAAATGGCTTTAGACTATCTTGGCGTTTACGAAGGCATACTTCCTTGTGCTGATTGTGAGGGCATTAAAACCCAACTGACAATCCACGACGACAACACATTCACTCTCGTCAGCGATTACCTGGGTGAAAAGGAAGCTAAGTTTGAAGATAAAGGCTCCTATTTTATCGAAAGTGGAGAAATTTTAGTTATTCAGGACGAAGACGGAGATCAAAAATATTTTAAACTGCAAGAAGGAAGTCTGGCTCAGTTGAATGCCGATAAAAAAATGATTGAAGGAGAATTGGCTCCTTTTTACGTTCTTACAAAAGTAAGGTAAGACTTGACATAAAGCCAATAGCGAATAGGCTTTAAAAGGAAAGATGCCGGAGTGGTCGATCGGGGCGGTCTCGAAAACCGTTGTACTCTTACGGGTACCAAGGGTTCGAATCCCTTTCTTTCCGCAGAAGTAACACAACAATGATATCCCACGTATTTCCGGAATATGTGGGATTTTTTATTGTCGATTTTCTATTTTCACTTACATTTGCAGTATGAGAAAAGTGTATGCATCGACACAAATAGAAATTTACAAACCGGAGTTTTCGGAAGTGGAAATTTCATTGGGGGGCAGCGTAGCGGCGGGCCCATTCTCGAATGTGGACGATTTTGCAAGCGAACGGATCGATATAAACAAATTGCTTATCCGGCATCCGGAAGCCACATTTTATGCCCGTGTCCGGGGGAATTCCATGCTGGGAGATTTTAACGATGGAGACCTGCTGGTTGTGGACAAGGGAGAGGAATGGTCGCACGGCAGGATTGCCCTGTGTTATCTGGAGGGTGAATTTACCGTGAAACGTATACACCTGGAAAACGGTGTTTGTATGCTTATGCCCTCCAATACAAGTTATAAGCCTATTGTCGTCACATCGGAAAATACACTCATTGTGTGGGGTATTGTCACCTACTCAATCCGCAAACATCCATGATTGCCCTTATCGATTGCAATAATTTTTACGCTTCGTGCGAACGGGTGTTCAATCCTTCCCTTAACGACAAGCCGGTAGTTGTGCTTTCCAACAACGATGGGTGTGTTATCGCACGCAGCAACGAAGCTAAAAAGATAGGCATCGAAATGGGAATTCCGGCCTTTAAAGTACAGGAATTGTTCAGGAGAAATAACGTGGCTGTCTATTCAGCCAACTTTGCCCTATATGGTGATATGAGCCGTAGGGTAATGAGTATTCTATCGGGTTACTCCCCTCTGCAGGAAGTATATTCCGTGGATGAATGCTTTCTCGACCTGGCGGAAACGGCAACCCCGAAAGAGTATGGCCTACGAATGAAGGAGCACGTGGGGAGATGGACAGGAATCCCCATTAGTGTGGGTATTGCCCCCACCAAGGCGTTGGCAAAAGTAGCTAACCGTATTGCCAAAAAGTATCCTTCACAAACGGGAGGATGCTACGTAATAGATACGGAAGAAAAGCGGGTGAAAGCCTTAAGGTGGCTGTCGGTAGAAGATGTGTGGGGCATCGGCAGGCGCAATGCCGTGAAGCTTCAGGCGGCAGGAGTGTTCAAGGCCGTCGACTTTGCGGAGATGTCCGAGTCGTGGGTGCGCAGAAACATGACCGTTACAGGAATTAACCTGCAAAGGGAATTAAACGGGATTCGCTGTATTGAGTTTGTGGAAGAAGAGAAAAGCAAGAGTTTTTCCGTTACCCGCACGTTCGAAAAAGAATACGGAACGTGGGACGAGATAAAAGAGCGTGTGGTTACGTTCACAGCAATGGCTGCCGCAAAAATACGCAAACAACAATCGCTGTGCAGCCGGATACAGGTATTTTTACAGACCAATTATTTTAAGGATACGGAGGAAGTGCTTTCAAGGAGCGTTGAAGTGCGATTACCCTTTTCCACATCGTCCACGCTGGAGATAGTGGACTTTGTCGTATCCGGACTAAAAAAAATCTATGAAAAAGATCTCCACTACAAAAGAGCGGGGGTTACACTTTATAATTTCACCGATGAAAAGCACCATCAGCCTGCTCTTTTCCCTGAAATGAATGCCAATCCCCGCCACAAAGGACTGATGAATGCCATAGATGCGATCAATCACTTTTCATCGTCGGGAGGCATAAGGCTGGCTTCACAAGATGCCCGTATGTTTAAAATGCACCAGGAACATCTCTCCGGAAGATATACCACCGATATACGGGATATTTTACAAGTAAGGGGCGAATAGACAGACGATTTTTGCACACACAAAAGTTGTGTATATTTTCCACGTTTTATCCCTCATTTACAATTAATTGAAACAATTAAAGTAATTTTGTCGTTATTAATTTCTTAATTAAGATTGTAAGATTGTCAACGACAAAAAAGATGAAGGCTATAAAAATCATTGCACTGGCCGCGCTTATCACATTATTAGCAAGCTGCGGCAACGGAAAACCGGCTAACGAAAACCAAAACGACCTGACTTCACAAACGGAAAATGAACAGATTGCCAGTCCCTTAACAGATATCTACGGAACCTACCAAGGTGTTATCCCGGCAGCAAACACCGCTGGTATTGCAATGCATCTTACCATTAATTCCGATGAAACTTTTATCCTCACCCGTGAATATCAGGACAAAAAACAAGGTTCTTTCAAGGACCAGGGGAGGTTTATTTTCGTGAATGACCGTGTGATTGAACTGACCGATAAAAAAGGTATAAAAACGTATTACAGGATCAACAACGGAAGCATTATCCTTTCTGACCCGGAAGGCAACGTTGCCGATGCCGATTTTGCCTCACGCTATCAACTCAAAAAGATTTAACCCATGAAAAAGGTTGCTTATTTGCTTCTGGCATTGACTTTTTTGGTCTCATGCGCCAAATCGAAAGAAGACCAGGTATTGAATTACGTTCAGAAAACTATCGGGGAAAAACCGAGTAACGTTGAAGCCAATCTGGGAGATATTCTTTATGAATTTGAATACGTGAATGAAAAAATGATGCTTGACCTGCTCAACGACTTTAGAATCTCGACCAACGGATTGGATAAAATCATGAACAAGAAGCACGAAAACCGAAAAGGAGTGATTGTGAGCGACGCCAGCGGGCGGCAGCTCGGCACATCGGAAGTAAATATCTGGGAAACAAGGGATATGACAACTTTACTCGAACTTTTTTCACCCACTGAAGAGCAATTCAATCACAAGATAAACGTTCGGGTGATATCCAAATGAGCACGCGGCCTATTTTTTGACTGCCCGCAACATTTCCCTTTTTCCGGGCGGCCCCGGCAGCCTCTCAACAAAGAAACCCGCAGCCTGTAACATTCTCCTCACGGACCCTTTGGCGCAATAAGTGGTCAATATCGCATTTTCGGAAGAAACAGAATATATTTTATCGAAAATTGCCGGTGTCCACATTTCGGGTTGTTTTTCAGGAGCAAAAGCATCGAAAAAGACGACATCAAACTTGTTCTCCGGATGGAAATTAGATGGGTTGCTGAAATCGAGCCGCATTTTCAGCAGCGAAAAATAGAGCGCTACCTGATTCCATTTTCCCCAGCCTGTTTTGTGCAACTCATTAAAAACTTCCTTTCGGGTGGGATCAATCAACTCGGCATAATTTAATTTTTCAGCATCGGTTATTGAAACAGGATAGAGTTCAAGTGAAGTGAAATCTATTTTCCTGCTGTTTTTTTCGGCTTCCAACAAGGTCAGAAATGCATTTAACCCGGTTCCGAAACCGATTTCCAGCACCTTTACTTCGCTTTTCACGCAATGTCGTAATCCGGCATCAATATACACGTGCATCGATTCCTGTATGGCTCCATGCGTGGAATGGTAATGTTCGTTCCGTTCAGGAACAAAAAGGGTGTGCGAACCGTCTTCGGTAATTTCAAATTTGATGTTCATGTCCGTCTTTAACAACAAACAAAAATAGAAAATCTTTGTTTATAACTTTCCTGTTGCGCTATTTATCTTAATTTTGCAACAGATTCTAACAAAACAATCAACCCAACAGGATGAGAAAATATATTTTCACGCTCTTATTTCCATTCTTACTTCTTGCCTGCCATTCCAACCGTGAAAAGGAAGCAAACGTACTCACGGTAACTATTGAGCCGCAGCGGTATTTTCTGGAACAAATCGTGGGCGATAAATTTCAGGTAAACACGCTTGTCCCTCCGGGTTCAAGCCCGGAAACCTATGAACCGTCGCCCTCGGCCATGATAAAGCTGGGAAACAGTCGCGCCTATTTTAAAGTAGGTTTTCTGGGTTACGAAAACGTGTGGACGGGAAAACTTGCCGAAAACAATTCTGACCTGAAAATCGTGGATTGTTCAGTAGGAATTGAACCTGTTTATGGTGGACACGGGCATCACGATCATTCGCACGAGGCCGCAGACCACAGTCATAACCAGACAGATGCTGCTGATCCGCATGTATGGAGCTCTGCCAAGAATGCGGTTCTTTTTTCGCAAAATATGTTGAACGCAGTAGTGGAACTGGACGTTGAAAACGCCGGTCTCTACCGGGCCAACTTCGAAAAACTGACGCAAAAGATCGCCGAAACCGATTCCGCGTTAACCCGCTTGCTGAAAGATATTCCTACCCGGAGTTTTATCGTTTACCATCCGGCGTTGGCCTATCTTGCCCGCGACTACAACCTGACGCAGCACAGTATTGAGTTTGAAGGGAAGAACCCGTCACCCGCTCAAATGAAAGAACTGGTGGATCTGGCAAAGGCTGAAAACATCAAGATCGTTTTCGTTCAGCAGGAATTCGATATAAAAAACAGCGAGGTTATTGCCCGGGAAATCGGGGCCACATCACATACCATCAACCCATTGGCTTATGAATGGGACGAAGAATTGATTCGCATTGCCCAACTGTTAGCCAGCCAGGAAAAATGAACCCGATCATTGAAATACATAACCTGAACGCCGGCTACGAAAACAAGCCCGATGTACTGAAAAACATTTCGCTCACCGTTTTCGAAAATGATTTTCTGGGTATTATCGGGCCTAACGGCGGAGGAAAAACCACCCTGCTGAAAGCTATTTTAGGGTTAATACAACCGTCTTCCGGCAATATCACGTTTCTCGATGCCGGAAAAAAAGTTAGCCACCTTAACATCGGTTACCTGCCACAGATAAACCAGATCGATAAAAAATTCCCCATCAGCGTACACGAAGTTATTCTCTCCGGCTTAACGCTACGGGGGAAGTTTATCAAAAGATACACGGCAGAAGACAAACAAAAGGTAGAACCAATTGCCGTAAAAATGGGCATTGAAAACCTACTGCACAGGGCTATCGGCGAACTTTCGGGCGGACAACTGCAGCGCGTGTTGCTGGGGCGAGCCATCATCGACAACCCCAAGCTTATCATTCTCGACGAGCCAAGCTCATATGTCGACAAACTCTTCGAAACTAATTTTTACAAATTGCTCGACGAAATAAATAAAGAGATAGCTATCGTGCTGGTCTCCCACGACGTGGGGACCATTATTTCGCAGGTGAAAAACATCGCCTGCATCAATCAAAACCTCCATTACCATTGCGGCAGCAATATTTCGCAGGAGTGGCTCATGGGGGCTTACGATTCGTGTCCCATCGAAATACTTGGCCACGGTTCCCTGCCGCACCGGGTGCTTTTGCAGCACGACCACGATCACGATGAAAAAGAATAACTCATGTTGCCCGAGCCGTTACTAATCTCCCTGGCCGTAATCTGCGTTGTTGTTGGGGCCGTCGGTACGGTTGTACCGGTATTACCGGGTGTTCCGCTTTGTTGGGCAGGATTGCTGGCGCTGAAATTCGTACCTTCGGTAAAAGATAACGTTTCGTGGACCGTAATCGTGCTTCTGGGAATTATCACCATCGGCGTCACTATCCTCGACAATATTTTGCCGCTGTGGGGAACCCGGAAGATGGGCGGAAACAAAAAAGTGGTCTGGGGAGCAACCATCGGTTTACTGATCGGTTTTTTCCTGGGTCCGTGGGGGATTATTTTCGGCCCTTTTGCCGGAGCGCTCGTGAGTGGATTAATCGTCGGGAATAAAATAAAACCCGCCGTAAAACACGCGTCAGGCGCATTTTTCGGCTACATTGCCGGACTCATTATTAAGCTGATCACCGTGGGGTTGATCGTTTTCTTTTTTGTGATGACGTTGGTATAAAACCTTTACTGTTTTACTGTTTCATCAAATACTCTGCAATTTGCACCGCATTTAAGGCGGCACCCTTACAGATTTGATCGGCTGCTGTCCAGAACGTCAATCCGTTGGGGTTAGTAAGGTCTTTTCGAATCCTTCCCACATAGACCGGATCTTGTCCGGCAGCATCCAACGGCATCGGGTATACTTTTTTCTCCGGGCTATCGAGTAATACAACGCCTTCGGCTTTGGCAAACGCTTCACGAGCTTCCTCCACCGACACCGGCCTTTCCGTCTCGATCCAGATAGCTTCCGAATGTGCACGTAATACAGGAACACGTATGCAGGTAGCACTCACTTCGATATTGCTGTGCATTATCTTGCGAGTTTCGTTGAACATCTTCATCTCTTCCTTGGTGTATCCGTTTTCAGTAAACACGTCTACCTGTGGTATCAGGTTGTATGCCAATTGATACGCAAATTTAGAGATCGTCGGATTTTCGTTGTTCACCAGTTGCCTGTGCTGTTCCTGCAACTCGGCCATCGCTGAGGCGCCCGCTCCCGAAGCTGCCTGGTAGGTAGACACGTGTACGCGCTTAATGTGTGAAATATCTTCGATGGCTTTCAACGCCACAACCATCTGAATAGTAGTACAATTAGGATTGGCAATGATGTTTCTGGGACGCTTCAGCGCATCTTCCGCATTCACCTCGGGCACCACTAACGGAACATCGTCGTCCATCCGGAAGGCACTTGAATTGTCTATCATGATGGTTCCGTACCGGGTAATCGTTTCTGCAAATTCCAACGATGTTCCGCCTCCTGCCGAGACAAAAGCAATATCAATCCCTTTAAAATCGTCGTTATGCTTGAGTTCTTTCACGGTAATTTCTTTACCGCGAAAAGTATATGTTGATCCTGCACTTCTGGAAGAACCGAAAAGAAACAATTCATCCACAGGGAAATTTCTTGCATCAAGTACACGAAGCAATTCCTGACCTACCGCTCCGCTTGTTCCAACAATCGCAATTTTCATTTTAGTAACTGTTTTAATGATGATAAATAAATGAAACAACAAAGGTATAAAAAAACTACCATTACACGCAACATCGCCTTCAAAAAGCAAGTGTTTTTATAACTTTATGCGCTAAAATATACTTTTTTCACTTTAATAATATCTTTTTGACTAAATCTCCGATCCGGATGATGTAATACCCCTTAGGAAGGTCGAGTTGGTATTCGTTCGTTCCGGCTTTTATTTTCCGGGTATACACTTTTACACCCATGATGCTGAAAATTTCCAACACTCCATCTTTCGGAAGATTTTCGATGACCAGCCGGTTTTCCGTTACCTTGATTTTTGTTTCAGGGACGACCTCTTCCATAACCTCTTTCCTGTTTTGATCTTGTGCGTAAATTCCGTCAATCCCAAAACCGCATAAAAAAAGCAATATACATAGCGTTGTCCAGTAAAATCTCTTCATACTTAACCCTTTTGAGTGTCGAACCTCCGGGGTTGAAAACCTCACAAACTGTTTTGTGTTCAATACCCTGCAAAAGTAGGAAAAAATTACGTTGTTGTAACTGTTTCTCTTAAAGATTAATCGTCATCCCTTCATCAGCCAGTTCTGTTTCAGGAAAAACGGCCTGGGCTTCGTCAAGCAATTCGCCCAATTCATGGTACCGTGACGAAAAATGACCGATAATAAGTTTTCTCACGTTTGCCGACCTGGCGATTTCGGCCGCCTGTCGTGCAGTGGAATGGTACGTCTCCTGCGCTCTCAGGTTCTCGGCTTCAGCAAAGGTAGCTTCGTGATACAGCACATCGGAATGTTGAATGTATGGAATAATTTCGGGAGAATAGGCAGTATCCGAACAATAAGCATAGGTCCTGGGTGGAATGGCCGGAGTAGTGAGAATTTCATTTTTAATCCATTTTCCATCATCAGTCAGGTAGTCACCCCCTTTTTTGATCTCATTTATCTTGCAGACTGGAATGTTGTAAAAGTCAATCATCTCCCGCTTGATGTGACGGGGCCGGTCTTTCTCTTCGAATAAAAATCCGCTGGTGGGTATCCGGTGCTTCAAAGGAAACGAAAAAACGCGTATGGAGTTGTTTTCGAAGATCAGTTGATGTTGATAAGGATCCAAAGGAGTGAGGTTTATTTTGTACGGAAACTGGTTGCCGAAGTGTTTGATGAAAGGGTCGAGAAACAACTCCATATCCTTGTGCGCGTAGATATTCAAATCGCCGGTCCTTCCCAATAAACTCAGTGTAGCCAGCAATCCGGGAAGCCCGAAAACATGGTCGCCGTGCAAATGGGATATGAAAATGCTGTGCAGCTTGTTTATCCGGGTTTTATACTTCCGCAACTGAAGCTGGGTACCTTCACCGCAATCGATCATAAAGAGTTTTTCGTTTACATTGACCAATTGCGAAGAAGGGTTATGCAGCGTGGTTGGCATTGCCGAACCACAACCTAAAATCGTTATTTCAAAGCGAGTCATAAAATTTCAAACGGATAGCTTACAGTTACCTGATTCCAATAAGCTTATGAACTTGTAAACTCAGCCCCCAGTGCGGATTTTGCTTGATAAGCTCCACGCAGTAATCCACATTTTCCTGTATAACGTTCATGCCGTCAAAGATAGGGCTTAGCAAATAGCGTCTTGTTTTGGGGAGGACAGAGACATCGGGCAAGGGATCGCCCTTGGCCATGGGAAAACGCAATTCATCCACCTCAGGAATCAGCGTACGGATCTTCCCGAACTGCTGCTTGGGACTGCACGTGATGTAGTCGATCCCCGAAGGAACCCGGCGTGTCCCATTGGTTTCAATGGCTTGCCTGTATCCCTTGTCTTTGAAAAAAGCAACGATCTCCTCGTTAAGTTGAAGCGTAGGTTCACCTCCCGTCCAGATAATCCACCGGCAAGGATAGGATGAAATTTCAGCGTAGATCTCGTCGAGCGCCATGCTCTTCCCAGACTTGAAATCGGTATCACAAAAACTGCACGCTAAATTGCATTTAGATAACCTGATAAATACGGAAGCTTCGCCAGTACGGCCTCCTTCTCCCTGTAATGAATAAAATATCTCATTGATTATCAAGCTCATATATAGCAGAAGTTTTTGGTGTTTCACTCACTTCCACGGCATACAACTCGGGAAGCATCGGTTTAAAAATATCGAAAAACAGCCGGGCCAGGTTTTCGGCTGAGGAGTTCAACGGATACATGATATCGTTCAGGTTCCGGTGATCGATATGTTCATCAATATATTGCTTTACGACCTTCAACTCGTTGTAGTCTTTCACAAATCCCGTATCGTTCAGCTCTTTGGACCGAAGGTGCACCGTAACCACATAATTATGTCCGTGTAAACGGGTACACGGATGATCGCCGGGCAATCCGTCAAGCGAGTGCGCAGCGGAAAATGCAAACTGTTTACTTATCTTATACATAAATTTTTATCATTTTTTAGTGTTCTATTTCACCAGACCCTCAGCATCGCTTTCTGCGAAACAGATAAAGCCAAGGGAATAATTAGTCGCCCACGTTCAAAAAGGTAGTTAACGGATAATGATCGGAATAGGGCACTTTGTCTACCTTCGCCTTGTAGGATTTCAGGTTGGGGCTGTGCATAATATTGTCGATCCGGAACCAGAAGAAATCCTTATGATAGGTGATTCCCGGGCCAAAACCGGTGGATGCAAACGCGTCATCCATTCCTTTCTTCATCTGTGCGTAAACGTAAGAAATGGGTGTATCGTTGAAATCACCGCAAATCAGGGTTCCGTCAACATTTAATTCCGAGAGGTGACCTTTTACTTTCCGCACCTGTTCCGTGCGCATACGGTAAGCTCTCCCTAAACGGGAACGAATGTTGGATGTTACATCTTCCAGGTTTACCTCGTCACTGTTCTGAATGAAATCGCCATAAAGTTTCTTATCTTCTGCAGAAATACTGTTCGACTCAAGATGTACATTGGCAACAGCAAGTTTTTTCCCGTTTACATCAATGGTATAAACCGCAGCACCGTTAAACGACGAATTAAAAACGACTTCTTGGGTTTTCTCAATGGGGTATTTTGAGAAACAAGCTAAGCCGTAAATATGGTATTTCCCCGACGCTTCCAGTGCCGTAGAAGAGTGATACGGATATTTATTGAGGATACGGTTCACATCACGCTGTGATTTGATCGATTGCCCTGTTTTACTTACGAGGTACTCCTGCAGGCAAACAATATCAGCATCCGTTTCGACAATATAATCGAGGATAGGATGCTCTTTGTCCTCTTTTTTGTTTTCGTTGACAAAACCCTCCACGTTATAAGTAAGGATTTTCAAGCTGTTCCTAGGGACTTTCTCCGGAAAAAGGTTCATCGGAAAAAAAGTAGCTATCGGATGATAACACAACAGCAGAGAGACAAGAGAGACGAATGCCAATTTCCATTTTTTAAAAGCTATCCACAAAAAAAGATAACTTATATTCAAGAAGAAAATAAACCCGAACGCAATTCCGATATAGGAAAACAGATTCGTTTTGAGTGGCGAGACGCGCCAGGATAAAAATGAACTGAAAAGCAACAGTATAGCCATAATATTCGTAGCGAATATTATGTTTCTTACTATTCCCCGGAACAAGACTATTTTATTTTTTGCTGGCATCGAACAACTTCTTTTTCTCTTCCGACGATAAATTGCTATACCCCGACTTCTTCAACTTATCCAGGATAGCATCGATCTCTGCCTGTTCATTATGCTTGCGCTCATTATATTCCCTATCTGTTTCTCTTCGACGGTACTCAACTTTCATTTTTGTTTTTTTTCTTCTCGGCTTCGACAGGTTGGCCAAACCGTCAAGCAGTTTACTCACCCAACCGGTAATATCACGTCCGTTCCGGTACTGTCGCGCAAAGATGTAACCCGCAATAGCTCCGCCGATATGGGCAACATGTCCGCCTTCGTTTATCCCATTACCCAAGGAGAGGAAGTCTATCAAGAAAACGCCAACAGCAATATAAACAATCCTCACCTGACCTATCAGCAACAGGTTTAACTGAACATTGGGGCGGTAAAAAGCGGCGCCCATCACGACAGCCATGACGGCGGCAGATGCTCCAATCATCCAACTGTGACCCATTCCAACAAAATAGGGAACTGTATTAAACGCTACGATATAGAGAAATGCGCCGGCAAAACCTCCCAAAACGTACAAACTGCCTAACGTCCTTCCGCTGAAGTATTGCAGAAAAATGCGTCCAAACCAATAAAGCCAAAGCATATTGAAAAGCAGGTGCCAGAATTGTTCGTGGACAAACATATAACTAAGGAGGGTCCAGAAGCGGTTCAGCAGCTGAGATAATTCGGAAGGAACACCCAAAAAAGAAACCAGGTCTACCAGACTGATATTGAACAGGACAAAAAAGATGCCGACCACCTTGAGTATGAGAAAAACAGCTGCGTTGATGAAAACAAACTTCACCAGTACATCCCCGTTTTTATACCTGTATTTTAACCGATCAATAATAGTTGCCATGTACCCTGTCTTTTTTCCTCCAATATAATATCATAAATATGCCGAATAACATACCTCCCAGGTGTGCAAAATGGGCAACATTATCCCAAGAAAAGTTACTGATACCGAAGATAAGTTCAAAAACACCGTATCCGAGAACAAACCATTTTGCTTTGATGGGAAACGGAAACGGAATGATAAAAAGTTCCGCATTGGGAAACAACATCCCAAAAGCTAGCAGTATCCCAAAAACAGCTCCGGAAGCCCCTACCGTAACCGAATTCAGTGCAATGTTCAAGCTACCCTGTGCACTGTTGATGTAATTCATATTCTGCTGCAGAAGCTGATATCCCTGGGAGTAAACCTCCTCTATGGCTTCAACAGACATACCGCTCTTAACAGACTGAATACGTAAAAAAGCGACAACCAGTTGCACCAGCCCGGCTCCAACACCCGTTACCAGGTAAAAACTAAGAAACCGTTTCGATCCCCACACGTGCTCCAATGTACGCCCAAACATAAAAACGGCAAACATATTGGAGAAAACGTGCATAAACGAACCACTATCGTGAAGAAACATATATGTCACTAGCTGATAAACCCGGAAGCCTTCGGACGCTACATAATGCAGCCCGAACAGTTCGGCCAAGTTGATTCCCTGCCTCAAAAAAACCACCTGAGCCAGCCATAAAATAACATTTATTATAATTATATTCAGTGTCACCGGCGGCAATGCAGCACCAAATCCCGATCTTAAATTGTTCATAATTGCTTTATGGAAATGAAAAGCAAAAATACGTATATTTTCGTATTATGTCGAGATTTTGGGGCATAATTCCTTTTTTTTAAATAAAATCAAATACTTTTTATCTTTTTTCTTGATTGTTTTTAAATAATCAATTATATTTGGCGCTAAAATAGGTGAAAACCTTAACATTAATGTTTGTTTAATTTTTTTATTAACGTTTTCTTATGAATAAATCAGAACTAGTTAGTGCTATTGCTGAAAAATCAGGCCTCAGCAAAGTTGATGCGAAAAAAGCATTGGACGCAACCCTCGATGCAATCTCGGGTGAAGTGAAAAAAGGTGGCAAAGTTGTATTGGTAGGCTTTGGAACTTTCTCTTTAACACAAAGAAGCGCACGAAAAGGTATTAATCCCCGCACGAAAAAAGCAATCAACATCCCGGCTAAGAAAGCAGCTAAATTTAAAGCAGGCGCAGCCTTGTCCAACCTCTAATAATTTAGTCAAACGATCTAAATAAGGAGCAAAGTCCAATAACTTTGCTCCTTATTTTTGTTTTTATAAGAAAAATAATCCGTAACTTTGTGCGGTTTTTCAGACTCCGTAGCTCAGCTGGTAGAGCAATTGACTCTTAATCAATGGGTCGAGGGTTCGAGCCCCTCCGGGGTCACTTATTAAGATACATTATTAAAGCTATTAGACTGTAATGCAGGAAGATAGCTTTTTTATTTTTTGTCGCTTGCACGACATTTGCACGACAGAGGTATCAATCCCACTTTTCGTAATTCTTTCCTGAAGCGGAATTGCCAAATTAACTACCTATCTGAACCGATTCTTTCAATTGTTCATATTTTTCAACAGTTCTATATTTCTAATAGAAATACTAAATTTGAATTAGTAATTGCTTAATAAACTTCATTTATCATTTTATTTTTCTCTTGCTGATCATATTTTTTTCTTTGCTTGTCAATCCCCACTCCTCCGCAAAGATACTGTTGCTTTCACTATAATATTGCAAGGTCAAACCTTCCGGATTTCACTTATTTCTTCTACCCTTCAATGTAAGGTACATGTACACACATTACAGGATGTTTTCAGAAATTTTTACAAATATTTATATGATGTGCCATTATTCTGCATAACTTTACCCTACATTTGCATTGTAACGATAATGAAACAGGGCAATGGACAATATCACAACACAAGCACAAGAGCGGGGTAAGATTCCCTCTCTTCAACCAGACAACTTGTTGAAAAACATTGAGCAGATTATTGAGTTGTCGGAAAATTCCGAGTTGAGTGATGAGTTTTTTGATCAAGCGAAACCTTACATCAATTTTGTAAAGGATAAATTGCAACTGACTGATATGGCAGCCCTTTTTTTTGCTGTTTTTGTGGATAATAACGATACCGGTTACTCATCAGTCAAAAAGTTGTCCAATCATTTTAAATGCCGTAAGATCCATATCATGCGCTACGGGGAATCGTTCCTTGAGCTCGAAAGGAGACGCCTTATCCGTTGCAAAAGAAGTGACAATGAAATCGGTTACCGTATTCCGGCTGAAGTTATCTATGCATTACATGATGGCAGAGAGATCGAGCCAAGAGAGATTTCTGACCTGTCGCAGGATGATTTTTTCAGTCGGGTGAATGAACTTTTTACAGAAAGAAAAGAATCTGAGATCCGTTATGACCATCTAGTAATTGAAATGAATGAGTTGGTGAATGCCAATCTTCATCTTAACGTATGCAAAATCATCAAGAAGCATCGCTATACGGACATAGAGGAGATCCTGCTGTTGTATATATGCCATGCGTTGGTGAATAATGACGATGATTTTGTCAGTTTTTTCGAAATGCAACTAATTTTTGAATTTAAAGACTTATCAGCTATTAAAAAGTCACTAAAAAGGGGAAACAATAGCCTGATTGAAGATCTGTGGATTGAAAATATTCGTAGCGAAGGTTTCTCCGATGTAAATCATTATCAACTGACAGATAAAGCCAAGCGGGAGTTGATCGGAAGCAATCTTTTACAAAGGGATGCAATTGAAGATGGTGATAATTTTATCATGCATGGTACGATAGTTAAAAAAGACCTTTTTTTCGACACGCAGGTGCAGAATCAGATTGAACAGTTGACCAATCTGCTGATACCTGAGAATTTTGCAGCGGTAAAAAGAAGACTTTCCAGCAACGGAATGCGAAACGGTTTTTCCTGCCTCTTTTACGGTCCACCCGGTACCGGTAAAACTGAATGTGTCTACCAGATAGCACGCAAAACAGGTCGCAATATCCTGACAGTCGACTATTCAGAGATAAAAAGCAAGTGGGTTGGAGAATCAGAAAAGAGTATTAAAAGAATTTTCGATATTTATCGAGAATGTGTAAATAGTTCTGAAACAGCTCCCATCTTTCTGTTCAACGAAGCGGATGCCCTGCTCGGGACCCGACTGGAGACACTGCGTTCGGTAGACAAAATGGAAAACGCACTGCAGAACATCATTCTGCAGGAGATGGAGAACCTGAATGGGATCATGATTGCCACTACCAACCTGACCAGAAATTTCGATCAGGCTTTCGAAAGAAGGTTTATCTATAAAATTAAATTTTCAAATCCGCATTGGGATGCGAAACGAAAGATTTGGCAAGCAATGCTTCAGAGCCTTCCCGATGCACATGCAGAAGAATTGGCTGCACGGTTTGATTTCTCCGGAGGGCAAATAGAGAATATCGTCAGGAAAATCACTGTTGAGCTGGTTCTTACCGGTAAAGACCTTTCGCTTGATATGATTCGGGAATTCTGTCGGAACGAACAGTTTAATCATTTCGATCGCCGACCCAGAATCGGATTTAATTAGCATGTAACAAGAAGTAATATAAATGGCAACCTTCAGAAAAAATAACAAAGAGCGTACCTCCACCCTGTTTAACAGATATGTCTGGTTGGTGGAGACCATTCTAAGAGAAGGTAGAATTACCTTTGAAGAGATAAACGACAAGTGGAACCGTTCCCGCCTGAACTACTCGGGAGATGACATTCCCCTGCGTACCTTCCACAATCACCGCCAGGCCATCGAGGAGATGTTCGACATCAACATCGAGTGTGACAAGCGGAATGGATACGTCTATTTCATCGAAAACGCGGATGACATCCATCGAAACGGCATGCGATCCTGGATGATGAACGCTTTCTATGTTGGAAATCTGCTCAATGAGAGCCGCGAGATGAAAGACCGGATCCTGTTCGAAAAGATTCCTTCCGGTCACCAGTTCCTGATATCATTTCTCGAAGCCATCCGGGACAACCTTACCGTTGAGATTACCTACCAGAGCTTTGAGAAAGATGTACCTTACACCTTTCCGGTTGAACCCTATTGTCTGAAAGTGTTCCGGCAGCGGTGGTACGTGCTGGCCCGAACTCCTCATTACAACGAGTTACGCGTTTACTCATTAGATCGCTTGCATCAAGTGGTAATCACTAACACTCCATTCATATATCCGGTAGATTTCTCACCGGAAAATTATTTTCACCACAACTTTGGCATTATACACAGCGGAAGTGAAGTTCCTGATACGGTTGTGGTCAAAGTGTACGGTAACCAGCGGCGATATTTTGAGACGCTACCCCTGCATCATTCGCAAACGTTGGTGGAAGATCAGATTGAGTATGCCCTCTTTCGATATCTGCTGCATCCCACCTACGATTTTGTGCAGGAATTGTTATCGCACGGCGAAAATGTAGAAGTGTTGAAACCAATTTGGTTGAGACAGGAAATCGCTGATGTTGTACAGCAAATGTCGGTAATGTATAAAAGTTAAGAAATTAATATTTTTCTTTTCAATGTTGAAGTGAATAAGAAAAGAAATATTTACATTTGAACTATTAAAATGAAAAACAATTTGTTGAGCATGAAAAACTTTGCCGCTATCGATTTTGAAACAGCCAATTCACAACTTACGAGCGTTTGCAGCGTGGGTGTGATAATTGTCCGCGACGGAGTGATCACAGAGAGGTTTTACAGCCTGATCCGCCCCGAACCGGAGTATTACAGTTATTGGAACAAGCGGGTGCATGGCATCACCTACGATGATACCGTGAATGCCCCAATCTTTCCGCAAGTATGGCGTCAAATTGAACCACTCGTTGAAGGTCTGCCGCTGGTTGCGCACAGCAAGCGTTTCGACGAGAATTGTCTGAAAGCTTGTTTCCGTACCTACCAGATGGATTACCCCGATTATGAGTTCCATTGTACCCTGCAGGGTGCGAGATCACAACTGAAAGGGTTACCCGACTACCATCTTGACACTGTATCCGCTCATTGTGGCTTCCTGCTCGAGAACCATCACCATGCCCTGGCCGATGCAGAAGCGTGTGCGAGAATAGCGATTGAGATATTCAAGTAAAAATAACTGATTTTTTTACCATGTCAAAAGTATTCAAAGTAACACCAAAACGCATCAAACGTACCAACGGTACTGTGTTAACCCCGCAGATGACAGTGACTGTAACCACGCTACAGCACACCCACGATCCATTCTACAACGAAGCAAAAGAGATCAATGAGGCCTATATGAGAATCTATACCTTCGATTACCAGAAAGCCTGCTGCAACAAGAATGATTTCCAAGTTGAGGTGTTGGGATAATTGATAGAGTTTTTAATTTTTAAAATAATGATTATGGAAACAAAACAATTTGAAGAGATTATTGAAGAACATTTGAAAAGGTTTGAACAACAAGTCGAACTTCCTTTTAACAAAGACCTTGAGCGACAAATGAGCTTTATTCGTGATGGAATTTTGGATGTGGAAAAATATAAGGCTGCCCCGGTAAAAATTCTATGGATTTTGAAGGAAGCAAACAGTTCTGATGATGAAATTGGTGATATGCGACCCTGTTTGACCTCATTGCATTCCAAAGATGACGTTAATCGTATTGACCCAGTTTGGGGAAAGACATGGACTCCGGTTGCTTATTCAACATACGGGATATTTGAAAAAATGAATTGGAGAGATATTCCTGATATCAAAAGTGATGCTCAGGAAGTGTTAAAGTATATGCCATATATTGCCCATATCAATGTGAAAAAAATTGCCGGCGAGAGTAAAGCAGATGATAAAGAGATGAGTATGTTCTTCGATCAATACAAAGCTTTAATCTACGAACAAATTGAAATTATCAACCCCGATGTCATTATTTTTGGTGGCACTTTTCATCACTTCGAAAATTATTTCATTGACAGAGTAAAAATTCAAGAATGGCCACCAGTTTATCAATCTCAAGACAAATTGTTGATTGATACATGTCACCCAAATGGACTAAGAGGATTTGGAATGAATCAACAACAATATTGTGATCATATTATTGATGCAGTTATTCAATGGATGGAGAAACGGTGAAAGATGAGATTCAACGATAAATCATTAAGAAAAAATAAATAGAATTTCAAACCGCAAATGCAAATCCTCCATCTCTCTGACACTCACAATCAACATCGGCAGTTGGGCAATTTGCCTGCTGCCGATGTGATCATCCACTCCGGCGACATTACGTTTGCCGGCACGGGCGATGAGGTGTTGGATTTCATTGAATGGTTTGGTTCATTAAGCTATCAATACAAGATTTTCATCGCCGGCAACCACGATTATGCGCTGGAAGGAAAGGCGCCGGAAAGAATCCAGCGCTTTCTCCCGGAGAACTGTTTCTATCTTTACAACAGTGGCATCACAATCTATGAAATCCATTTCTGGGGAATACCTTTTTTCTTTTCGCCGGATGAACCCAAGTCAGATACCAAAGCATTTGATTTGGTACCGGATGATACCGATGTTCTTATTACACATCGGCCTCCGTTCGGGATCCAGGATCAGTCAAGCAACACAAGGTTTGGCTGCTCTAATCTCTTACAAGCAGTAACAAGGATCCGTCCTGCATATCATCTGTTCGGGCATATTCACGATGCCTATGGCATTGAAAAACACAAAGAAATTACCTTTTCCAATGCAGCTGTAGTGGATGCCGATTATCGTCTGGTAAACGATCCGATACTTTTTGAATTATAACCGATTCAATGCCTAGATCTGGCACATCTGTCTCATATCTTTGAGTCAGAATAACATTCCTTTAACGCAAAAAGAAATGAGAATTCAAACAAAGATTATTGATAATGATTTTATGTTAATAGTATTGAATAATTCAGCTTTGAAATTGGTTCTAAAGAGGTTTTTATGGACAAAGCCACAATTCACATGATGAACATCAACATGAATAAAGAAGAGAACAAACAATACATCTATCATCAACCGGAAGTAATTGAAACCGATTCATTTAAAAAATGGGAATATTGGTTATATCCGGAAACAGCACCGTTTAATACAAAGACACGATGTGGAACGGTATATAGAACACCTATGACTGATAGTGATAGGGCAGATATCTACCAATTCAAGGAACAAATTCAGATTATCATTGCCTCTGGCAACAATGATCTATCTGATAGAACCAATCGTATTATTGAGCTTGCAGCGAAGCATCAAAATGATTTTAAAAACTTCGACTCTTTTTCGAAATACTATTTTTTATTTGAGTGCTCGCCTGAAAATCCAATATTAATGGAAGAGTTGAGCAAAATCATTATGAAACTTACAGGTTTAGTGAAAGATGAAGGGCTTTTCCCATCTGATTACTTTTGGGCTACCGAATCAAAAGATGGGTTAGGTAAAATTCTGAAAATTAACATTCAAGGAGGAAGATAAAATAATGGAGTTGGGAATTTTATGAACTATGGCTAAAGTCGTTACAACCATGCCCGGTTGACCTAGTATTCTAAACTTTTTATACAACTCACTATGTAAAAAAAGTTAAGTTATTGTACCCGATTTCACTGCAGATTAGTGCTGTGAGGAGATGCTGCAATAATAGAAAGAAACTAATCAAATTCTAATACATTATTTCAATAAGTAACAACATAAATAAGCATCTAGTAAATAACTATCTCCAATTTCTCAGTCACTGTTTCAAATGATTTCATACATTTGCATAGCAAAGCAATAGATATTATTTTAGATTATTGTTTATGAATTATAAGCACATTGTTTTACACGGATATTTGGAGTGTAAGCCGGAAAAGACTGCCTTTGGCAAATATTTTGAGAGACAAGCCAAGATAGCAGAAAGGGATGAGTTTGTGGAGAAACAAGACTTTTATGGGGAATGCCTATCGGTAATTAAAAGCTATCAGGATGAAGTATATTATCAATATAGAAAGTATTTAACTGAACATGATAGCGCATTAGCAGGCTATAGAACTGTATTGAAGAATGGAAGAACGAAAGATGATAAGGGTGTGGCTATACAAACTCATATTGATAATATTTTACAAGAAAGGAAAGGAAAAGAACAGCAAGGATACGAAAATGACACATATTACTTCTGGTGCGGCACCGATGGCAATGGCAAAATTGTTAATGACATGTTTTCCCTTGAACACAAGCTATACTATCCCATTCTTGAAAGAATGAAGGAGTCAATTAATATACTCATAATATCGATATCAGAACAGTCTACGCAGGATAATGATTCTACTCCTGGGGATAGTGAAATCAACTTAAGTAACTGGGGCAGAAACGATAAGACAAGATACGAATATGATCCAATTACCATCTCCAGGATCTTTGAACATTGTCAGAAGACTGATGTTTTTGACGATCAAATATCATTATCTGATTTTACTATGGCTATAGATAATACTGATTTCAAGGAGATAGTTGAAAAATGCGCTAAGAGGAAAAAAAAGTCAAAGTGTATGTCTGTGATAAATAAACTCTCGAAAGTAATCAGTTCTGAATGGTATAGAAAAACAGCTCACAGCATCAATACTGAACCCACACGTATTAGCGGTATTTCTGTTCCTTGTGGCTGGAAAAAGGAACTAGATGATATAAAATAGAATAATATTTATAGGGCTACCCTGGTTACACCCTGTTAATTCATTGCTTAAATTATGTTAACCCCTTGATATTCATATATATCAAGGGGTTATTTTTTTGAAAATAATCTAATACACCCTACACCCACCCTCTAATACCACTCCTAAATTTGTCACGTCAAGCATCCGGAAGCAGTGGCCACCTTTCGGAGATAGACAAAAAAATAAAAACAACATTATGAGATTTCTCGAAATTATAGACATGTACCCAGAGCTTAATGTAACAATCAAAGCTTGGGAGTTGAAAGAAGCTATTGAGCACTGCGTGAAAATGACGTGCAAAGAACTTGAGCAGAAAGAAACTGATACTGACACGGAAACTTATTCAAGTCCTGATCAAGTAGCGAAGATTCTCAATGTAAGTAAAAGCACACTATGGAGATGGGCCAAGCAAAATTATCTGGTCCCGATTGAGGTAGGTGGCAAACGACGTTATCGGATGAGTGACATCAAAAAAATATTGGAAGGGAAAAAACCTATTAAATAATACGACGATGAAACAATTTAAAGATAATGTGAAAATTCCAACGGGTTCAGAGCTAAGTAATGAAGTAACTTTTCCGGTACACCTTTCACCCAATTGGTTACAAAAGCTAATAAATGAACATTCAGAGAGCTATGGAACCCCACCCGAACTTTGGGCAACAGCCTTCCTGAGCGGCATATCAGCAGCTGCAGGTAAAAAATTTGAATTAATAACCGGCAACTACTCTAACTATCCCCAGTTATGGTTAATGGTCATTGGTTCATCCGGGACAGGAAAAAGTGATGCATTTAAGGTAGCATTTGATAGACTTTCAGAAATAAATGAAAAGCGTTATGTTACTTATAAATCTGAAAGAGAGGAATGGAAGGCAAACGAGGAAAAAGGTGAGAAACCGCATTGGAAGCAAGTATTGGTAAATGATACTACGCCTGAAGCACTATTTGCTACTCTTCAGTTTGCCGATAATGGGCTGACACTATATAGAGATGAGTTAAGCGGTTGGTTTAGTGATTTTGGGCGTTATAATAAATCGGGAGAGGTTGGACATTATCTTTCAATTTTTGATAATAATTCTTTTTCAGTAAATAGGAAAACTGATGAACCGCTACTTATTCCAAAGCCTCTACTTAATATTTTTGGCACAATCCAACCATCTGTATTAGAGAATGTATTAAACAAAAATAATGCTGACCAATCAGGCTTCGCTCAAAGATTCTTATACCTATATCCTGATTTCCCTCAACGTAAATACAAAAAAATAAATAGGAAGCCAGAATTAGGTAGATACAATGAGTTTATAGATCATTTGACTGAAGACCCATTTGACGGACTTACAGAACTAGCAGAGGATGCTGAATTAGCATATGGTGAATTTTATGATGAAATGGAATATTGTAAAACACAAAGTGATGATTTTTGGGTATCTGTTTATTCAAAAGCACAGATACAGGTTTTACGACTTGCCCTTGTTGTCAAGATAGCAAGATTAGTCGATGAAATGAATACCGGTTGGACAGAGCTAAAAGATATTCAAGCAGCTATCGGAATGCAGAAGTACTTCATTCAATCCCTTAAGAAATTTAAAGAAGAATTTGGAGATACAAAATTACGCCTGAGGGATATTATAAAAAATATTTACAAATTAAGACCTGATGCAAGTCCTACAGATATAGGTAAAGTCTTTGACGTATCTAAACAATATATAAGCAGGATTGGGAAAGAAATAAAAGTTGACAAGTTGACGGTTGACAACAACGAAAATCCTATACAGGAGCCGATAAGCGAAGAATCAACCGTCAACCATGAAAAAAATACGGATAAAAGAGAAGTTGACAGCCAAAAAGACATTAAACCAACTACAGCAATCGTCTATGAGCATAGTCAACCGTCAACCAGTCAATTAAAATTATTTCAAGATGAACATCAGTATTTATAAGAACATAACGGATACTGTCGGAGTAAGAGGGCAATTGATTCCTTTTCTAACGACAGATAAATGGAAAGATCTGTCTGATCAGGTCAGAAATGAAACTGACAAAGAGATACGTAACCAACATAAAAGAAGACTGCCTTGTTGCACGCCATCCGGATTATTTAAAAGACGAAATAAGGTCGATCTGATAAAGCATAGCGGATATATCTGTATAGATATTGATGAAGAGGATAACCCACGCATTGATGATTGGCAAGGATTCGTTACAGAATTAGGGCATCTTAAGGAAACTGTATTTGCCGGTTTAAGCGTATCCGGAAATGGCGCATTCTCATTGATACAAATAAGCGATCCGATGCAACACGAACTCCATTTTAAAGCCCTGGAAGAAGATTATTTACGCTATGGGATAGTAATAGACCATGCATGTAAAGATGTGTCACGGCTTAGGATTTACAGCTATAATGAGCAGCCTTATATTAACAGCAATGCATCTGTTTACACAAGGAAATTTAAACCTGCTGTAAATAAAAACAACTTTTATTCAGGTAGTCAGGATGTAGATAAGCTCGTATCAAAAATCGTTGATGCAAACATAAACATTGTTCCTGATTACAAATCATGGTTTGAGGTTGCAGGAGCTCTGGCGAATATAGATAATGGGCGTGAGCTCTTTCATGCAATAAGTAGTATCGATGCTGTAAAGTACAATTATAAAAAATGTGACAAACAGTTCGACAAAGTTCGAGCCGGTGCAGGCATAAACATAAACACCCTGTTTTATCTCGCAAAACTAAATGGTATAACCCTAAAATAGCGCAAGATAAGGAAAAAATGATTGAGACGTTCAAATTAAGGTATATAAAAACAACTAAGTGGAATGAAATATATGAAAATGATACCCATGTCTTCATTTTCAATAGAACAACAAGAGAATGCAAGATAAAGACAAAAATGTAGTTAACAGATTATTAATTTTTTAATTTTTTAATTATGAAAATAGAAAATTCTCATTTAGTGGCAGAGCAACTGGAAAAGTATTTGAATCTTGCTCAGGAATTTACGGATGATTATCAGATGACAAAGAAGTTGGGTAAAGATCCATACAGAATTATAAATGAGAAAAGCGAGAAGCTGAAAAGGATTGAAGCAATGATTTACGTTTGTAGAGAACAATTGAAATTTTCAGATCACGAGATCACTATTATATACAGCTGTTGTGGAGTTAAAGTAGAAATTCATGATAGTAGGGCTCCATTTTAACTATGGGTTAATATTTAGCATGTTTCTCTAAAAGTTACTGTTTAATTTTGGCTCATTAATTAATTTAAAAAAAAGATGAAAAAGAATGACAATGATGTAGTCAATACAACTAAAGCTGGTAGACCAAAAGGGTTTACCACTAAAGGCAAGATGACCCGGGTGGAGAATGTAGGGATGGAAAATGCTATCCGTTTGTTTATCAATCAGAAATTTGCTGCTGCAACCAAGGCTTGGGAGGAAATAGAAGATCCGTACCAAAAAGTAAACACCTTTATCAAGTTAATGGAGTTTGTTATTCCAAAAAAGAGATCAGTTGACTTCAAACCAGAGACAGGTCCTGAGAATTCTCTTGAAGCTCGTTTATCGAAAATGATGAAAGAGAATAACGCTGTTAATAATAATGCGGATGGAAAATGATTATATTGGATATCAATGACATAAATCAGTAATTTCTGCTATTATTATTGATTTGAATGCAAAACTCAGGATCTGGACGGTCAGTCCACTATAATCATTCAGATCTGCAACTTATGGGTTAAAATTTTAATTCGTGCAAAGGTTTATTGATATCTAATTATTTTTGTAAATCTTTGTTCATCTGCAAAATAGATCAGATTATGGAAAAGGATAAAGAAAATATGCCAACACCGAAAAGAAGAGGCCTTCCTAAAGGTCGCACAAACAACCCTAATGGCCGGGTAAAGGGATCAAAGAACAAGATAAGCTACGATGTTCGCAAGATGATCTGGGAAAAAGTATCAGACGTAAATTACGTAAATACAATTTTCGATGATATTGATAAAGTTACAGAAAACGACAAACGTGCAAAGCTAAAGATTGAGTTGGTCAAGTTGTTCGTCCCACGTCCTTTGAACAATGATGAACAAAAAGACAAGGATTTTAAGAGTGCAGTCTGGAAGAAATTGTCGGGTGAGGGAGATAATGAAGACTGATTGAAAACAAAACGTTGTCGAGAGTCTCTACACTGTCCATAAAATTGTGTAAATGAAAACTACAGGAAAAGATTCTTGTAGTTTTTTCTTTTCAACCCCCTTAAAAGTTTGTGGGAGGGGATTCGAAAAGAAATTTTCTCCACTCTTTCTTTTAATTATTGATTAAATTACGTACTTTTGAAAGAGGTACGCAAACGATAACGATGGAGTAATAATTTTGTCATGGATAGGGAAATATCATTTCTCTATTTATGTCACAAGTTGTCATTTATCTATTGTTTTTTTGCTATCTTTAAGATACTTTCAGTTATTTGATAGTAAGTCCTTTATTCAAATTTAATTCAAAAATGGCCAATTCTCCATACACAGGCTCTTTCTCTGCCGGAAGCCTGTTTCACAAAGAAACAAATGCTCTTCTACCCTTGCTGCGCACTGTGAACTCCCAGGCCTTACTAAAAAAGGAAATTCAGCAAAATGATTTACTGAAAATCAATTCCGAAAGTTCTCGAAAAAGAACTGTATCCGAAATTGTAAAACGCTTTAATCACACGGAAAGTTCCTTTTGGGACTACTACATAAATCGCAACGAAGAAGAACAAAAAATTCTCCTTTTCTTCCAATGCTTGAAGGTGTACAGGCTAATGTTCGATTTTCATTTCAACGTTACCGTAAAACAGTGGAATTCTTCAACACCCATGGTAGAGCCATACTTATATCAAATGGAACTCAATGAAATTGCAGGCAGGGATGAAAAGGTCTATAACTGGTCGGATCTGACCAAAGCAAAAGTCATTTCTGTTTATATGCGAATTCTGAAAGATATTGACATGTTAGATCCTAAAAGTCTTCGGTTAGAATCAGTTAGTGCTGACCCGCACTTTTTTTTCTATTTTGTCAAAATTAAAGAAGCATGGTTCTTGGATGCCTGTTTGCTTAACGCTCAAATGAAAAAACAAATAATTGAATGTGCCCTATGAACATGACAATTGAACAATTGTATCACAAAATGGAAGACAAATCCTTTCAGGATACTTCCACCGGCACGTTGTTTTATAATGTGTATATTTTTCAATATCCTGCCGAAGAAGAATATGAGATATGCAAGCAAATAGAAACGTTCAAAACAAGATTGAAAAGACCCAGTAATAATTTAGACATTCTCACGCTCAATATCTTCGACGAATTTTGTGCCTTTCTTGACAACAAGCCATTTGGCAAAAACCCTTCTTTGTTCGAATACCTGAAAAAGAAAGAATTGGGTGATCCCAAGTCAGTTAACGATACGCTGATACGGAATGCCGAGGATAAAGGCTTTTATGCATGGATCGATAAACGTATCAGGGAACATTTGAACAAAGCAAATGAACTCACAAAATCATTTGTATACCTCTACGGATTTGGTCAGATTTACCCTTACCTACGCACAAACACCTTCCTGTCTAATTTTGAACGCTACAATCACGGCGAAGAATACAAGATCATTGTCTTCTATCCCGGGAAAGCAAAGAAAAATAGTTTTAGCCTTTTTGGCATCATGAAAGACCAGCATACCTATCGTTCCATACATTTAATTAACGAATAATTTTCTTACGCTATAATACCAGAATCATGAGATTAGCTGACATTTACAAAAAACTGATTAGTCGTATTATCAATCCGGCCGTTGTGGCTCAGGACAGAACACAGGACACAATTGATATTGAAATTGATGAATATGTGTTTACCGATGAAATTATCAACAGCTTGTATAAAGTGCTGCTGGCCATCAAAGACAAGGATAAGGTAAGTAAAACGGGTATTTGGCTCAATGGTTATTACGGTTCCGGTAAATCTCACTTTCTCAAATATGTGCACTATTGTATTGATCCCGCTACAAGAGCCAAAGCTTTCGGTCGTCTCATAGAGGCCATCAAAGAACGGAATTTTTTTACGCACCCGGATAGCAGGATCACTATGAACAATGCCGAAATCAATGAATTGAAAAGATGGTACGACAAGGCCGAGATTGATGATGTGCTTTTTAATGCGCAGGATGTCTCTAAAGCCAACCGCGACAATACTACATTCACCAACATTTTTTTCAAGATGTTCAATCAAAGTCGTGGTTACAATGCCTACAACATTCCATTGGCGCTGCTTTTTGAAAAATATCTCGACAACAACGATGCTTTTGAACAGTTTAAGGAAAAGCTGGAAAAGGAGGAGGGATTCGTGTGGGAGAATGATGCTGCCGATGTGGTAAGCAACGAGCTCGACACCGTCCTCAGAGTGGCAAAAAAATGTGTGCCTGCTCTCGATACCGAAGCGCTGAAGGCTACTTTGCTAAACCCCGACAGTTACCACATTGATACGCGTAAATTCGCGAATGAGGTAAAAAACTTTCTGGCCTCCAAAAACGAAAATTACCGCTTTATTTTCCTGGTCGATGAAGTCTCTCAATTTGTGAATACAAACAGTGAAGTTTTACTTGACCTGCAATCGGTGATAGAAAACCTGAGCCTGACTTGTAACAGGCAGGTATGGGTTACCTGTACTGCCCAGCAAACGATTGATTCGGTTATTGCCGACACCGGTATCACCTCGGGTGATGATCGGTATGGTAAAATCATGGGTCGCTTCGAGACGCGCGTTTCCATGGAAAGCACCGATCCGGCATACATTACCCAAAAAAGAATTCTGGAAAAGAAACCCACCGCTGAACTTGAATTGAAAAAATTGTTCCGCGAGAACAAGGATGCCATCCTGAACCAGTTCAACATGGGGCATGAACTCTACAAAAGCTATCGAGACGAGGAGGACTTTCTGCTCTCTTATCCCTTTGTTCCCTATCAGTTCAAACTTATTTCGAAAGTCTTCGATGCTTTTCAACAGCTTGAATATGTTGTTGCCGAGGTAAAGGACAACGAACGGTCCGTATTAAAAATCACCCATGAGACAGCCAAACAGAATAGTGAGCTGGAATTGGGCGCGTTTATACCTTTCGATGCTTTCTTCAATCAAATGTTTCGGCAAAATCTGATACACAAAGGCTCAAAAGCCATTAATCCCGCCTTGGAACTGAGTTTTGTGAAAAGTGAGCCTTTTGCGCAACGGGTTGTGAAGCTGTTATTCATGATTTCAAACCTGATGGAGAGTGACCGACTCAATTTCGGTTCTTCGCTCGATAACCTCACATTGCTGATGATGACCAAGATTGATGAAAACAAACTTCAATTGCGGAATAACATTGAAAGTGTACTGCGCCGGTTAATCGAAAACAATATTATACGCGAAGAAAACAACAATTATTATTTCTATAACGAAGACGAGGTGGAATTATCGACCGTTATTGCGAATACCACACCGGGTACCGAGTTCATGGCAGACGAAATGAGAGCTATTCTTTTTACTTGGTTGAAAGTCGATAATAAAGAGCGTTATGCCGGGAACGATTTTAAAGTCATTGCCAATATCGATGGCAAAAATTATCTCGGCAACAACGGTGATATCACGGTCTCTTTCGCAATCACCGACCAGCAGGACGCCACTATTAAAAGCCTGAATAATCCTTCTAATTCGGTCGTTTTTTGTTTGAACGAATGGTTCAAAGAAGATATTGATCTAAGACAAGACTTTTTGTGGTATTGCCGGGTCGAAAAGTATATCAAAAGCAATCAGCAGTATGCCACTGAAGCGCGCAAGCAATCCATCGATAATTTCAAAAACAGAAATGCCGATATTTTGGCAAATAAAATAAAACCGGTCATTCAACGCAGATTTGCTGAAACTCGTTTTATTTCGGGAAATACAGTGATCGAACCCAATGAAATTAATGGTGATGGTGCAGAAAGGTATCACCACGTATTGCAGCGTCATCTCGAGAACGTGTACAAATATGCCCAGCTGACTCTTGGGATGCCGCTTACGCAGGAAGAGTTGAAACATCGTGCATTTCGTAAGGCTGATCCCAACGATTACAGCGTGATTCATGAGATGACCGATGCGGAGAATAGGGTGAATGATTTCATCTCCTACAACGGCAACGAAGCATTGTTATCCGATGTGATTGATAAATTCAAAGCGGCTCCCTATGGCTGGAAAGATGTAACCATTATTTATATTCTCACTGAGTTGTTCAAACGTAAACTTCGGGTGTTTACCTACCGGAACCAACCCCGTTTTCCGCTTACTGACTTTGTGAACAAGGGATTGATATCGGCTGAACGATCACTCATAGGCATTACTGCAGTGGAAGGCATTTCCCAGGAATTGATCAACAATGCCATCCATGCCTGGATGGTAATTTTCAACGAGCATATTCCTGCCACGGGTGATGGGAACATGCTTTTTGATAATTTGCTTGAGCGACTCAAAAAGGCGAAAGATGATTGGCAAAAGGTGAAGAATGAATATGAAGGCTTTCCTTTTGTCAAATCTCTCGGAGAGGTAACCGATAAATTGGCTGAGTTGCTGACCATACGTGACCCGAAAAGATTGTTTGAAAATCTGAATAACGATGCCGCTGCCATGGCAAGCTTGATCGACCGGTGCCGGAATATCAAAGATTTCGCTGATCATTCTGTTGCCGATTACAAAGAAATAAAACGATATTGCGAAAATAACGAAGAGAATTTCCACCAGCTCGACAAGGAAAACAGGGAAAAGGTGAAACTGATCAAGGAGTTTTTCCATTCCGAAGATCCATCAAACGATTTCAGGACATACAAGAAAATACACAAAGAGCTGAAAGATGCTGTAACATCAAAGATTAAAACGCTCAAGGAGGAAACCAGATCGCGATATGAACAAATTTTCGATCAGTTGAACACGCTCGCCAATGAAAACAATTTAGCTCCGTCCACCTATGCCAATCGGGACTATAAATTAAAACAGATTGAGGGTTTAAATTCCATCACGGCACTGCAGCTTACATTATCCCAGGCTGATAGATTTTTATCCGACGAACGCTCAAAAATCCTGTTGGAAGCCGATAGAGTGGAGCAGGTGCGCAAGCAAATGGAACTGGAGCAGAAACGCCGGGAAGATATCTCAAAAGGCAGAGTCCCGAAAACTCCCGAACCTGATATGGTCGCTTCACCGCCCGTCAACTATGTCCTTCCAAAACCCCAAAAAATCCTTTCAACCGAAACGGAAGTGGAAGATTATATTGAGGGCATTCGCAAAAAAATGCTCGAGATGATCAATAACAACCAAAAAATTCTGATCCAATAATTCGAAATACAACCTGCTCAATTCCACCACTTCCTTTTTAAACAGGAGAGGGGTTGTGGATAACGAGTTTAATTTATCACAATGAACACTTCCGCACTTAAACGCTTTGCTCAACAGGCTCGCAACATACTTATTTCCGGAGTAGGTAAACAGCTTATCTACTGGGGTTATGATCCCGATGCCAAACAATTTACCATTGAACCTCAACAGCTCTTTGGGGGCATGCTTTTTGGCGATAGAATGATCGACGACTCCACGGTGTACCCCAAATGGCTGGCGCTCAAAAAAGCGGTGGCTGTCAAAGGCATAAACCAGGTGGTGGAAGAAGCTGCCTATACCTGGTTTAACCGACTGATGGCCATTCGGATTCTGGCAAAGAACAACTACATCGTGCCGCAGTTGGAATATACCGGTGCTGCTACCCGTACACCTGCAATTGTGCAGAATGCCAAAAGAGGCATAACACCCTTGCTGGATGACGTGCAGCGTAAGTTGCTGGTTCGTTTACTCGACGACGACCGCCTCGAAACGGATCAATTTACGCTGCTAATAACAGCTTATTGTCATCAGAACAAGTTACTGCAACGCGTTTTCGGTCGTCTCAACGATTACACTGAATTACTGTTGCCGGCTGATATACTTGCAGTAAACGGCTTTATCGATCTGCTAAACACTACCGATGCGATCACCGACGAGGACTACCGGCAGGTGGAGCTGATTGGCTGGCTATATCAGTTTTATATATCGGAGAAAAAAGACGAAGTATTCAAGAAATTCAAGAAAAAGAAAAAAGCAGAAGCAGAAGACATTCCGGCAGCTACACAGATTTTCACACCCAACTGGATCGTGAAATACATGGTGCAAAATACCGTCGGACGTTTGTGGCTCGATCTCAATCCCGACTCTCGCATTCGCGAAACAATGAAATACCTGGTCGAACCTGAGTCTGCAGGCTCCTCAACAATCGGGGAGGCTGGCGATGGGGCTCCCATCATTTCAGAGGTTGCACAACTGAAGCTCCTCGATCCCGCCTGTGGTTCCGGTCACATCCTGGTGGAGGGTTTCGACTTGCTCTATGCCATGTACCGTGAAGAAGGCTATTCCGCTGGTGAGTCGGTACGTTCAATTTTCGAGAACAATCTTTTTGGGCTCGACATTGACCAGCGTGCTACCCAGCTTTCTAATTTTGCTCTTTTGCTGAAGGCTGCTGCAAAAGATCGAACCATATTGGACCGCGACCTGCTGCCGCATGTCTATGCCATGCCCGAAAAGGACGTTTTTACCCATGGGGAAGTGCTCGAATTTTTGGGTAGTGCCAATTCTGCTCATGTCGATGCGCTTTACAACGCTTTGGAATTGATGCAACAAAGCCAAAACCTGGGTTCCATTATGAAATTCTCTTTCTCCGATGCTGCTCGGGATACTATTGTCAATCTAACTGCTGCATGGAAATCGAATTCCGAACTTGACCTTGTGCAGCAAGACCTATGGAAACGGCTTACTCCCTATATGCAAGTGCTGCAAGTGTTGACAACCAAATACGAAGCGGTGGCGGCCAATCCACCCTATATGGGTGGGGGTAATATGAACGATAGTCTCAAAGAGTACGTAAACAGCAAATATCCCAAAAGCAAATCCGACTTAGCGACGGTCTTCATTGAGTTTTTCAAAATAATTACTACAAAAAAGGGATATTATTCATTTATCACACCACCATCTTGGATGTTTCTAAGTACTTACGAAGGGCTGAGGAAACAATTAATAAAAGGGAACTCAATTCAATCTCTTATACATTTAAGCCGAGGCATATTTGGTGCTGATTTTGGTTCGGTCTCTACTGTTATTAAAAATGATCATTCAGAATACAGCAATGGAACTTACTTACGGTTAGTTGAAAGAACTTTTCAGGAATTTGAACAGGACCATTTACGCATTTTATTTTTGAAAGCAAAAGAAGATCATCAATTTAGGTTTCTTTTTGCTACTTACAGTAAGGATAATCCTGAATTTATACACAATGAAAAAGGTTCTTTGATTTATTACTCCCATATCTCCCAAGCCAACTTCGAAAAAATACCGGGTAGCCCGATTGCGTATTGGGTGAGTGAAAAGGTGATAGATGTTTTTAATAACCCATTAATTGGTGAAATGTTTCCTGTTAAAAAAGGAGCAGATACTGGCAATAATGAATATTTCTTAAGAAATTGGTATGAAGTGCAATTTGACACCCTAGGTATAAGGTATAAAAATTCAAAACAATTTGATTTAGATTCGAAAAGATGGGCTCCTTATAATAAAGGAGGTGGTAGTAAAAAATGGTATGGTAATAATGAAATTTTCATCTTATGGCAAAATAGTGGTAACGAACTAATAAATTCAAGTGCAAATTTAAGAAGTAAACACTTATATTTCAATGACGCAATAACATGGGATGCATTATCATCAAAAGACACAACTGCAAGATTTTCAGACTATGGAGCTATTTTTGATTCTGCTGGTTCCTCAATGTTTCCTGAAAAACTGAATTTTTTTTTAGCGTTTATGAATTCAGTAGTTGTATCCAATTTGCTTAAAGCATTAAATCCGACATTAAATTATGGGGCAGGTACCGTAAGTTCTTTACCATATTTATTAAGTTTAAAATTAGAGAATAATTTATCAAAATTAGTGGATGAAAATATTGAATTAGCCAAATCAGACTGGAATTCCCGTGAAACCTCATGGGATTTCGAAACACACCCCTTACTCAAAGCTGAAAAACCCACCTTGCAGTCGTCTTATCAGGCTTGGGAATCAAAGGTAACGCAGGATTTTTATCAGCTGCATGCCAACGAGACTGAATTGAACCGCATTTTTATTGATATCTACGGCTTGCAGGACGAACTGACCCCCGATGTAAAACTTAAGGACATTACCATTTTGCAGGAGGAGTTGGATCCAAAAGCTTTTGGTGATACTACCGAGCCTGTCGGCGCACTGCCCATAAAGCAGGATGTGGTGATGCGCCAGCTCATCTCTTACTTGATGGGCTGCCTGATGGGGCGCTACCGGTTCGATAAGCCGGGCCTGCACATTGCACATCCTAATCCCACTGCCGAAGAAATAGCTGCTTATGCCTACAACGACCACACCGTGGCAATAGACGAGGATGGCATTGTTCCGCTTATGGACAGCTCCTGCAGCTTTGCCGATAATGCCCTGATCCGCCTCAAATTCCTGCTCGAAGTGCAATGGGGTGATGATAAACAAATGGTTGAAACCATTAACTTCATGGAAGCGGCACTGGGTAAAGACCTGGAAACCTTCTTAGTGAAAGATTTCTGGAAAGATCATTGCTCCCGTTACCAGAAACGACCCATCTACTGGCTCTTTGCTTCACCTAAGGGGGCTTTTCAGGTGATTGCCTACATGCACCGGATGAACAAATATACCATCGACAAAATCCGTAGCAAATACCTGCTGGTCCATATCCGGAACTTAGAAAACCAACTTAGCGCGCTGCAAGCTGACAATGCTTCGCTCAATCGGGAACAGTCCAAACGGATGGAAAAAGTCAGAGCCGATCTGGATGAATGCCGGGCCTACGACCTTTTACTGAAGGACGTGGCCGACCAACAGATCGAATTCGACCTCGACGATGGCGTGGTGGTGAACTATGCAAAATTTGCAGGTGTGGTAGTGCCCATTAAATAACGGTGTTTCGACGAATCGATCCAAGTGGTCTGTCAGATTAAGATAAAAAGAGTATTTTCGTTTTTGTCACAAATTTAGCATATATTTGTGACAAAAATAATTCATACTAATCATGGAAAGTGTTGAATTTAAAGTGGAAAGATACATAAAGGCCCTATCCAGGGGTACGCTGTTATTTCCGGAGGATTTCAGCAGATTTGGGTCGTCAGAGGCAATACGCAAAGCATTGCAGCGCCTGGAAGAAAAAGGAGTGATCAGGAGGGTGGCACAGGGAATTTATGTAAGACCCATAATAAGCACATACATTGGTGAGGTTTTACCATCGGCCGAAGAGGTGGCTGCTGCCATCACAAAAAGAGATCGTGCACGTACGCTTCCCACTGGGTCTTATGCACTCAATGCACTCGGACTTAGTACACAGGTGCCCATGAATATTGTGTTGCTCACAGATGGCTCGCCTCGAAAAATAAAAGTAGGTAAGCGTACCATAAAATTCAAGAAAACTACTCCCAAAAATTTGTTGGCCAAAGGGGCGATTAGCCGCCTTGTTATTCAAGCTCTCAAAGAAATAGGACGCAACAGGTTAACAGCTGATGAAGAAGTAAAAATAATTGAACTACTAAAAAAAGAAAACCCGCAGGACCTTCTCCATGATATTTCGTTAGCGCCCGTTTGGATACAAGTAATCATGAAAAAAGCATTGTAGATGATGAGCGAAACTTTCAATCTTATTCCTGCTGTACAAAAGGCGGATATTTACCGGCAAATAAGCAATAGGACGGGTATCCCTATTTTTGCCGTTGAAAAAGACTGGTGGGTGGTGCAAACCTTATCGGTTATATTCGGGTTGGAGGTTGGACAACACCTTGTTTTCAAGGGTGGAACGTCGCTGAGCAAGGCTTGGAAATTGATTGAGCGTTTTTCAGAGGACATTGATCTGGCCATTGACAGGGATTTCTTTGGTTATGATGGTGAGTTGTCAAAGAAAGAGAGGGGGAAATTGCGTAAAGCTTCCGGCATCTACGTGGATACTGTTTTCTTCAATGAGTTGAAGTCTGCATTTGAAGCCAATGGCTTCACCGACTTGAGAATGGAACTGGTGCAAGAGGTTGAAAGCGATAAAGACCGTACAATTAATATCTTCTATCCCAATGTAATCCCTTCGCCGGGATACGTGCAACCGAAGATACAACTGGAAATAGGATGTCGCTCCCTGCGTGAACCGTTTACCATGCAGCCTATCGCTTCATTGGTCGATGAATCTTATCCCGATAGTGAATTTGCCAGGGAAGCGGTTAACGTGCCAACGGTGAATCCTGAACGGACTTTTTTAGAGAAAATATTTCTGCTGCATGAAGAGTTTCAACGGCCCGCCGAAAAAATGAGAGTGGATAGGCTCAGTCGTCATCTATACGATGTATTCAAACTCTCGGGGAAAGATTTTGCGGTAAAGGCTTTAAGCAACAGGGAATTGTACCGGACAATTGTTGATCACCGTTATAAGTTCAACCGCATTGGACATATAAATTATAATCTGCACCAGCCCCAGACCATTGATATGTTGCCGCCACCTCAGGTGATGGATGCATGGAAAGCTGATTATGCGACCATGGTGGAACAAATGATTTATGAGACAAATCCACCGACATTCAACGTGCTAATAAGCGAACTATCAAGATTGAAAGAAAAAATTAATTCAATGGAATGGAAATTTGAAATTGAATTTCCCAATCCAATAATGCCTGATTAGAATCGACATTGATTCAAATCTTCAAAGCGTTTTTTATGTTACAAGATAAAATTATCAGTTATTTCCAGCGCAACCCGAAATTGAAAGTCCTTTTCTTCTTTGATCCTGACGGTACAAGCCTGTCTGAAGTGAAGGAGTTGATGCTCGATGAGGTGCGGGTGAAGTATTTTCAGCAGGATTGGTTCAATGCCAAACTGGAACTGAATGCCTTGCAGGACAATGAAAAAGTGTTTTTTTACCTGCCAATGGCTTCGCCCCAAAGTCAAACGGATTTCGAAAACTTTCCGCTGTTGGGTTTGCTTAAAGCCAACAAGGAACTGAAAGTGGATGATGTGGCTGCTTTTATGGAGGAGTATCACTTGCAGCCTCATCAGTTGGGTTTGGTAAGACGATACATGAAAGAATTGCAATTCCACAAGACTCAAAACATATTGAAACCCTTTCTCAATGCTGCTGGCTTCGACGAAAGGAATGTGCATCAGGGACTGTTCTGTGCTTTCCTCGACTTTGGCAAAATGGAGGACTGGGATACCATTTTTGTCCGGTTGCTCTCTTACACGCTCCCCAACAAGGAGAGTGAGTTGAAACGCTTTTTGAAGAAAACATCTGATCTAGGGTTGCTGGATGTGCTGAACAAGAAGGTTCGTCTGTATTTCGATTGTACGCTCTCGTCTGCCGATTCTTCCGAAATAATTGATCTGGTCAAAAGACTAAAATACAACTCCATTGTTCAGGGGCTGGTTACGAATGAGGCTGATCCTTACAAGGCTTTAAAGGTGAACAACGCCGACTCGCTGGAAGCGATGAACCGCCTTCGTGAGATGGGCTTTACTCACCCTACCATGGGCACTCCTTTTGCCGGGGCTTGGGAACTGAATGGTTCACCCATTCTTGAGTCTAAACTGATCGACTTATATGGAGTGGATGCCGAATATATCTATCAGACTGATGCCCTGAAATGGGAGATGATCAAAAGAGTGCTCTCTCAACCACCGGGCAACTGGTCGGAAGCTGAGAAAAAACTGGAACAGATCTCTGTGCTGACTCAGGAGGAGGGCGTATTGAAAAATACACTGGCTTTCTTACGCTATTCTATCGGGGTGCTAAGTAAGATAAACAGGGTCTCAAGCTTTATCCTGGATAAACCCGAGCATTATCTGAAACGGTATACCGAAGATTTTTTTCTGATCGATTATTATTACCGCAAGGGGGTGCTGTTCTTTCGCAATCTGGAAATGGGTGAAACGCCCATTGAGGGTGATCTGGAGATATTAAAACAGAAGGTCGAAAATCAATACGCTCGATTTACCTATACGCTCAATCATGAGTGGCTTGCCTGTTTGCGTGCTGTGGAATACGATTATAAAAAAATTAAGGCTCAGAAACAGTATGATTTCTTTCAGAATTATGTTGCTCCTCTCAAACAAAAAGTAGCCGTCATCATCAGCGATGCGCTGCGCTACGAGGTGGCGCATGAACTGGTCAATGAACTGCACAAGGATGATAAGAATGTTTCTGATCTGTCGTTTCAATTGGCTTCGATCCCATCCGAAACCTCTTTCGGAATGGCAAACCTTTTACCGGGTAAAAGTTATGTCTATGATGGGGAAATAAAAATAGATGGGGAAAAAACAATCAGCACTAACCGGGATAAAATTCTCAAAAAACACTCCCCAGCCTATCAGTCGGTCAGTTTTGAAAATATCCTTAACGGAACAAAATCGTCGAACAGGGATTTGTTTAAAGCCGAGGTGGTCTATATCTATCATGATACGATCGACAAGGAAGGGCACAGCGGTAACGAGCGGAAAACATTCAACGCCTCTCAGGAAGCGATTGCCGAACTTACCAGGATGGTGAAGAATATTCAGGGGGGATTCAATGTGAACAAGGTCATTGTTACTTCCGACCATGGTTTTATTTACAATGACTCCGATATCGATGAAGCGGACAAGAACCAAATGGAGGATTGCACGATGACCGAGGCAAGTGCCAGGCATTACATCACCAACGAAGATCCTGAGATATCTATGGGTCATAAAATTTCATTGTTCAAAACAACGAAATATCAGGAGGCATTCCAGGTGATCATCCCCGATTCGGTGAACCGTTTCAAAAAGCCCGGATCACGCTATCGCTTCACACACGGGGGTGGAAGCTTGCAGGAATTGGTTGTGCCGGTGATTGTCAGCTCTCGGAAAGAGGAGAAAATTCAACGGAAAGTGAACACAATGTTGTTGAGCCGTAATTTATCGGTGGTCTCTAACAACCTTAAAATTCAATTGGTGCAGGAGAATCCGTTGTCGGCGAAGGAAAAAGAGAGAACGCTTGTGATCGCTATGTACAGCAATGATGAGGTGGTCTCCAACAAGGTTCAATTGTTACTCAACTCTACCAATGAACTACCCTCTGAACGTATTTTTACCGTTTCGTTATCTCTCAATGCCAAAGTGGCTGAAACGTTGCTCAAATTGAAAATATACGACAAAGATGATCTGCTCAATCCGTTGATGGAGGAAATTGTGAAAAATAACACCTTAATTGAAAGGGATTTCTGATATGGTACTGAAAGAAAAGATTCTCTCTCACTTCGAGGGAAAAGTGGTGCGGAAAGACTTGGCTACTATCGTGAAAGGCAATTTGCCGGTTCCTACTTATGTGATTGAGTATTTACTGGCTCAATATTGTGCTTCGGATGATGAACAACTCATCGCCGATGGTATTGAAAGTGTAAAGGATATTATTCGCAATAATTATGTCCACAGGGCTGATGCCGAGAAAATTAAAGGTCGTATCAGACATCACGGCCGTTACAGGATCATCGACAAGGTGAAAGTTCAATTGAACGACAAACTGCTAAACCAGTATGAGGCTGACTTTGAAAATCTGGGTATCAAACATATTCCTATCAGCGATGCTGATGTGCAACGTAATCCCAAATTTCTCAGTGGTAACGGCGTGTGGAGTATATTGACTCTGCTCTATGACCATGCTGACACTGCAAAATTAAGATGGGGGATCGAAGACATTAAGCCGATTCAGATTTCTGCCGTCAACATCGATGAGTTCATTGACAATCGCCGGCATTTCACTACCGACGAATGGATCGATCTCCTGGTTCATTCTATCGGCCTTAAACCCGATATTCTGAACAGAAGGGGCAAGTTTATCCAGTTGTCACGTCTGCTGCCTCATATCGAGAATAATTACAACTTCATGGAGTTAGGCCCCAAGGGAACGGGTAAGACTCACATCTTTCAGGAACTTTCTCCTAACGGGGTGTTGGTTTCAGGGGGGGATGTGACCTCAGCACGGCTATTTGTGAAACATTCCGGAAACAAGGAGATCCTTGGCTTGATAGGCTATTGGGATGTTGTTACATGGGACGAGTACGAACACCAGCCGGGTAAGAAAATCGACCCTACCATGATTGAGACCATGCAAAATTACCTGGCCAATAAATCGTTCAACAGGGGTGGTGCTACACATGAAGCTACAGCTTCCATGGCTTTTATTGGCAATACAAAACACACGGTTCCTTACATGCTCAAGAATACGCATTTATTCGAATCTATTCCCGATGCTTTTATCAAAGGGGCTTTTCTCGATCGTATTCACTATTACAGCCCGGGGTGGGAGGTTCGCGTACTCAAAAAATCATGGTTTAGCGACGGGTTTGGTTTTATTTCAGACTATTTGGCGGAATTGTTGCACGAACTGCGTAAACAGGACTTTTCCCCGTTGATGAATCAATTTGTCAAGTTTGACAACTCTCTTTCCGAACGCGATCACAATGCTATTCGTAAAACTTTCTCGGGTTTGATGAAACTCATTTATCCCGATAAAATTATCACAAAAGAGGAAGCGTTGGAGTTAATTGATTTTGCAGTGGAAGGGCGAAAACGGGTAAAAGATCAACTGTATATCATTGACGAGACATTTCGGGCCGAACCTGCTCTTTTCAGTTATACTGTCATTCCAGATGGGGAGGTCGTGTCCGTTGAAACGCTTGAACGGCTAGCCAGCCCGGGGTTATTTCAACCTATTAATCCTAAAGCTGAAAATGATGCCGATACTGATATTGAAGATAAAAATACTGAAACTGTACAGGAGGTAAAAACAAAGCGGCCAAGAATCCAACCCTCACCTCAGGTTAAAAATATTACGGTTCGCGAAAATCAATCCGGGATCTCATACCAGATGTTATTTGGAGATTATGTCAAAGGTGCTACTCAAATAACCATTGAAGATGCATACATCCGATTTCCGTATCAAATCAAGAATCTGATTGAATTTTTAAGTTTGATCGCACAGCAGAAAGAAATTGATGCCGATGTGAAAGTGAATCTTGTGACTTGGAATACCGACGAGTATATTCCGGATTCAATAGATGCTTTCGATGAAATAAAGGAATCGGTTGCGGAGATTGGTATTGACTTCAACTACGAATTCAAGAATATCCACGACCGTAAAATCTCCACCGATACTGGCTGGGATATTATGCTGGGTAGAGGTTTGGATATTTTTGAGCCACGCAAAGGCTACTCGATTGAGGAGTTCTTGCAGGAACACCGCAAATGCAAAGCTTTTGCAATTACCTATGTGAGAAATAACAGTTAAATATTTTCATCATCGATAATCTGCTTATCTGGCCTCTTTTGTCTCAATTCCTTTTCCGAAAGAGGCCAGCTGCTTCTCGTCCGCATCATCAATTAATCCGCACTCGAGCAATTCTTTGATAAAGGTTTTATTTTTCAGATCCTCATAGGTGATGTCGCTGTATTGAAGATCAATACTCAATTCATCAAGCAGGTCATGCGCTTTTGGCCATTTAATCTTGGTTACAATACTCATCGCTTCCTCCTTTGAGGCATCTTTGATGTACTCTTCGTGATTTTCCCACAGATGTTTGTGATCAGGAAAAAGTACCTTTGGATTCTCTGCCAGGAAATCTGCCAGGTTGACGATCAATCTTTCTGAAGTCATTTTAATCTGTTTACCGATATTGACCAGGCATTTTGTCTTGACGTCACCAATTTTTGCCTTTTGATCAACCACTGCTTGTTCAAATGCCGACTTTCTATTTTTATCCAATAACCTCTCTTCACGCGATTTTACCTTGGTTAGATACTTCTCTCTGATTTCATCCAACTGCTCCTTTAATTCCTGTATGGAAGAAAACGTTTCATCGACTAAATCCTGATCAAACAGGTTCAATTTGGTTTCCAGCCTTTTTTTCAATTCTGTATCTGCAACTGGAAGTACTCTCGGCGGTAATTCAATCTTTCGGTGTTGTAGGTTGGATCCGTTGAACTTCAATTTCACATATTGAAATTTGTTGGAGTAGAATTCAACGATTCGCTTGTAGTCTGGGTTGAGTGGCGGGTTGCTTTTCAAATCATTGGAAACTGTTTGTAACTCTTCTTGTGATATGGTTGCAACAGGTGCAAGGAGATTCTTCATTTCCTCTGCTTTATCCAGTAGCAATCCTTCATCAATGATGGCATTTTTTAGCTCATCCTGATAATTCATTTTTATACTTTTCCCGAAAAAGAACTGTTTCAACCTGACGATACTCACTGGATCTACTCTCATCGCGTTGATGGTCTCTTTATCGGCAGGAATCAGCGATCTCGATTCAATGAACAGATAATATCCCTTGTCGTCAACGATGATAAATGATATGCGGTTGTCATTCAGGGTTTTGATCTCTATGCCTTCCTTGATAAGTTGCTCGAACGATTCGATCTCTCCGTAACCCTGTCTGAATGTCTGGGCATCAAAATCTACCAGGATGTGGATGCCAATTTTCTTTTCGCTGTCACGATGAATCGACATTATCGCATCAGCGATCTCCCCGTAAAACAGCGGCAGTGAAACGAATAGCTTTCTCTCTGTCGATCGGATCAGGCTTGCCAAATCATTTTGAGTAAGTGATTTAAAGTATTCCATGAATTTTATTTTATTGTTATTATTGTCGGAAGAGCTGCATTATGAAAAGTCTGAATTTTAAGTTCTCCCTGGTTATTCATTCAATCCTCATCTGATCCAAGATCACACATGAAATCATTCCACATGCTGTCTTGATCTTGATCCGGATCTGCCATCCTGAACCGTATCGAATGGTCAGATATCACATCAAATTTCTTTCTCATATCCTTCTTTTTCGATGAAACTTTGTTTTTGAGGCCAAGTATCTCGGCATCTGCAAAATTGTTCAGGTCTGCTCCCAGATAGATAAACTGCCAGTTTTCACTTTGTTCGAGTTCCTGAATCATCTGTTTTATTTTCCGAGAATCATATTCTCTCGACGCGTTTTCCTGACCGTCGGTGATGACGACCATCATCACCATCGATGCCTTGTATTCTCTTTTAGTATACGAGGTTTGATTCTCGATATCGGTGATAGCATTCCCTATGGTATCATACAAAGCTGTGAGACCACCGGGTGTATAATCCCCGTTTGTCAATGGTCGTATCTCTTCAATGGGCAGATCATTCAGAATCCGACTCCAGGTACTGTTGAACTTGTACAGTGAGACGGTGATCTTTCCCTGATGCTCTGTTTTCTGTTGTTCGATGAAATTGTTGAATCCGCCTATTACATCAGATTCAGTGCCTTGCATAGATCCGCTTTCGTCGATCACGAAAATGATTTTCAAATAATTCTCTTTCATATCTTTGCTGTTTTAAATGTTGTGCAGCAAATGTATGTTAATTAACCATCGGGCGGGGAGTTTCACAAGCCTTGTAAACGTGATGTATGTTCGTGGATGACCAACTCCCTGTCAAGAGTGATTTTCTTTGGTTCACCCCAGCGACCTGTGATGTAGTAGTTCTCAGCAATTTCTTCCGATACCACTCTCAGGAATGCGATTCTTATCTGGGAGCACTTCTCATTTATCGAGTTGTCGTACGGATCGGTCACCCGTATGATGCTTTCCCTGGCTTTATCAGGACTTTCCCGAAGTGTAATGTTCTTGTACAGGTTCATCAGTTCTGCCCGGTAGGAGGGCAACTCTTTGAAAAGGATCCCTTCAGGGTGTTTCAGGAACAATAGGTATAGGGCTTTCGGCAATGGACTCATCTTTACCTCTTTCATTTCGTAGTCCATCAGATAAATCTTGTAATCTTGTGTGATTCTCAAACGACTCAGTTTGCGGGTTGTTTTTTGTAGCTCTTCAAGGAATTCAATCAGTTTCGACAAGTAACCCGCTTCTTTTAACTCATTAATGCTTTTCATGAGATCTCTTGGAACCTTGAATGCAGCACTGTTAAAATTTGCGTCAGCGTCTTTCCTGCCATATTCTTTACTCTCTTCTTCCAAAAATAAGCCGGAGAAAGAATCATCTACCATCCTGAACCTGATGTCGGAATCTTGCTTCTTCAGGATTTCATTCCTGTTTCTAATACATTGTATTTTTTCGAGAATTGAATCGATCTGTTTTGCAAGATGTTCGCGTGTGATCACACCTGAAGGGGATTCGAGTTCAAAACCATGACCCTTATCTTCCGTTTCAGCGATGTAGACCAATGCTGAGCTATCTGTATTGATGTCGTATTGCTTTTTTATTTGGATAGTAAGTTCACTTAGATCAGCATGAATGTAATTACCGATGTAAGGATGATTGTAAGACATCATTCTTTGAAAACCCTTATCCTGGAGTAGCTTTGGCAGATAAATAAATGATATTCCGGCCTCTTTCCTGAATCGATTGAAAATGAATGAATGATTTTTAGCAATAGCTTGGTTAAATGGATCATTGGCACCGGGTGATAGGTAAATGATTGCTTCTGATTCGTATGGATGCATAGTGATATAAGATTAAGAAGCTTTAAAGTTAGGATAATTTCATATGCAACCGGTAGAATCTCTTTTTTTTTCTTCACAAGCCTTGTGAAAATTGATTGGATGAACCTCTATAAGATACTTTTGATGTAAATATTTCGTACACTTTAAAATTATGAATGATGGTAAAGTATTGTTTTGATTACAACGATTTTGTGACTGCAATGAAACTTGTCAAACAGAAAACAAAGCATATAGGGAAACCATTAACGAAATTAACTCGAGTTGCGACAACCAAGAAAAATTAAAAAATTATGTTCGTTTAAAGTAGGTGCATTGAATCAATTGATTGATACAGAGATCACAGGAAAGGGAACCATAGGAATCTCAATTATTCTTCTGTTGAAAATATTATCAACCTACAAAGGGTCAAAATTATTTTAGAATTTAAGAAATACACCGGCCTTAAAACTAAAAATATTTTTTAAATTTGTAAGTTAGAGTTGCATTGAACTTTCAATTCTGTTCTATGGAGTTGTTATCCATAAAGTCGTTACCCATTGGACGTGTGATCATGCAGAAAAAATACAAAATCGGTTTTCTTATTAGTTTTTTCATTCTTTTTGTGGCTTGTAGTGGTGAAGGAGAGCACAAGGAATATGTTATTGGCTTTTCTCAGTGCATGACTGATGATGTATGGCGACAAGCCATGGAGGTTGAAATGAATATTGAAGCATCGAATCACGACAATTTAACCATTCATTTACGAGACGCAAAAGAGGATAATCAGCTTCAAATAAAACATATACAGGAGCTTATAGATAGAAAAGTTGATGTTTTGGTTATATCACCCAATGAGGCTGATTTTATTACACCAATTGCAATAAAAGCCTACAGAGCTGGAATTCCAACTATTATTGTAGACAGAAAAATTAATTCGGAGGAATATACGACTTACATAGGTGGTAATAGCTATGAGATAGGAAAGAGGGCAGGTGAGTATGCCAGTTCTTTGCTATCTTCAGGTTCGGTAATTCTGGAAATTTGGGGCACTAAATCCACTTCTCCAGCCCAGGAACGTCACAAGGGTTTTATTGACGGACTAGATAAAACCAAGAATTTTCAGTTTATTACTAAAGAAGGAAAATGGCGCAAAGAAACGGCTAAGAGCGAGGCTTCGCTAATAGATGATTTTAGCGGCATAGATTTAGTATATGCCCATAACGATGTTATGGCGTTAGGGGTTCGTGATGTCATTGCAGAGAGGGATTCATCTTTAATTTCTAAAATAAAAATTCTTGGAGTTGATGGAGCTTTTGGGAAAGATGCCGGTCTTGAGGCTGTGGCTGATGGTCGTTTGAATGCTTCTTTTCTTTATCCTACAGGCGGAGACCAAATAATTAAGGTCGCTATGAGGATTGTGAATGGAGAGCCGGTCGATAAAAGATATATCTTAAATACCGCTTTGATTGATAAACCAACGGCCACAACTTTATTAATGCAATCAAATCAACTGATAAGCTATCAAGAAAGAATAGAGCGACAAAGAGAAAATATACAAAAAATATTAAATCGATTCAGCATTTTAAGACATTCACTCACTACTATCCTTATTTTGATGACCGTTCTTATAGCATTTGCCATATATATATTCTTTATTAATCAGAAAATCAGAAAGAGAAATAATCAACTCAGATTTAAGAACATTGAAACGGAAAAACAAAAAGAACAACTCATCGCTTTGAATGAGCAAATAAAAGAAGTCACTGAGCAGAAAGTGCGTTTTTTTATGAATGTGTCTCATGAGGTGAAAACGCCACTTACACTTATTCTGAATCCATTGGAAAAATGGATAAAAAATATGCCCGATTCACCTTTGCATACAGATTTACTTAGGATGAAGAAAAATGCTGACAGACTTACACGCGTAATTAACCAATTGTTGGATTTTCAAAAGATCGAAAATAATAAAATTCAGTTGGATCTGAGCCTCAAGGATATCGTTTCTTTAGCTGCCTCGGTAAAATCTCTTTTCGACGGATTAGCTGAATCAAAAAACATAAATTATACTTTTACATATAACCAGCCTGTATTAAATTGTTGGTTTGATACCGACAAAATAGAAAAAGTCTTAATCAATCTTTTGTCGAATGCATTTAAGTTTACGCCGGAAGGTGGTAACGTTTCAATGGATGTCGATTCTCACGGAAACACGATATCTATATCTGTGAAAGATAATGGAACTGGTGTTAGTGCGGAGAAACTACCGTTCGTTTTCGATCGTTTCTATACTGATGTTACAAATAATACAACAGGAACAGGAATAGGACTGCATCTTTCACAGGAATTCACGAAGCTTCATGGAGGAAATATATCCGTACAGAGCATTCCTTACCAGGAGACAATTTTCAGGATTGAAATTCCTATAGGAGAAGAACGTATGTCCGACTATTCAAAGACAGAAGGTTATCCCGATTTCTTTCATTCTGAACTCCCAGACACGGGTAAAGGAGTAACGAATGAAATGATAAACAAAAAGTACGATTATACCATTTTGGTAGTCGAAGATGATGATGATATTCGGGAATATTTAATTGGCGAACTGTCAAATAGTTTTCGCGTTATTCAGGCGAATAATGGTGCGGCGGCGTTACGGATTTTAAATCAAAACAACAACATTACGCTTGTGTTGAGTGATGTGCTTATGCCTGAAATGAACGGATTTGACCTGTGTCGTAATATTAAATTATCCCCTGAATTGTCGGATATACCGGTAATTTTACTCACTGCCCTTTCCGAAATAGATCAGCGTATTTATGGAATTGCGGAAGGGGCTGACGACTATATTCAAAAGCCATTTCAGATTGATTATGTAAAAATAAAAATAATCCGATTGTTGGAAGAAAAACGGCAGTTGCAGAAAAAATTCATGAAAAATATGCAGGCAGGTGGACCTCCAACAATACAAGACAGTGGAATCCTGGATATTGATGCACTTTTCCTAAATAAATTTATTGATCAACTGGAATTATCTTACAGTATATCTGGTATCTCTGTAGAAAAGATTAGCGAACAGCTTGGTGTTTCCCGAGTGCATCTTTATCGCAAAATTAAAGAAATAACAGGACTCACACCTGTTGACTATTTACGCAATTTCCGTTTGGCAAAGGCTGTGGAATTATTAGGACAACGTCGCTATTCCATTAGTGAAATAGCATATCAAACGGGTTTTTCATCTCCTGCTTATTTTACCAAGTGCTTCAGAGATGTATTCAGTATGACTCCAACAGAGTACATGGAAAAATAAATGACCTTGTTTTTATATATAAATATTGTAACATTCATGTAACACATTTGATGTTTAAGCGCTTTATTTACATCTGATTACAATTTTTACAGCATTTGTTACATTTCTTATCATATCTTTTTTGACTTCTCAATAATATTGCGCTTGGAAATATAACCCAATAAACCCAAGCGTATGTACAAAATTGTAAACTTTAAAAAGAGTATAATTACTATGATACTCTTTTGCATGGTGCAAATTTCCTTTGCCCAGCAAACTACCGTAAAATCCACTATTGTGGATGTGAATGACGAGCCTGTTATCGGTGCAACTATTTTGGAAAAGGGAACCACTAACGGTACTGTAACCGATTACGATGGTAATTTTTCATTAATTGTTGGAGAAGGAAGTGCAATCCAGATCAGTTATGTGGGATTTACATCAATGGAACTTAATGCGCGCGAAGTACCCGCCCGAATTATTCTATTGGAAGACGCAACTGCTTTATCTGAAATTGTTGTTACAGGTTACACGACACAACGAAAAGCAGATTTAACAGGTGCTGTGTCTGTTGTTAAAATGGAAGATATTGAGAATATGAACACCGGTAACGCGATGAAATCACTACAGGGACGCGTACCCGGTGTGTTTATTCAAACAAGCGGAGCTCCCGATGGTGGTGCATCTGTTCGAATAAGAGGTATTGGAACGCTCGGAAATAATGATCCGTTATATATTATTGACGGTGTTCCCAGTAAACGCTCTTTAAATGAATTGTCGGCGTCGGATATCGAATCCATCCAGGTTCTTAAAGATGCTTCCTCTGCAAGTATTTATGGGTCAAGAGCTGCTAACGGTGTTATTATTGTCACCACAAAAAAAGGAAACAGAAATGAAACCAAAGTGGATTTTCGTGCTTCACTAACTGCTCAGAATTATTATAAATCTCTGAATTTGCTCAATGCCCAAGAAAGAGGTATTGTACAATGGAGAGCGGCAATGAATGATGGTGTGAATCCTAATTTTGGAGTATATAACTTTGACTGGCACGGAGACACCAATACGGGTTATATATTGGATAAGGTAATAACCCCAGAATATTTGGACCAGCAAAAAACAATGAGACCGGGTAATACAGACTGGATGGAGGAAGTTGGGAGGACAGGATGGACTCAGAACTACAGTCTAACGCTGTCATCCGGAACAGACAAAGGGCGTGCATTATTTTCTGTTGATTATTTCGATAACACAGGCACGGTTAAAGGGACCTCTTATAATAGAATCACAGCCCGCATTAACTCCGATTATACATTTTTAAACGACCGTTTAAAAATTGGGGAGAACTTAGCTGTATCTAAAATGAAAAGGTCGATGATAGATTCTTGGGGAATACTTAATATGACGCATGAGATACAGCCAATAATTCCAGTTCATACCATCGATGGTGGATGGGGTGGACCTGTATCGGGGATGAGTGACAGACAAAATCCCGTTCGTATTATCGAAGATAATAAACAAAATCATAATGATTTAATTAGATTGTTTGGAAATGTAAACCTCGATTTGAAAATATTGGAGAATTTGAATTTTCGCTCAACATTCGGAATTGATTATACCGGATTTTGGCAACGGAATATGCAACTAAAATATGTGTCGGGATTCATGTCTGAAAATACGAATCGGGTGGATGTTTCTGCTAATTATGCAGGAAACTGGATTTTGAGCAATACATTAAATTATAACCTGGAAAAAGGTAGCAATATTTTCGATGTGATGCTCGGGCAGGAAATGATAAAATACAATTTTCAATCCGTTGACGCGGGCAGGGATGTTTTTGCTTCTGAAGAACCTGACTATATGTATTTAGATGCGGGAGAAAAAAACAGGCGTAATGGAGGTACTGCTACTGCATATTCTCTTTTATCATATTTCGGTAAAGTCAATTACAGTTATGATAATAAATATCTCGCGTCAGCGACATTACGTTACGATGGATCATCAAGGTTTGGATCGAATAACAGATACGGAGTGTTTCCTGCATTTTCTTTAGGTTGGAGACTCAGTCAGGAAGCATTCTTTCAAGAGGCCGTTCCTTATGTTTCTGATTTAAAATTCCGTTATGGATGGGGGCAAACCGGTAACCAGGAAATTGGAGATTTTGCATCATTAAGTCTTTACCAGGCTCTTTACGGGTCAGATCCAACATGGGCGTGGGATAACGGAACAGCCTATGACATTTATGGGACAGGAGCTGGAGATCTCCTATCGGGTTATCGTAGAATTCAACAGACGAATCCAAATTTAAGATGGGAAACAACAACTCAAAATAACTTTGGTATCGACTTCGGATTTTTGAACCAGAAATTTTCCGGATCATTCGATTATTTCTTTAAATCAACAAAGGACATCTTAATAAATCCTCCCTACATCGCAACTATAGGTGAGGGCGGTAGCAGGTGGGTAAACGGAGCAACACTAGAAAACAGCGGTCTTGAGTTCATCTTGTCCTATAACGACAAAATAGGGGATGTCGGACTAAATATTACCGGTAATATTTCCAATTACACAAATAAAGTAGTCAAACTGCCTGAAGACGTTATTAACTCATACCCTGGAAACGGAAATGATCAAACTATTTTGGGAAGGCCTCTTAACTCAATGTTTGGATATATCGCTGATGGAATTTTCCAAACGCAGGCAGAAGTTGATGCACACGTACAGCAAACAGGAAAAGGTATCGGACGAATTCGATACAAAAATATAAATGGAGACGATGTTATAAACGATGAAGACAGAACATGGATTGGTGTCAGTGATCCCGACTTTATTTATGGTTTGAACGTTGCGCTCGATTGGAAAAATATCGATTTTAGTATGTTTTGGAAAGGATTGGTTGGATACAATGTAAACAACGATGTGAAAAGATATACCGACTTTATTAGTTTTTTCGGAGGGCATAACTATGGAAAGAGAACGTTAGACGCCTGGACGCCACAAAACACATCTTCAACCATTCCAATGTTATCTTTAAATGATAACAATTTCGAAAGCCGTTTCTCAACATATTTTATTGAAAACGCATCTTTCTTGAAATTATCTAATATGGAAATCGGCTACACTCTTCCCAAAGAAAAACTGAATGTGCTTTTTATTCAAAATGCACGTGTTTATCTATCAGGACAGAACTTATTAACGATTAAAAAATGGTGGGGAGATAACGCATATACGGGAGTTGATCCGGAAACACCCAATCTTGCCTATCCTTTCCCATTTTCTTTCACCTTTGGTATAAACATTACTTTTTAATTCTTGAATTATGAAAAAAATAAATTATATATCCGTTATTGCTTTTCTTACTCTTACACTGTTTGCGTGTAACTCTTTCCTGGATGAAAATCCGAAGGGCATGCTTAGCGATGAGCAATTGAATATAGCTGAAAACATTGAAAAAATGGTCATAGCTGCATATTCCAGTTTAGGGAATGACCATTATACCGAGCCTAACAGTCCCTGGCCATACGGGGACTTGCGTTCCGGGGATGCCTACAAAGGAGGTGCGGGAACGGGAGATATGCAAGATTTTCATTTTTATGAAACGTTTACCTATATGCGGGATGATTTAGGAACAGTTGATGGAAAATGGTATCGTCAATACGTTTCGATTTCAAGAATTAATAACGCATTAGCAAGACTAAATGAAGTAAACGAAAACGATTTTGCAAAAAAACAAGTAAGAGTAGCTGAAATGCGATTTTTAAGAGGACATTTTTATTTTGAGCAAAAAATATTATTCAACCGTGTCCCTTACATTGATGAAACTGTGCCTGTTGATGAATACATAAATGTCTCGAACGTAGAATTGACCAGCGCCCAATTGTGGGATAAGATTATTGATGAGTTCCGTTTTGCTGTCAACAATCTTCCTGAAGACAATGAACAGGTTGGAAGAGCGAACAAGTGGATGGCAAAGGCTTATCTGGCAAAAGTACTGCTTTATGCAGCTTATGAACAGGATGATGAAAACAATGTGATATCATTGAATAATGATAAACTAAATGAAGTTGTACAACTTACAACAGAAATCATCAATTCCGGCAAGTATGGGTTAAGTGAAGATTTTGCCAATAACTTTTTATGTGAAACAGAGAATGGACCTGAATCTATTTTTGCAGTCCAGCATTCAAGGAATGATGGGACGTTGCATGGGCGTTTGGATTGGGGTGCCATGTTAAACTATCCGATGAATCCGGAATACGGTTGTTGTGGATTTCACCAGCCCTCCCAAAATCTGGTAAATGCATTCAAAACTTCAGCTCAGGGCCTGCCTTTGTTCAATAATTTTAATGCCAGCAGTATTCAGACGCCATCTGACTTAAAATCTAACAATATAGACCCTCGATTAAATCACACAGTGGCTATTCCCGGATTACCTTACAAATACGATCCCGATTTTATATTCCAGGACTGGTGGAATAGACAACCCGAAATCTATGGTCAGTTTATGTCTATGAAAGAAGTTGTTTTACCTGACTGTCCATGTTTCGAAAAAACACTTCCCTTTATGTCGAGTGCTAAAAACAGAGACATCATTCGTTTCGATGACGTTATCCTGTGGAAAGCAGAAGCGCTTATAGAACTTGACCGGGAGTTGGAAGCCCTGCCATTGATTAATCAGATTAGGGAGAGGGCATCAGTAAGTACCTCTTTATTGCAAGATGTTGACGGAAAACCAACCGGAAAATTCGTAATTGATACTTACAAACCGGGCGAAAACTGTACCTGGGATAACAATTATGCCCGCCAGGCCTTAAGATGGGAGCGAAGACTCGAATTTGCAATGGAGGGTTTTAGATTTTTCGATTTGGTACGCTGGGGTATAGCAGCAGAATATATGAATGACTATTTCGCTTCAGAGAAAAACAGAAGAGAGCATTTACGCGAAGCGAAATTTATAAAAAACCGGGATGAGTATTTCCCTATTCCGAAACAACAGATTAATTTCAGCAAAAAATTATATCAGCAAAATTACGGATGGTAAATGCAACGATAATTAAGCGATGAAGTTTTTTTAGGAAAAATATCTCGATTAAAAGTATTGAGTTACATATACTAAACAATAAAAATGATGAATATAAAAAAATTATCACAACAGTTTTCTTACTTTTTCTTACTTATAATGGTGCTTGCCTTAACTTCGTGCAGAGAAAATAAGTCAATGGCGGATGATAACGCACCGTTTCAGGAGAAGTATCGCCCACAGGTGCATTTTACACCTCCGGCACACTGGATGAACGATCCTAACGGGATGGTGTATCACAATGGAGAATACCATTTATTTTACCAGCATTATCCGGAAAAATCGGTTTGGGGACCTATGCACTGGGGACATGCTATCAGTACAGACCTGGTACATTGGGAGCACATGCCCATTGCCCTCTACCCCGATAGCCTGGGTTACATTTTTTCCGGAAGTGCAGTAGTGGATTCAAAGAACACTTCGGGATTGGGAACAGAAGATAATCCTCCTTTAATAGCTTTTTTCACATATCATGATATGGAGGCTGAAAGACAGGAACGTTTTGTTGAAATTGAAACACAGGCAATCGCTTTCAGTCTGGATGATGGTCGCACATGGACCAAATATGAACACAATCCGGTATTGAATAACCCTGGTATTCGCGATTTTCGTGATCCCAAAGTGATGTGGCACGAAGAAACCCAACAATGGGTTATGAGCATTGCTTCAGGTCAGGTAATTCAATTCTATACGTCTCCCAATTGTATTGATTGGAAATACGCTAGTGAATACGGAGAAGGTGTTGGGAATCACGAGGGTGTTTGGGAATGTCCCGATCTATTTCCATTGCAGGTAGCTGGTTCCGGTGAAACCAAATGGGTGCTTATCGTCAATATAAACCCGGGTGGTCCGGCAGGAGGGTCAGCAACACAGTATTTTGTAGGAGATTTTGATGGAAAAACTTTTACTTCTGACCAAGACGTTACGTTGTGGATGGATTACGGAAAAGATAATTATGCCGGTGTTACCTGGAGCAACGCTCCGGATAACAGACGTATTCTCGTAGGCTGGATGAATAACTGGCAATATGCCGGTGAAAAACCCGCACAAGTATGGAGCGGAGCAGCTACTTTTCCTCGTGATTTGGGATTGGTGGATGCGGGAGGAAGATACTTGCTCACATCGAAACCGGTAAAGGAAATAGAGAATTTGTATGGCCAAAGCGAATCGATAAAAAATATTGAAATTGAAAATGTCGAACCGGTATTCGAAAAAATATCGTTCCCGAAAGCACCCGTGGAGATTTCACTCACTTTCGATGTAAAAGACAACACACGAATGGATTTTCCTGGAAAATATGGTATAACTTTCAAAAATTCTTTTGGTGAGTATTATACTATTGGATACGATAACGTTGACAAATATTTTTATGCCGATAGAACGAACTCCACCAGCGAAGAAATCTCCGAAAACTTTCCTTCGATACATTTAGTGCCTTTTATTTTGAATTCCGAAACAACAACATGGAGAATAATTGTTGATGCTTCATCCATGGAGTTTTTCACATCTGATGGAAAAGTAGTTATCACAAATGTTGTGTATCCGTCTGAAATATTTGATCAAATAGAAGTTTTTGCCGAGAATGGTAAAATAAATCTGACAGAAGCTCACATTACAGAGTTGAAATCAATCTGGAAAACGAATAAATAATAATTCAATCAGATGAAAAAGAAACCCATAATAATCGGTATAGGAGAATTGCTGTGGGACGTTTTGCCTACAGGTAAAAAAGCAGGCGGAGCCCCAATAAACTTCGTTTATCACGCTTCGAAACTTGGTGCAGAAAGTTACGCTATCAGCGCAGTGGGAAAAGATCCGCTGGGTGATGAAATTATGCAGGAAATCAATAAAATAGACATAGGTTATCTTATCGAGCGTGTAAATTACCCCACAGGAACTGTCTTGGTGGACTTAAAAGACGGAATTCCAAACTACACCATTATAGAAGGTGTTGCCTGGGATCATATTCCGCTTACTGAATCTATGAAAACCCTGGCAAAAAAAGCTGATGTCGTTTGTTTTGGAACACTGGCTCAAAGATCAGAAACATCACGTGAAACAATACAAACGCTGCTCTCTTTTGTTCCTGAAAATTCGTACAGGATTCTAGATATAAACATCCGTCAGCACTATTATTCGAAGGAAATCATCGTTTCTTCGCTTCGCAGTTGTAATGTTTTCAAAATAAATGATGATGAGTTACTGATGATAAAAAATATTTTCGAAATTGACAAAATGAGTGATGCTGATGCATGCAAATGGCTTGTGGAAAATTTCAACTTGAAATTTATGATTTTAACTGCAGGCGCTAATTACAGTGCCATTTACACACACGATAATGTATCGCACATCGTAACACCGAAGGTGAAGGTTGCAGACACTGTGGGTGCGGGTGACTCGTTTACCGGAGCATTCATTTCATCCATTCTCGATGGAAAAATGCTTGCTGAAGCACATCAGGCTGCTGTGGATCGGGCCGCTTTTGTATGTACACGTGCAGGTGCATGGGTTTCTGAAGAATAAGAGTAAATTTAAAATAATATGGACAAAAATAACAAACTTATCTTGCTCTTACCCGTCTTATTCACATTCTTCACGATGGGTTTTGTTGATTTAGTAGGGATAGCAACCAATTATATTAAGAATGATTTTGATTTGAGCGATACCATGGCAAATTTAATGCCTGCAATGGTTTTTTTCTGGTTTTTTATTTTTTCAGTACCCACAGGTATGTTGATGAATAAAATTGGACGAAGAAAAACAGTTCTCTTAAGTTTGGTGGTAACGTTACTTTCTCTGCTTATTCCAATGATCAACTACAGCTTCCCCACCATGCTTATTGCGTTTTCGTTTTTGGGAATTGGTAATACGTTAATGCAGGTTTCACTGAACCCGCTGGTTTCAAATATTGTTTCTGGGGAGCGATTAGCTAGTAGCCTGACCTTCGGTCAGTTCGTTAAGGCAATAGCTTCGTTTGTAGCACCAATTATAGCAGCGTGGGCTTTGATTAAATTTGGAGATTGGAAACTGCTGTTTCTCATTTTTGCAGTGGTTGCAGTTATCGCTACTATTTGGCTGTTTTTTACGAAAATTGAAGAAAAGCCCGTTGAAGGCAAACAATCTTCCTTCGCAGAATGCTTCGCCTTGCTTGGTGATAAAACAATATTATTACTTTTTCTGGGAATTATGGCGCACGTTGGAACCGATGTCGGAGTAAATACTACTGCGCCAAAACTATTGATAGAACGCCTGGGAATGCCGCTTTCGGAAGCCGGATACGCGACCAGCGTTTATTTCCTTTTTCGTACAATAGGATCTTTTAGCGGGGCTTTTATTTTAGCAAGATTTTCGTCTAAGTCTTTTTTCTGGATTAGTATTTTAATGATGCTTGTTGCCGTGGTTGCATTGTATTTTAGCTATTCCGCAATGGCTATTTATGTTTGCATTGCACTTATAGGTTTCGGTAACTCCAACGTATTCTCCATCATGTTCTCACAGGCGTTGCAACACTTACCTCAACGTAGTAATGAGATCTCCGGTTTAATGATCATGGGGTTGGCTGGTGGAGCCGTTTTCCCCTTACTGATGGGCATTTTGTCGGATGCTATGGGTAGCCAGATCGGTGCTGTAATTGTATTAACCTTTTTAGTTGCCTATTTCTTGTTATTGGCTCCGAAAATTGCAACAAAAAACTAAATATAGATAACTATAATAATTGGAGAAAAAATTAGAATTTAGCATCAAACTGAAATCGTCCGCTACCCCGGACGATTTTTTTTGTACAAACATTGTCTCTTTTTTAACCAGGAATGTCTTTCACTGAAAAAGGTTGACTCACCAAAAAAGCCATCAATGTCAAGTTACAAAGAACAAAGAGAAAAGTATTTGTCTAAGGTACTCGCCCCTCATCGTGCTGGTGTCACAAAAGGTGAGATGTCACTACTGTCCGGTTTAATTTTCCCAAAGTGGCAGGAAGGGATAATCGGACTGTTTATTTAAATTATTATTGCCACTAAAGAGTTCTTTGATATTCGTTTTTTCAAACAAAGCCAGCCCTAGAGTCTGAGTGAAAGTATACAAACTTACAGGGATGCCCAGTTTCCTTTTAGCAATAGCTGCGAGAAGATAAGTGCAGATTGCTATCCATATCTGACAGTTGACAGCATTTTCACTTGTACCGTAAAAAGCTTTTATACGAAGATGCCATTTAATCCATTTGAAGAGCAGTTCAATTTTCCACCGTTCGCGATATAGATCAGCTATGGTCAGAGAATCAAGTGAAAAGTTGTTGGTCAGAAAATGATAAACCTTTCCGTCTGTAAAGTCTTCGTATGTCACAAGACATAGTTCAGCCGGGTATTTCTTTGCCGAATAATATCCTGTTAGTCTGATGGTATCATCATCCAGTACGCCAGTACTGTGATCAACGTTCTGTTTTTCAACCGTTATAAAGTTGATGTTGTCCTTAGACCTGGTGACAAAGAATGCCTGTTCCTTGTGAATCTTGTTGTAAAGCCTATTGAAGTCTGTATAGCCCTTATCCATGATGTAATAAGAACCGGCTTCAATAGGGATCGTATCAAGGATGTTTACATCATGTACATTCGCATTGGTGATATCCACATAGATTGGTATTGATCCTCTTAAATCAAGAACGGTATGCATCTTTACGCCACCTTTGATCTTTCGAAATTTAGCCCAGGGAAACAGACTTAGACATAGGTCAATTGTAGTACTGTCTAAAGCGTAGACCATATTGTTAATATCCAAACAAAATTGGGATCATCTGCATATAAAGGTCTGGCTTGTTTGATTAAAACCTGAGCATAATCGCCATAGATTCTCGAATTGCGTTTCTCGTTAGCCTCTACCTACGTGGATTTTGCAGTTGCAGAACTTAGTCCGAAGTGATAACGCTTCGATGAAAAAGCAGTTAAGCTGTTTTCAATGTCTCGAAGACTTTCTCTCGCGGTTAGCTGGGCAAAACTCATAACCAGAAAATGCTCGTTACAGGAGAATCTTCTTACCCGGAAGTCACCCTTGTAGCGATCAACACATCTCTGGAATTGAAAATCTGATCTAAACATCATTAGTTGTGATAGAACTGTTTTGCCTGAATTCATAATATTGAATATGATTACATAAACAAAAGTATGAATTCAAATCGACCAAGTAAAAAAACGTGTGTAACTAATTTAATATAAAGATTCATTAGTGTCCACTAAAAAATCATAATAGTTCTTTGAAATTGTTGAATCCGCCTATTACATCAGATTCAGTGCCTTGCATAGATCCGCTTTCGTCGATCACGAAAATGATTTTCAAATAATTCTCTTTCATATCTTTGCTGTTTTAAATGTTGTGCAGCAAATGTATGTTAATTAACCATCGGGCGGGGAGTTTCACAAGCCTTGTAAACGTGATGTATGTTCGTGGATGACCAACTCCCTGTCAAGAGTGATTTTCTTTGGTTCACCCCAGCGACCTGTGATGTAGTAGTTCTCAGCAATTTCTTCCGATACCACTCTCAGGAATGCGATTCTTATCTGGGAGCACTTCTCATTTATCGAGTTGTCGTACGGATCGGTCACCCGTATGATGCTTTCCCTGGCTTTATCAGGACTTTCCCGAAGTGTAATGTTCTTGTACAGGTTCATCAGTTCTGCCCGGTAGGAGGGCAACTCTTTGAAAAGGATCCCTTCAGGGTGTTTCAGGAACAATAGGTATAGGGCTTTCGGCAATGGACTCATCTTTACCTCTTTCATTTCGTAGTCCATCAGATAAATCTTGTAATCTTGTGTGATTCTCAAACGACTCAGTTTGCGGGTTGTTTTTTGTAGCTCTTCAAGGAATTCAATCAGTTTCGACAAGTAACCCGCTTCTTTTAACTCATTAATGCTTTTCATGAGATCTCTTGGAACCTTGAATGCAGCACTGTTAAAATTTGCGTCAGCGTCTTTCCTGCCATATTCTTTACTCTCTTCTTCCAAAAATAAGCCGGAGAAAGAATCATCTACCATCCTGAACCTGATGTCGGAATCTTGCTTCTTCAGGATTTCATTCCTGTTTCTAATACATTGTATTTTTTCGAGAATTGAATCGATCTGTTTTGCAAGATGTTCGCGTGTGATCACACCTGAAGGGGATTCGAGTTCAAAACCATGACCCTTATCTTCCGTTTCAGCGATGTAGACCAATGCTGAGCTATCTGTATTGATGTCGTATTGCTTTTTTATTTGGATAGTAAGTTCACTTAGATCAGCATGAATGTAATTACCGATGTAAGGATGATTGTAAGACATCATTCTTTGAAAACCCTTATCCTGGAGTAGCTTTGGCAGATAAATAAATGATATTCCGGCTTCTTTCCTGAATCGTTTGTGAATGAATGAATATTTTTTTGCGATAGCCTGGTTAAATGGGTTATCGTCCCCGGATGCAAGGTAAATGATCGCTTCTGACTTGTATGGATGCATAGTGATATAAGATTAAGAAGCATTAAAGTTAGGATAATTTCTTATGAAACCGGTAGAATCTCATTTGTTTTCTTCACAAGCCCTCGAAAATTGATTTGATAATCCACTAAACGATACTTTTCATATTAAATTATATCAACATTTAAAATTATGAATAATGGTAAATATTGTTTTTTTGTATAAAATAATGCGGTACTTCTTTCATTCTTTTCTAACGTGCATACGGACAAAAAATGAGTATTGAAGTTTTTATTGCGATATTGACTTTTGGAATAATGTGTATGTCAATTTAACTGTCAGATTAAATCAAAACTTATTCATTTAATCCAAAAGATTATCAATCACATCTCTTTTGATGCTTAAATCTATATCACGATAACGGACAAATGCCTTGCTTCCCTCTGCATGTCCACTCATAGATCCAATAAGGTTAGGGTCTTTTACCTGCGAATAGAGATTACCTATAAATGTTCTTCTTGCAATGTGTGAACTTGCAATTTCGTTGAGTGGCCGTTGTTCTCCAACTTTCGTCATGGGGTTATACCATGTTACTATTCGATTTACTCTTGCCAATGTGAATATATCTTTTAAAGCTTCGTTATATTTTTGCGGAGATATAAATGGAAACAATCTTTCACCTGGTTGATTACTATATTTTTCAACTAACTTCATTGCCTTACTTGACAGTGGAACTTGGACATTTCTTGGATTATTATTCACCATTTTGCTTGCTATATAGGTAAGCACTTTATTATTAATGTTCTTTTTCTTCAATTTTATCAAATCTCCTACCCTACATCCGGTTAGGCATTGAAAAATGAATATGTCACGTTGCACCGAAAGTTTATCATTGAAAGAGAAATTGTATTCTGCAATCTGGTTGCGTTCTTGTTTTGTTAAGTAAATAGGCGTACCATACTTTGCTGTGCCAATCTCATAATTCTCAAATGGGTTGTTGGATGTTTTGCCCTTCCGGTTTAAATAGTTGAAAAATGTGCGCACCTTTTTCAAAATACCTATAACTGTATTTTCAGACCTCTTCTTGGGTAATTCTCGATTGTTCAATGAAATATAAATTTCTGGATTGATATTTGAAAGTTTATGTTCGTTGTGAAGAAAATTTCTGAACTCACGTAAATGATCTTCGTTGAATGTGTGGATATTCAGCTGGAGATTTTTATACTTCTCATACCTTTGCAATTGACGTTTAACCACATAGTAATGTCTTCTTCTAAGTACAGATATATCCAATGACTCAGCAAAGTCATCATATAATGTAAAAAATGTTTCTTCAGTGTTTGTCTGTTTCCACTCCGTATTGTATTTCATATTAAAAAAATCAGACAACCACTCTTTACTTGGTTCTCCATTGTAATCATTATACGCTTGAAAGATTTCCATTTTTAGGTCCAAAATCGAATTATTGAAATCCAACCTCTTATCAGTATCAAAAGGTATACGGTCCTTGATTTTTTCTTTCTTGGCATCCCACTCGTTTGAATATACGGTAAGATTACTAGTGCCGAATAATTGTTTATCTCGTCCATCGATTAAACGAAATCTAACATTGCAGAGTATATTGCCGGATTTGTTGGTTCTGATGAATGCTTTTATCGTAGCCATAACAGATGTTTTAAAAATATTATTATGCAAATATATATAACTTGCACGACATTTGCACGACATCTATGAAAATTAAAGAAACAAAAATGAAAATATTTAAGACCTAAATAATTTTATGATCTTTTAAATAAAGGATTTCCGAAACATTGCCCATTTAATGAGTTTTCATATTATTGCCTTAATGTGACCCCTCCGGGGTCACAATAATCGCAAAACAGCACGAAAAGGATTTCATTACGAAATCCTTTTTTTGTATTTTTGCACTTTAATTCAGAAGCGTAATGGAAATCTCAAGTAAGTACAACCCTGCGGAGGTAGAAGACAAATGGTATTCATACTGGATGGAACACAAACTGTTTCGTTCCAAGCCCGATGAACGTGAACCTTATACAATTGTCATTCCGCCCCCGAACGTCACCGGTATCCTGCACATGGGGCATATGCTCAACAACACCATTCAGGATATCCTGATACGACGTGCACGGATGGAGGGAAAAAATGCCTGTTGGGTTCCCGGAACCGATCATGCCTCCATTGCTACCGAAGCGAAAGTGGTTGCCAAGCTTGCTGCGGAAGGAATAAAAAAATCCGACCTTACGCGCGAAGAATTCCTGTCCCATGCCTGGGAGTGGACACACAAGCATGGCGGAATGATTCTGGAACAGTTGAAAAAGCTGGGTGCATCGTGCGACTGGGACAGAACCTGCTTTACCATGGACGAAAAACGTTCCGAAAGTGTAATCAACGTTTTCGTGGATCTGTACAACAAAGGGCTCGTTTATCGCGGTGTCCGTATGGTAAACTGGGATCCGCAGGCACTTACCGCACTCTCGGATGAAGAGGTGGTGCACAAGGAGGTGAACGGGAAACTTTATTACTTGCGTTATAAAATCGAAGGAGAAGAGGCCTATGCGGTTGTAGCCACGACCCGTCCGGAGACCATTATGGGCGACACGGCGATGTGTATCCATCCGGATAATCCTAAAACGGCACATTTGAAAGGGAAAAAAGTTATTGTCCCGCTCATCTGCCGCGTTATCCCCGTTATCGAAGATGAATACGTGGATATGGAGTTTGGAACGGGATGTCTGAAAGTTACGCCGGCCCACGATGTCAACGATTATGTGCTGGGAGAAAAATACAACCTGCCGTCCATCGACATTTTTAACGATAACGGTACGCTCAACGAAAACGGAGCGATGTATGCTGGAAAAGACCGGTTCGAAGTTCGGAAACTCATCGAAAAAGACCTGGAAAATGCGGGCCTGATTGAGAAAACCGAACCCTATACCAATAAAGTCGGTTTTTCTGAACGAACCAACGTCGCCATTGAACCCAAACTCTCCATGCAGTGGTTCCTAAAAATGGAAGACATTGCTAAACCTGCCCTTGATGCGGTTGAAAACGATACCATTAAATTTCATCCGGTGAAATACAAAAATACCTATCGCCACTGGATGGAAAATATCAAGGATTGGTGCATCAGCAGACAATTGTGGTGGGGACATCAGATTCCAGCATATTATCTTCCCAAAGGCGGAGTGGTGGTAGCCGTGACAAAAGAGGAGGCTTACCAAAAGGCGCTTCAAACTGTGGATTACCCACTCACCATAGACGACTTGCGTCAGGACGAAGATTGCCTCGACACCTGGTTTTCATCGTGGCTATGGCCCATCTCGGTTTTCGACGGAATTAACCAGCCCGACAATCCGGATATCAGTTACTATTATCCTACAAACGATTTGGTTACCGGGCCCGACATCATTTTCTTCTGGGTGGCCCGAATGATTATGGCGGGATATGAATACCGCCAGTCTCCCTGTTTCAGCAACGTATACTTCACGGGAATCGTTCGCGACATTCAAGGCCGAAAGATGTCGAAACAGCTTGGAAATTCACCCGATCCCATTGAATTGATGGCAAGACACGGCGCCGACGGCGTCCGAATGGGTATGTTGCTGGCCTCATCAGCGGGAAACGATTTGCTGTTCGATGAATCACTCTGTGAACAGGGCAGAAACTTCAACAACAAAATCTGGAACGCTTTCCGGCTGGTAAAAGGCTGGGAAGTAAACGACACAAATGAACAGCCAGAAACGGCAAAAATTGCCATCAACTGGTTCGGGAACGTATTGTCGAAAACCATTGTCGAGCTGGATGATTTATTCAGTAAGTACAGGCTTTCGGAGGCATTGATGATGGTCTATAAACTATTCTGGGACGAGTTTTCATCGTGGTACCTCGAATTGGTAAAACCGGCTTACCGACAACCCATAGACCGGGCAACCTATCAGGCGACACTAGCGTTCTTCGACAGCCTACTGCGCCTGTTACACCCGTTTATGCCCTTCATCACCGAAGAATTGTGGCAGGCCCTGAACGAAAGGAAACCGGGTGAAAGCATCACGATCGCTCAACAGCCAAAGGCTAATCGGGTGGATGAAAAACTGATCGCCGATTTCGAAATTACCAAACAAATTATTGCCGGCATCCGTACTATCCGTTTGCAGAAGAATATTCCCAATAAAGATGAATTGACACTGCAGGTGATCGGGAATCACGATAGCCGGTTCGATACGGCTGTTGCCAAAATGGCAAACCTCTCATCGATCGAGAACCTATCGGAGAAGCCTGCCGTCACCATCGGTTTTTTGGTGGGTACCACCGAGTTCATCGTCCCGATGAGCGATAAGATGGACGTGGAAGCCGAATTAAAAAAGATGAAAGCCGAACGGGAGTACTACGCAGGCTTCTTGCAATCGGTGATGAAAAAGCTGGGTAACGAACGGTTTGTACAAAATGCCAAACCCGAAATCGTGGAAAACGAACGCAAAAAACAGGCCGATGCGGAAAGTAAAATTGCGTTGCTCGAAGAAAGTATTAAGGCGTTGGAGCAATAACCAATAATGCAAACAATCCTATCTCATATTTCCCAGGAAATCGGAGAAGGCATTGCCTCATACCGCTCCATTCCCGGAGGCGATATTTCTTCAGCATATCAACTGCAAACCGAAACCAAAAAGTATTTTCTCAAAGTAAACACCAACCCGTTTGCGTTGGCAATGTTCCATGCGGAACAAAAAGGGTTGCAGACGATTGAAAAAACAAAGACTATTGCCATACCGCACGTGTATGTAGTGGGGTCGCTTGAAGGAAAATCATTTCTGCTGATGGATTTCGTGGAAGCCAAACGTCCTGACGCAAACGATTTCAGGCAGTTTGGCACGCAACTCGCCCAATTGCATCGGTGTACTCAAAAAGACTTTGGTTTTTTGTCGGATAACTTTATCGGAAGCTTGCCGCAAAGCAACCGCCTTCATCCCGACTGGGCAGAATTTTACTGGCACGAGCGTATTTCCCCGCAATTAAAGCTGGCTTACGACCACCAGTTACTCCATAAAAAGGAGATTCCCTCGCTTGAAAACGCACTTCCGGTTTTTCGTGAAATTTTTGGAGTTGTAAAGCCGTCACTCTTGCACGGAGACTTGTGGGCTGGAAATTACCTCATCTCCACCGACGGAACCCCTTACCTTATTGATCCTGCCGCCTATTACGGACACTCACTGGTAGATATAGCCATGAGCAAACTTTTCGGCAGTTTCGGCCAATCGTTTTACGATGCCTATCACGAAATCAATCCAAAATCTGAAAACTATTCGCAGCAAATAGAACTCTATCAATTATATTATCTGCTTGTTCATTTAAATTTGTTTGGAAGCGGATATTATTCAAGCGTTTCATCTGTCTTAAGAAAATATTTTACATAAATAATCGTTACTACCTCAATCAGTTTTACCAACATAATCATTACTGCTCTAACCTTTTCATAATTATTTTCATTATATCAATAACTATTTTTTCTAACAACTTGGTTGTCCCGATAACTATTTATACCTTCGCAGAAGCAGCTATTTTCAAACAAAAATGGACAGCCTACTCAACACATATCGCAAGTTAATATCAGCAGAAAAGTCTGATTTTAAGCGCTATCTTCACTCCGATATTGATTGGAACGAGAGAATGACAGGTATTACAGGTGCTCGCGGAACAGGAAAAACCACGCTTATTTTACAGCACATTCGCAATAATTTCCCCGATAGAAACAAAGCCGTTTACGTAAGTTTGGATAATCTGTGGCTTTCGAAAAACAGTTTGCTCGATTTTGCCGAACGATTTTCGGTGTACGGTGGCACGCATCTTTTTATCGACGAAGTGCATAAATACCCCAACTGGTCACTGGAATTGAAAAATGTGTACGACAATTATCCCGACTTGAAAACCGTTTTCACGGGGTCGTCCATTTTGGAAATTTACAAATCCGATGCCGATTTGAGCCGTCGTGCAGTGAAGTACGAACTACACGGATTGTCGTTTCGCGAATACTTATCGCTGGAAAAAATTATCGATTTGCCAGTGCTCCCGTTAAATGAAATTCTGAGCAATCACATCGACATTGCTGACGATATCCGCAACAAAATCAAGGTTATACCGCTATTCAAGCAGTATCTAAAAAACGGTTATTATCCAATTTACAAGGAAGGGATTCGCAACTATTTCACCAAAATTACCAATATCATCAACACCACTCTCGAAAAGGATTTGCCCTCTATCGAAAAAATCGATTACAACGGCATTTACAACGTGAAAAAACTGCTGATGGTGCTAGCAAACCTTGTTCCGTACACGCCCAACATCGAGAAACTGAGTGCGGAAATGCAGCTCAATCGCGCATCCACACTCAAATACCTGCATTATCTGAACAAGGCAGCGCTCACGAATCAACTGCTGGTGCCAAACAAGGGCATGAGCTTGCTCACGAAACCCGAGAAAGTGTATCTGAACAACTCGAATTTGATTTATGCCCTCAATGTAGATGATGCTTCAGCAAATATTGGAAACGTACGCGAAACATTCTTCTTCAACCAGTTAAAAGTCAGACACGATGTAAATTTGCCTAAAAGCGGCGATTTTCTTATCGATAAGAAATACACATTTGAAGTGGGCGGAAAAGGAAAATCTTTTGAACAGATTAAAGATTTGAAAAACAGTTTTGTTGTAGCCGATGATATTGAAATGGGTATAGGCAATAAAATTCCTTTGTGGCTTTTCGGATTGATGTATTAACTTTACTTCTCGTTACTGCTATAATGAATTTAAACGTAAAATCAGTTATAGCAATAACTATTTTATAAATAAAATTCAATAAATATGTTTGACGATTTACGAATGGAAAACGCCGCCATTATCCGCAAATGCGCCCGTGATTTAATGGTGCGGCAGCAGATTGAAGAATTCCAGTTGCTTTTTATCGATTGGGCAGCAAGCTTCGACCCATGGAATTACATTGTGAACGATTGGGGATTGTTTAATCCGCCGGGAGTTGGCCCGCACGATGAACAGTTTTAAACGTGCACGGCGGTTCGAAACCGCCTTGCGCATTACTTCCGCTTAGCGGAGCAAATTTCCCTTCTATGAAACTCACTCGATACATCCGTCTTCTTTTCACGTTTTACCGATATTTTCTATGGGTATCCGTTTTTATTGATGCGGCTTGTGCTTACATCCTGTGGCAACACGGAATAAGTGTTTACAAAGCACTGTTTTGGTTGAAATTATTCTCCATGGGCGCATCGTTTTATCTGGTTAACGAGTATCGAAAGCAGGAATATTTCTACTTTTACAACTTTGGTTTCTCAAAAAAATCACTGTGGATAATTACGCTGGCGTTTGATTTATTGCTGTTTTTCGGTTTAATGATTTTAGCCTATCAATTCCGATGAAACACACGATGGAAATAAGTGGAATGCGGTTGTTATTTGACGAAAGACTTATCCTTTCGGATGTTTACATGAAAATTGAAACCGGAGATACCGTTGGATTATTAGGCCGAAACGGATGTGGGAAAACGTGCTTGATGCGCGGTGTTTACGGCACATTGGAGTGTGAAAAATCCGTTATTATCGATAATATCTCAGTTTATGAAGCCTACAAAAAACCCAGTTTAATACGATACCTTCCGCAACACCATTTCATTCCGAAATATCTTACGTTGAAACGGGTCTTTCGTGATTTTGCTGTCGATTTTGAACGTTTTACAGAATTTTTTCCGGTATTTCAGCTTTGGGAAAACACAAAAATCGGACATCTTTCCGGTGGAATGCATCGATTGGTGGAACTGTACGTTATCATCAAATCCGATGCAAAATTCATATTACTCGATGAGCCTTTCACACACATCAGCCCCGTACAGATCGAAACTATTCAGTCCATCATCGATGAAGAGCGTTCCTGCAAAGGGTTTCTGATTACCGACCACCTTTTCAAACGCATTCAAGAATCTTGCAATCAAGTATATTTGCTCTTAAACAGAAAAATCCACTACGTAGAAAATGAAGATGATTTGAAAAAATTGGGGTATTTATTTTGAATGAAAAAGTTCACGAGCGCATGGCAGTTTCGTCCACCTTAAACCTGATTGTCAACGAATTTCCCATTTCATCCACCACCGTCAACCCATGTGCACCCGATTCGGGTGAAAGCTCCATCTGATGAACATCCGCTGTTTCACCGAGGTATTCATTGTCCAAGTGCCAGAACACCCGTGCCGAAGGGTTTCGGTGAGCAAGTTCGAAAACCGCTTTTCCACGCGAACCATCCAGTTGCCTGGTTATTTTGATGACTGAGTTGGGATAAGGGTAGATAAACTGCATCACCTCTCCCGATGCGCCATCGCTACATTCAGGCGAAAAAGGCGGAAGCGACCGGTATGTAGGGTGTTGTTGTTTGTAATACCACTCCCACGACGGAGGCAACACAAACCACGAAACCGGGCGAATTCCCCTGCCTACAGCACAATGTTCATAAACCCGGTAACGCTCATCTTCCGAAACATGCACCCGTTGGTGATAATTGCAGACGCTTCCCTGCACCGCTTTTGCCGGAGCAAAAACAGTATCTGCCGATGAAGGCGGACAATGCAATCCCACGAGGCATCCGCTCTCCCGGCAGACAACAACCTCGGTCAGATGATTATAAGGTGTCTCGAACCAGGAAGTGGGCGGCAACAAGTTGAACAAATCAAACATCACCCGCGCCGATGTACGCGCACCAGTCAGTCCGGGACGGCCTTCGCCACTCGCATTCCCTGTCCATACCGCCACAAGATATTTCGGTGTAACACCCACTGCCCAGGCATCGCGGAAGCCGAAACTCGTTCCTGTTTTCCACGCTACCCTTCGCATCGAAGGGATAAACTGCCAGTCGATCTCTTCGGGGCGGTTGACGTTGGTCAGCGCTTCCAATGTCAACCACGCCGCTCCAGCATCCGTAAAGGCGTTTACCCGTCCTCCCCTATAATCCTGTCCTTCATGCACCAGTGAAAATTCCCCCTTCCGGGGAGCAACCGTCCTTACGGCGTTCGCCATATCCGCATACGCGTTTGCCACTTCCCAAAGTGTCCCTTCAGCACCGCCCAGAATAAGCGAAAGTCCGTAATAGTCGGCCGGGCGGTTAAGCGTTGTCAATCCGGCTTTTTTCAGAAAATCGTAAAATTTCGGCACTCCATACCGGCGCAGCGAGACTACAGACGGAACGTTCAACGAGCGTGCCAGCGCCTCATTTGCATGAACTGCTCCGTCGTATTGCAAACTGAAGTTTTTGGGCGAAAAACCGCCAACATTTATCGGTATATCGGGCAACAACTCACCGGGTAACAGTGCGCCCTCCTGTAACATGGCACAGTAAAGAAAAGGTTTGAGGATACTGCCCGTACTTCGCGACGATTGAATAATATCCACTTGATTTCCTGATTGTTGTTTGCCGAAGTTTACGTTACCGATATACGAAATGACTTCGTTTTTTTCCAAATCGACAATCAGCGCCGCGAGGTTCAGGATATGGTTCTGCGAAAACTCGGTGTTCCATCGCTCCAGCACATTATCGGCTTGGAGTTGCAAGCTTTTGTCGATAGTGGATTGCACATGCGTTCCGGGTTGAGACAAATAAAGCCGTGTGACCAAATGAGGGGCGATTTGTGGCAACGAATGTGGGTTTTCGGGTAGCGGCTCGGCGGTGGCTAATCGATAATCGGTTTCGGAAATCGTGCCGTTGTCAAGCAATTTTTGCAGCAAACGATTTCGTTTCGTGAGTAACGCATCCCTGTTCCTGCCGAAATGCATTAACGACGGTGAATTAGGCAGAACAGCTAGAGTGGCAGATTCGGCCCACGACAACGACCGCGCGCCGTGACCGAAATACCGCCACGCGGCGGCATCAATTCCCACCACATTTCCCCCCATCGGTGCGTGGGAAGCGTATAGCGCGATAATTCGTTTTTTGGAGTACGACAGTTCCAATCGCGTGGCGAGAATAATTTCAATAAATTTCTCGAAGTAGGTGCGTTTGTTTTTCCGCATTAATCGTACGGTTTGCATCGTGAGGGTACTTCCGCCGCTCACTACCCTGCCCGCTTTGATATTTTGCACCATCGCACGCCCCAACGACAGCGGATTCACTCCCGGATGATACCGAAAATAGCGGTCTTCAAACGCCATCAGACAGGTTTTGTATTTATCGGGAATACTATCGGTTGGCGGAAACCGCCACTGCCCGTCCGACGCAATGCGTGCACCCAACAATTCACCGTTCCGGTCAGAGACTAACGTACTGTATGATGCATCGAACAAGGGATCGGGAAGGGAAAAAGCATACCCCATCATCAGTATAAAACCGATAATCAAGGTTGCTTTTTCCCATCGTTTCAAAGATAGAAATTTGTCAATCATCTTACCTCTACCCATATCCCGCTCGTTCGGGCCTGTTCACGCGGTTCATACATCGCCTGGCACGATACGGCAGGCAGGTAATAGTTACCCCGGTACGCCGCCTGGAGCCTTGCACGGAACGTGGCCGATTGACCGGCTCCCAGGTTGAAATAGGTCAATACCCGGTCGTCCCGGATATCGCGGTAGTTATAGGTTTCGGCAGCCGATTGGGTTCCCGTCAGGCGTTCGTTAAAAATCTCCCAACCCGACGGAAATACCTGCAGCAACGCCAGATCTGTAAACGACTGCTCCACCGAATTCCGGACAGTAACCACGGCCGTAAATTCCGTTCCCTGTTTCAGCGATTTCACGTCCAGCGGTTTACCTGCGGCATCAAGGTAATTAACCGACAACCGCAACGAACCCTCCGCGGCACGAAGTGTGTCCACCAACGGTTGCATGAAGGCGGTAAGCCGGGCATACACTTTGCCCTTGCCTTTGTTGGAAATCTGTACCGATTGATTGGGCGCCGTTTTCAAATCCACCTGATGAAAAGCATGCGGCGTATTCACGGCAGCCATTTTCTTTCCGTTCAATGTCCAATCCACATCAATATTTCCCGAACCCATTTTTTCTGCTAACTGCGCCATTGCCATCAATCCGAACGCGACGGTTTGCGTGGAGATATAATCGGATGAAAGCGCCCGTGACACATCCGGAGCCAATTGCAACGCTTTCTCGATATTCCCCAGCAGCAGATACGTCTGCATGATCATCGCCTTATCACGTGCCGGAGAACCGTACGTATCGTTATTGAAACGATAATCTTCCACTGCATCCGAAGCATTGAAAACAAGAGAGTTAGCAACATCAGGCTTTCCAGCCAACGCATAAGCCGCCGCAAGCCGCCATTTCGCCTGCAAGTTCAAGTCAGCGATTTCGCGCATCCGGTTCATAGCGCCCAACTCCGTATTTCCACTCAATGCCAAGGCGTACAACCGATAAGCCTGCTGCAACTCAGTCATCGAAATCCCGTAATAACCCCGATGAGAATCGATACGTGTCCAGTTTCGGGCTAGCTTCTGCTGAAAGCCTACCCACCGGCCGATCACGCTCTGCGATACATCGAAACCCTTGTTTTTGGCTTCCACCAGGAAATGTCCGGCGTACGTAGAAGCCCATTCCGAGGCAAAGCCTTGTCCGGGCCAATAGACGAATCCTCCGTCCGGCAACTGCCTGGAGGACAAAACCTGAATTACCGACGCTATTTTTTTGTTCGTCAGCTCTTTTTCCCCATCCGATAACGAAACAAAATTACCCAGATACAACAAGGGAAACCCTTGTGATGTAACCTGTTCGGTGCATCCGTGCGGATATTCTGCCAAATAAGACAGATTTTTGTTTAGATTGACACTAGGAATGCGCGACAGCTCCAGTTTTGCCCAATCGGTTGGGTTCACGTTTCCGGGATTGAGCGCAAGTTGCGCATTCCCGTTCGGGTCGATAAGCACCGATTGGCTGATGACAACAGGAGGATTTGGATTCCGGATGCCGATATCGATGGTCTCCGATACCGATTCTCCTCCACCCGACGCCTTGATCCTTACCTGCTCCGCTCCTGTGCTGTTCCCGGCTTTCAGCGTAAAGTAAACGATCGTATCGCCTGTGGTGTTAAACGAAACCGACTTGGACGCTCCATCCAGTAGTTTCAGTAATCCGTCTGTCTGGACGGAAACTTGCACGTTTTTCACTTTTCTGTCCATCACAAACACATTTACCGGAAGCCAAACCTCTTCACCCGGGCCCAGTACGCGCGGGAGCGTACTGAGTGTCATCAGCGCATTTTTCACCGCAACTGTTTTCTCGGCGCTTCCGTATGCCCCGTTTCCTCCGGCAACTACCATCACGCGGACAGAGCCCACGTATGGCGGAAGTTTTATCTTGTGTGTTTTGGTCTCTCCATTTTTAATCGTAAATGGTCCCAAAAATTTAACTACGGGCTTGAAACGGTTTACCTTATCGCTCGATGCTTTCAGCGCCTCGTCGCCTCCGATGCTCAGCAACGGGCCAATCATTCCCGTATTCGCTCCCAATACACGGTCGAACAAGTCCCAAGTACGCACGCCAAGCGCCTCGCGGGCATAAAACTCATTCCACGCGTTGGGAGTCTTAAAAGACGTAAGATCCAGTAAACCTTCGTCCACAATGGCAAGCGTGTAAGTCATCGACTTTTTGGTTTTCTCCGAAATCGAAACCGAAAATTCCTTTTCCGGACTTAACTCATTGGGCATTTGTATGATGGGTTGTAACTTGCTATTTTTATCTTCAACGTTTATATTTCTCACACCATACAAGCGGATAGGTAAATCGTTTTCGGTTTGCGCGTGCGGTTGAAGTAACGTGATGAAAAGATAGAAATTGGGGTTCATCTCTTCGGTAATTTTGAATCGATATTCGGTGTCTTCGGTTTCCGACGTTTTTATCCATTCTTTCCAAATGATGCTCGAACCGTTTTCGATACTTATCAAAGCACGTCCCGATGAGCTTTTCGGAATGATAACCGTAGCCGTTTCGCCCACAGCGTAGGTTTCTTTATCGGTAGAGAATGACAACATGGTCAAGCCGTTCGGATCGGTCTTATTGGAACGTCCATATGTCGATGCCCAGTCCACATAAAAGATTGTTCCCGCCGTGTGTCCGCTCCCGGCATCTTTCACCAAGATCAGGTAACGACCCCAATCGGGATAATCAACCTGAAATTTAACTTTTCCGCTTCCGCTCGATGTCGAAATAACTCCGTTGGCAACGGGCGAGACCGCCGTGTTGTTCACGTACGAGCCCAAATCTTCTTCGGAGCTGTTCCACCACCACGACCAGTTAAGCTTGTAGATTTTATATTCTACATTGTCGCGCGAAACCTTTTTCCCATAAGGATCCAAGGTAACAACATCAAAAACGATGGGTTTGTCTGTCTCCAGAAAGCCCGATGCTTCTGTCTCCGGTGTTTTCACTCCGGCGTACACGCCATAAGGCGAGTAATAAGCGGTTTGCGCGTAAAAACTCATGTCGCCGCCGGTTTCGAAAACGCGTGACACAATATTACCCCGCAACATGCCCGGTGCACTTTCAGCAACCGGAATCCTCGAATTCACACCCGCCACACCCGATGCATTAAGCGTTCCTTCAAACAACTTGTAGCTGTTGGTTTCAAACTTGAAAAGCGGATTGTTGAAAACATATTTATTGTATCCCGAAAACGGATTTTCCGTACGCGAAAGTGTGATTTCCACTTCCGATTTCAAGTTAGATGCCGGCGCACCGTGCAGCCACTGCGACGTGAGCGTTCCCGAAAAAACACCTTTACTTGCATCGATAATGGAATCGGTTTCCAAACGTACTTTCAACCGGTTCGGCTTAACGGTTTCTATCCGCAATGGTTTGTAGAACGAAGTGCCGCCCACTTTCACATAAGACTGCCAAACACCGGTGGGTGCTGACGGGTCGGTAACGATTTGAAACGTGTAAAATCCGTTTTCACCGTTGGTTTTCACTTGGCGGTGATAAAACTGACGCGTGGGTGTGTACACTTCGAGCGCAACGGGATGTCCTTCGGGCAGTTTCTTTGCCCTGTCCTCTAGGATAAACGACAAGTAGATAGTGTCGCCGGGACGCCAAACACCTCGTTCGCCATATACAGAACCTTTTAAACCTTTCTGGATCTCTTTTCCGCTTACATCAAAATTACTCAGCGAAAGCGAAAGTTCTTCCTTCACTTCCAGATAGCCTATATCTTTTCCGTTGGTGGCAGTAACCACAAACGGTTTCCCGTTTTTATAATCAATTTCGGCAAAACCCTGTCCATCGGTTTTCCCTTTTCCTATTGCCTGCATCTGATAGTTATAAACCGTTACATCAGCACCGGAAATAGGTGATGTGGAAAGAATATCGGTAACAGCGATCAGGATTTTATTCTCGTCTCCGCCTTTGGCAATAATCCCCATGTTGGATGCCATAACCGTGGTTTCGATAATGCGGTCGCGGTTCATATAATAGGTGGATTTGCACGGGTCGTCACGCTCTTCCCAATTGTATTCTGCCCAGTCGATGGGTTCGTAATAATACGGGTTCGTTTCGTCCCAAACCGCTTCATCTTCTTCGCTGATGTTTTCGTCTTCAAAATTACGCATCGATGAGCTTTGGGGAATCTGTGGCGTTATACCTCCACAATTGAAAAGCGAATAATCGGATTTCATAGAGAGTTGCACTATATAGATAGCTCCCGGGTCTTCGTTAATCATCGGTGCCAAGTCGATAGAAAAATTGTTCCAGCGGGTTAAATCCAGGGCTTTATCAGTATCTAAACGAATTTGTTTCTTTTTGATTAACCGTCCGAAACGACGTACTTCGCCATTCGAATTGCTGTTCATTGAATTCGATTGCAAGAAGTAAAGAATATTATTCTGATAAATTTTTATCACTTTCACATCCACGGCCCACAAATTCACAGCACTAAACGGAAGGACTAATTGTGAGGAATTGGGCAGGATATTTCCGCTTTTTCCCATTTTCACCTGTGGTTTTTCGCTTTCGGCACGAAGTTGATAGGTATAATCTCTTGCGAGTGCCCGATTTTCGAAACTCCGTAACCCTTGATGAATTTGCAATGTAATTTCTTCCCGCGGGTAAGCTTCGGGAAATATTTTCAGTACGTTTTTATCGATTTGATACGTGAAATTAGTGATTCCTGAAGGAACGACCAATCCCTGAATATCCTGGTCATGTGACAAAGGGCTACTGAAAGCGATACGAATGTGAGAAGCGGTTTCACTTATCATCCGCACATCAATCACCTGAAATTCGGTTTCGGGCAATGAAGGGAGCTGAATGCTAAAGTTCTCCCTTTTTTTGGCTCCAATAGCGTTTCCGTTCACCGTAAGTTCATAGCTTTCCGCATTATTTGTCCGAAGCAAACTATCTATCGAAATCTGATACATTCCGTCTGAAACCGTTTTCACATTAACTTTTGCTTCACGATTAGCCCCTTTCAGTTCAAAGATACCAACGATTTTCTCGGGTGATTCGTTATTGGCCAATCGTAATGCTCCCGTTACGGAGTTCCATTTCAAATCATTGATACTCATAGGAGAATAGGGTAACAGATCGAACGAGAAGTTTTGCTCGTTTACCCTGAAATAGAAATTGAAAGTCTTAAACTTCGGCTCCACTTTCAACGCTTTATCCAAATAAAATTTCGCCGTATATTCTTTTCCGGGTTTTAATTGTCCGTATTCGGGAACGAATCGTATGGTTCTCGAATTGATCCAATATGTTTTCCCTTTGATGAAAGGCGAGAACGAGAAAAACTTCTCTTGCACCTCGGTATTTAATTCCACGGAAGGTAGTTCCTGTGCAAGCTCGATTTCGATGTACGAATCGGGCGAAATATTGCCGTAAGTGAATGCCGCTATATATCGGACAAATTCGGGGTCGATCTGCGTTGTTTTCTGTTTGCAGGAAACAAACGAGAAGAAGATTATCGTGCAAATAAATGCAACGTAAATATAAAGAAGAGGTTGTTTTTTCATATCGATTGTTTTTTCTGAAGATTTTTTTAACCGAGTTATTTTATGAGCAGGCTGTCGTGAAAGTATGAGGGAAGTCAAAATGCCAGATAGGGTTCAATCCGAAAAATATCTTCCGAGGTAAATTCATCCAACATAACCAATTCATGGATGGAAGCAATATTTCCTTTCTTTTTCCGCAGGTTCATAATGGCTCGTACCTGTTTGTAATTGAGGTAAGGATGCCTTAATAGTTCCTTAAATTCCAACTCGTTAATCCGAAGCTTTCTGAAGTTTTCGTCAGCTTGGATATACGGCGAGATCCTGGAAAACAGTTCGTTGTCAATCCCATAAACCTCCCTGAGTTGCTCTACCGAAACAAATCCCCCCAGCAGATTCCGATACTTCACAATCCGCGAAGCGAAGGTACTGCCTATTCCCGGGATCTTTTTCCATTCAGCCGTATCAGCAGCATTCAAAAGGATCGTTTCTCCTGCGTCTAATTTTTCTGCTGTAGGAAAGGGAGCATCGCGATCCGGACTGTTCTCTTCGGAAAGTTTTTTGGATCGCAACCCGTCGTTACTCCTTCCTTCATTTTGCGGCACAACATGCGCTGAGTCCAGAACGTCTAGACCTTCACGCAAACTAAGGTTCCGCCGAAATTCTTCAAATACTTTCACCAGCGAATCGTTTTGTGTGAAAATGACGCCCCGGCTGTTGCGTTGCGAGAGTATCAGGTTTAAAATCAGCGTCAGCACAATCAGGATAAGCAGCAGAATTACCGCTAATTTCTCGCTTTTCCGATAATATAGAAAATCCTTCCAATGCATAGACGGCAGCACTTCTAAGGGGTAAAGATAAAAATTATTTCCCCGAAAGTATTACCTTTGATGGAATAATTGTGAAATGCTTTTGCTATGGTCCTGAATTACATATGGATTGCCTTTTTTCTCATCGCTTTTGTAGTTGCTCTGACCAGACTTGTTTTCTTCGGCGATGTAAATGTATTTACAGAAATAATGAATTCCACGTACGACTCTGCCAAAAATGGATTCGAGATTTCACTGGGTCTGACAGGCATTCTTTCGCTTTGGTTGGGCGTGATGAAGATCGGCGAACGTGGTGGAATGATCGATCATTTTTCGCGTGGTGTGGCACCGTTATTCTCCAAACTCTTCCCGGATATTCCTAAAGGACATCCGGCGTCGGGCTCTATGCTTATGAACATCTCTGCCAATATGCTCGGGCTCGATAATGCGGCCACCCCATTCGGGCTGAAAGCAATGCAGGAGCTTCAGGAGATAAATCCTGACAAAGGCAAGGCATCCAATCCAATGATCATGTTTCTGGTGATGAACGCCTCGGGACTGACCCTGATTCCTGTCACTGTGATGGTTTATCGTGCACAAATGGGTGCAGTTAATCCGGCAGACGTGTTTATCCCGATAATGATAGCAACATTTGCTGCCACCCTCGTGGGGGTTATTGCCGTTTGTCTCAAACAACGGATAAACATCTTTAATAAGGCCATAATGGGATTTTTCCTCGGTATGCTGGTAATAATTGGAGGAACCATTTTTGCTTTTAACTCTATGCCGCAGGAGAAAGCAAACATCGTTTCGGGACTTGCGGCTAACATTATTCTGCTCTCTGTCATAGTCCTTTTTATCGTGGTGGCGTTGCGGAAGAGGGTCAACATCTTTGAATCATTTATCGATGGTGCCAAGGACGGGTTTAAAACAGCCGTTACCATCATCCCTTACCTCATTGCTATCCTGGTTGGAATTGGTGTTTTTCGAGCATCTGGCGCCATGGACTTCCTGATGGATGGCCTGCGGAATTTAGTAGCACTTACCGGAATGGATACCCGTTGGGTAGACGGAATGCCCACGGCGATTATGAAGCCGCTCAGCGGAAGTGGTGCCCGCGGGATGATGATTGATGCGATGAAGACTTTCGGAGCCGATTCATTTACCGGAAGGCTCTCATCCGTCCTGCAGGGAGCGACAGACACTACGTTTTACATTGTTGCTGTTTATTACGGAGCCGTGAACATCAAAAACAGCCGCTATACCGTTCCCTATGCGCTTTTGGCAGATTTGGCAGGTGTTTTGACTGCGGTTTTTGTTGCCTACCTCTTCTTCGGATAGAAAACAGGCTCTTCTCTGCGTAAATAAAAATTAAAAAATATGGCAATTACATTTCAGGCTGACAAAATCAATTTTCCGAAGATTAGGAAAGGCGATATTAAAAATTGGATCAAACGTGTTGCCGCCAGCTACGGCAAAACAATCGGCGAGGTCAATTATCTGTTTTGTACGGATGATAAAATTCTCGAGGTAAACACCCAATATCTTTCCCACGATTTTTACACCGACATTATCACGTTCGACTATTCGGAAGGAGATAAAATATCGGGCGATATCATTATCAGCTTAGAGACGGTCCGCACTAATTCACAAAAGTATAACACCGATTTTACGGAAGAACTACATCGTGTTATTATTCACGGAATCCTCCACATGTGCGGGATTGATGATAAAAGCGAAACGGCTTCCCTCAATATGAGGAAGGCGGAAAACCAGGCTTTGGAACAAATAAACCCCCAATAATTACAGTTCTCTTTATCAGCAATTTACTTTTGGAAACATACAAATGTTAATCACCTAAAATAAACCGTAATGACAACCCCGTTTTCTTTTATGTTTTATAATACCGAGAATTTTTACGATACTTCAGATGACCCTGGAGTAATGGACAGCGAATTCACTCCAGGGGGAAGATTAGGATGGGATGAGAAAAGATTTAACGACAAGGTAACCAAGTTAACATTTGTAATTCAAGACATTGTAAAACCGGAAATTCCCGATATTATCGGACTGGCCGAAATCGAGAACAAAAACGTGATGATGAGTATTCTGGACGATTTACACAGAAAAGGAATGAAGCACTACAGCTTTGTTCATTACGACAGTCCCGACGAACGCGGCAGCGACGTAGCCATGATCTACAATACACAATCATTCATCGTACTCGAATCAAGTCCGGTTCTTGTTCACCTACCGGGTATTGAGGATCGTACCCGCGATATTCTCCACGTGAAAGGCAAAACTACATTTGACGAGATCTTCCACATCTTTATTGTGCATTTCCCTTCGCGAAGGGAGGGGACAGACAGATCGGAGCGCAGGCGCTATTTCGTAGCAAGCGAGCTGCACAGTGCCGTTTACAAGGTATTAAGTGAAAACCCCGATGAGAACATACTTATTATGGGAGATTTCAACGACACTCCGGACGACAACAGCGTTGACGAGGTGCTCGGGGCGCAAAAATCATTCGACAACATAAGCAACACCAAACTCTATAACCTTACATACCCTAGGCACAAAAAAGGTATCGGATCAACCTATCACAAAGGCTGGCTACTGTTTGACCAGTTTATCGCTTCGGGACATGTGCTTCTGTCCGGTAAGTTTGACTGCAAGCCAGAGAACGCCGACGTTTTCAACCCCAAGTACCTGCTCCATTTTGATAAAAAAGGCCGCCCCAACACCAACCGGACCTACCGGAATCATTATACCGGTGGCTTTAGCGATCACCTGCCTATCTACCTGAAGATCTATGTGAAGTAAGTTTAATTTCACTCAATTAACATCTTATAAGCGCATTAGCAGCTTCTTTTTTCGTATATTTGCAGCCGCAAAACAAAAAAAATGGATTTCAAGTACGACATAATTGTGGTGGGCGCCGGACACGCCGGATGCGAAGCCGCTGCCGCCGCCGCAAATTTGGGCTCAAAAACGTTGTTGATAACAATGGATATGAATAAAATCGCCCAAATGAGCTGCAACCCTGCGGTTGGAGGTATTGCAAAAGGACAGATTGTGCGTGAAATTGATGCGTTGGGCGGACAGATGGGTATTGTAAGCGACAGAACAGCTATCCAGTTCCGTATGCTTAATCGTTCCAAAGGGCCTGCCATGTGGAGTCCTCGTGTACAAAGCGACCGGGCAAAATTCATCCAGGAATGGCGTTCGATCATCGAAAATACGCCTCATCTGCATGTATGGCAGGACACCGTTACGCAGCTTTTTTTCCAAGACGGTGAGGTAGCTGGCGTAAAAACCCGTATGGGGGTTGAGTTTACCGCCAAATCGGTTGTTCTGACCAACGGAACATTCCTTAACGGGCTGATTCACATCGGCAGCGTACAAATAGGCGGCGGACGCATGTCGGAACCGGCCTCTTTCGGGATGACGGAACAATTGCAAGCAATCGGATTTAAAACCGACAGGATGAAAACGGGTACGCCTGTACGCATAGACGGTAGAAGCGTTGATTTTTCACTGCTGGAAGAACAAAAGGGGGACGATGATTTTCACAAATTCTCCTATTTGGATAACATTCAGCGTGAACTCACCCAACGCAGTTGCTGGATAACGTATACCTCGGAAGCCGTGCACAACCTGCTTCGGGAAGGCTTGAATGATTCACCGCTCTATAACGGCCAGATCCAAAGTATCGGACCGCGTTATTGTCCAAGCATCGAGACCAAGATCGTCACGTTTTCAGACAAAACGAGCCATCAGCTCTTTCTTGAACCGGAAGGCGAAACCACCCACGAATACTACCTCAATGGATTCTCCTCTTCCCTACCCCTGCAAATTCAGCTAAACGCACTTCAAGCTGTTCCCGCTTTCAAGAACGTACATATTTTCCGGCCGGGATATGCTATCGAGTACGATTTCTTCGATCCTCGCCAGCTCAATCCGACACTTGAAACAAAACGGGTGAAGAACCTGTTTTTTGCCGGACAGATCAACGGCACTACCGGCTATGAAGAAGCGGGGGGACAAGGCATTGTAGCCGGAATAAACGCCCATATCAATTGCCATGGCGGAAACCCGTTCACACTGCGCAGGGATGAGGCCTATATCGGTGTACTCATTGACGACCTCATCACAAAAGGAGTGGATGAACCGTACAGAATGTTTACGTCGCGCGCCGAATACCGCATCCTGCTTCGCCAGGACAATGCCGACGAGCGACTCACACAGCGAGCTTATGACCTTGGGCTTGCTTCTTCAGAAAGAATGATTTTACTGGCAGAAAAACGAGAAGAAGTGGACAGGATTATCGATTTCGCACGCAATTTCTCCATCAAGGCAGACCGTATAAACCCATACCTGGAGACCTTGAATACGGCACCGTTAAAGCATGGCGTGAAGCTTATCGATCTGCTTACCCGCCCGCATATCGACCTGGAAACAATGTCCAGGGAGATTACCCCTTTAAAGGAGCTGTTGTCGAACATCAAAAACCGAAAGGAAGAAATTATTGAATCTGCCGATATAAAAATAAAGTACGAGGGCTATATCAAACGTGAAAAGTTGATGGCCGATAAGATAAACAGGCTGGAAGATATCCGGATCAAAGACAAGTTCAACTACAATGGGATTCAATCCTTATCAACCGAAGCACGGCAAAAATTAACGTCTATCAACCCCGAAACCATTGCCCAGGCCAGCCGAATCCCCGGAGTATCCCCGAACGACATATCGGTTTTACTTGTGCTTCTGGGAAGATAGAATACAAATGTTCCACGTGGAACAATCCCAAATTATACACACATTTATAATTATACAAAAATGAGTATTGAAACATTAACCGCTGCCGTCAGGAATATCCCTGACTTTCCTATTAAAGGAATACAATTCAAGGACATCACTACGCTGTTCCAGTCGCCATCGCATTTAAAAGAACTGTCCGACATTCTTTACGAAAGGTATAAAGAAAAAGGCATTACCAAGGTGGTAGGTATTGAATCCAGGGGTTTTTTCATGGGGCCTCAATTGGCAGTACGGTTAAACGCAGGATTTGTTCCAATTCGTAAACCGGGTAAACTTCCTTACAAGGTTATTGAAGAAAAGTATACCAAGGAGTACGGAGAAGACACCATCCAGATTCACGAAGATGCACTAACAAAAGAAGACGTTGTTTTGATTCACGACGATTTGTTGGCTACCGGAGGGACAATGGTAGCTGCCCATAAACTGGTGAAAAAAATGGACGTTAAGAAAATTTACATCAATTTTCTGATAGAACTAGAAGCACTCCACGGGCGCTCCCTGTTCCCCGATGAGGTGGAGTTGGATACGATTCTTAGATTTGAAATATGACACAAGAGATACGGGATACACTAAAAATACTTCCTCAGGGACCAGGCTGCTACCAATTTTTAGACGAAAAAGGCAGAATAATCTATGTGGGCAAAGCCAAGAACCTGAAGAAAAGAGTATCCTCGTATTTCAATAAACACCAGGAAAACCCTAAAACCCGCGTTCTCGTCCGGAATATCCGACAGATAAAATATATTGTGGTTAATACGGAAGAAGACACATTTCTTCTCGAGAACAATCTTATCAAAGAACTGAAGCCACGCTACAACGTGATGCTGAAGGACGATAAATCCTACCCTTCAATCGTTATAAAAAACGAATTTTTCCCACGGGTTTTTAAAACAAGAAATATCGTAAAGGATGGCTCAAAATACTTTGGCCCGTATACTTCCGTTGCTGCGGTCGACGCCCTGATTGAGGTTTTTCGAAAAATTTACAAAGTAAGAACCTGCAGGCTCAATTTAACTCCCGAAAACATCTCTGCCGGGAAATTCAAGGTTTGCCTCGAATATCACATTAAACGATGCGATGCTCCCTGCGTTGGATATCAATCACTGGAAAATTACAACAAAAACATTGCAGAGATTACCGAAATTCTGAAAGGAAACATCTCCCTTATTGAGAAACAAATAACGATTGAAATGCAGCACTACTCCGATGAGCTCCGTTTTGAAGAAGCACAGCGGCTCAAGGAGAAACTTCTGCTGATCCGGAATTTCAGGGAGAAATCGCAAGTGGTAAGCAATGTTCATTATAACTTGGATGTCTATGGATTTGCGGAAGACGAAAATGCGGCTTACATCAACTATCTCCACGTGGTGAATGGCGGTATAATCCAAGCGTACACTTTTGAATACAAGAAAAAACTGGATGAAACACCCGAAGAACTGCTGGGGTTGGGAATTGTGGAAATGCGTCAACGCTTCGGTAGTGAATCGAAAGAGATCATGGTCCCCTTCATTCCTGATCTTATTCTTTCCGGAGTTGAATTTATCGTTCCTATACGGGGAGACAAGCGAAAACTCCTGGACCTTTCCGAGAAGAACGTCAAGCAGTTTAAAGTAGACAAACTGAAAAAGTCAGAGATGCTGAATCCGGAGCAGCGAACCACACGCATTTTAAAGACGGTTCAGAAAGATCTGCATCTGAAAGAGATTCCATGGCACATCGAATGTTTTGACAATTCAAACATTCAAGGTACAGATCCCGTGGCAGCTTGTGTGGTTTTCAAAAAAGCAAAGCCATCAAAAAAAGATTACCGCCATTTCAACATTAAAACCGTCGTAGGTCCCGATGATTACGCCTCGATGGCCGAAATTATTCACAGACGCTATTCTCGTGCAGTTAACGAAGGTCACTCTTTGCCTCAACTCATTGTAATTGACGGCGGTAAAGGGCAACTCCACGCTGCAACAGAATCGCTTCAGAAAATTGGACTTTACGGCAAGATCGCCATTATTGGAATTGCAAAGCGATTGGAAGAAATATATTTCCCTGAAGACTCCGTCCCGCTCTACATTGACAAAAATTCTGAGACACTAAAACTCATTCAACAACTTCGCGACGAAGCTCATCGTTTCGGTATTACTCATCACCGAAACAGAAGAAGTAAATCGCAGGTGACTTCCGAACTGGATCAAATAAAAGGAATCGGAAAAGAAACCAAAAAGAAACTTCTTTCACACTTTAAAAGCGTGAAGCGCATAAAAGAAACCCGTGAAGAAGAAATTGCTTCAGTTGTCGGAAAAAGCAAAGGAAAACTGATTACCGATTTTTTTAAAAAATAATAAGATAAAATATTGCTGACCTTTATGCGATTGCTAATTCAAAGAGTATCAGAAGCATCAGTAACCATTAACTCCCTTAAAAAGAGCTCTATCACGAAAGGGTTGTTACTCCTGGTAGGTATTGAAGAATCCGATACAAAAGAAGATATCGATTTTATGTGTAAAAAGACCATTTATTTACGTATATTTGACGACCAAAACGGGGTGATGAATAAATCAGTTTTAGAGACCGAAGGAGAAATTTTAGTGGTCTCTCAATTTACTCTTCTCGCCAGCACTAAAAAAGGGAATCGTCCTTCTTATATTCGCGCCGCCAAACCCGATATTTCCATACCCTTGTATAAGCAGTTTTGCGAAACATTATCGGAAATGCTCAGGAAACCGGTACAAACCGGTGAATTTGGTGCGGATATGCAGGTTCAGCTGATTAATGACGGTCCCGTGACTATTTGGCTAGATTCGAAAAACAAAGAATAAGATGACCATTCAGGAAGCTCAACAATTAGTAGACAGGTGGATCAAGACCTACGGAGTTCGTTATTTCAGCGAACTTACCAACTTGGCCATTCTCACCGAAGAAGTGGGAGAACTGGCTCGAATTATGGCACGCACGTACGGTGAACAATCGTTTAAAGATTCTGATCTGGAGAAAAACCTTGCCGATGAAATGGCGGATGTACTGTGGGTGTTGCTTTGCCTGGCCAACCAAACCGGAGTAGATTTAACGGATGCTTTGCAAAAAAACTTCGTAAAAAAAACGAAAAGAGACAACAACAGGCACAAAGAAAATTCTAAATTATAACAAAAAAAAACTAATTGATAATATGAATACTACAAACAAATACACCGATGCATTAAAGAAATATCCGTTTGCTCTTTCTGCTGACCAAATAACAGAAAGCATCAACAAAATCATTGCAGATGGATTCAACGGGAACAATACGCAGGAAGTATACCGGAAAATTTATTCTTGTATCGATCTTACAACACTCAATTCAACGGATTCCAGGGAAGAAGTCTGGAAATTTACGGAGAAAGTGAACGCTTTTGAAGATATAAATCCTGAACTAGAGAACGTTGCTTCCATTTGCATATACCCAAACTTTGCCAAAACCGTAAAAGAAGCGTTGACCGTTGATGTAAAAATTGCCTGTGTATCGGGTGGATTTCCAAGTTCCCAGACCTTCTCCGAAGTAAAAATTGCAGAAACAGCACTTTCCGTAGCAGACGGAGCCGATGAAATAGACACTGTTATCAACCTGGGACTGTTTTTGGATGAGGAATACGAGGAAATGTGTGAAGAGCTTACGGAGATAAAAGATGCGTGCCACGGGGCAACCCTGAAAGTTATTCTCGAAACCGGAGCCTTGAAATCTGCAGAGAATATTCATAAGGCCTCCGTCCTATCGCTCTATTCGGGTGCAGATTTCTTAAAAACATCCACGGGAAAGGGATATCCCGGTGCTTCTCCGGAAGCCGCCTATGTAATGTGTAAGGCCATTAAATCCTATTACGAAAAAACCGGGAACAAAGCCGGGTTTAAGGTTTCCGGCGGTGTGTCTTCTGTAGAAGATGCAGTAAAATATTATACCCTTGTAAAAGAAATTCTGGGTGAAGAATGGTGCTCCCCTACCCTCTTCCGCATTGGAACAAGCCGCTTAGCCGAAAACTTGCTAAATGCAATAAAAGAGGATTAATAATCCTGAGAGAATCAATAACAAATTAAATAATGAAATTCAAATTTTTATCATTAGTGCTGACGGTTGGGCTTTCAACAATCGTCAACCTACACGCTCAGGAGAGCAGAATGCTCTCCTCTCAGCGAAAAACTCCGTACTGGCAAGATGTAAATGTAGTGCAGGTAAACAAAGAATATCCGCGCACGCAGTTTATGACCTTTGATAACAAGCTGGAAGCGATGAACTCCCGTTTCGAAGAGAGCAAATACTACATTTCGCTCAATGGGACATGGAAGTTTTACTTTGTAGAAGGATACAAACAACTGCCCGAAAATGTGACTGACTCCGTCGTTTCACTTTCTGACTGGAAAGAGATAAAGGTGCCAGGTAATTGGGAATTACAGGGCTTTGGTACACCTATCTATGTCAATCATCCCTACGAATTTGTAGAGCGTGATCCCAAAACACGTTTTCCTAAATTTGCACCCCCTTATCTCCCCGAGAAAAATCCTGTAGGGGTTTACCGCCGTGAAATTGACATCCCCCAAGACTGGAAAGATAGGGAGATTTTCCTGAGCATCGACGGAGCCAAATCAGGTGTCTACGTATATATCAATGGAAAAGAAGTTGGTTATAGCGAAGATTCAAAAACCAGTGCCGAATTCAGGATAAACAAATACGTAAAACCGGGGAAAAACTCCCTTGTATTGAAAATATTCCGCTGGTCAACAGGATCTTACCTTGAATGCCAGGACTTTTGGCGCATCAGCGGTATTGAACGCGATGTGTTTTTGTGGTCTCAACCCAAGACTTCACTCCGCGATTTCCGCGTGAAATCCACGCTTGATGACAGTTACAAAAACGGTATCTTCGAACTGGAAACCACCGTTAGCAACTACAGCGCAGGCGTGTCGTATGCCGAGGTCTCTTACGAATTGCTGGATGCAGCTGGAAAGACGGAAGCCTCCGGATCACAAGCGGTCAGTGTGCAAGGACAAGGGGAGAACGCCGTAAAATTTGAAGCTCAGCTACCCAACGTAGCCACTTGGACATCGGAGCATCCTAACCTCTACAAGCTTCTTATTAGCGTAAGAAAAGAAGGCGAGAAATCGGGTGAAGTAGTTCCCTACTCCGTCGGATTCCGCCGTTTTGAAATCAAAGCCGTAAAAACCGGTGAGAGAACCGACCGGTTATTCCTGGTGAACGGGCAACCCATCAAACTAAAAGGGGTCAACATCCACGAAACCAACCCAAAAACAGGGCACTACGTGCCCGAAGAGCTGATGCGCAAGGATTTCGAACTGATGAAACAAAACAACATCAACACCGTCCGTTTGTCGCACTACCCACAAGCACGCCGCTTCTACGAACTGTGCAGTGAATTCGGATTATACGTTTACGACGAAGCCAACATCGAGTCTCACGGCATGTATTACGGCCAGGAATCGCTGGCCAAACACCCCGAGTGGGAACAGGCGCATATGGACAGAACGGTGAACATGTTTGAGCGTAACAAAAATCATCCCTCTGTAGCCATATGGTCACTTGGAAATGAAGCCGGTAACGGAATCAACTTCTTCCATACCTATAGATACCTGAAAGATCAGGAACGCAATTTTATGAACCGTCCTGTAAACTACGAGCGTGGACTTTGGGAATACAATACCGACATGTACGTTCCGCAATATCCAAGCGCAGCGTGGCTCGAAGAAGTCGGGAAAAAAGGGAGCGATCGCCCTGTTGTGCCTTCAGAATACTCGCACGCAATGGGAAATTCAAGTGGAAATCTCGATCTGCAGTGGCAAGCCATCTATAAGTATCCTAACCTCCAAGGCGCATACATCTGGGATTGGGTTGACCAGGGTATGGAGGCTGTTGACGAAAATGGCCGGGTTTACTATAAATATGGCGGCGATTACGGAACAGATATGCCCAGTGACGGAAATTTTCTCTGCAACGGTATTGTAAATCCTGACCGTACCCCCCACCCCGCTATGGCCGAAGTGAAATATACCCATCAAAACTTTGCTGTTGAAGCCGTTGACCTACCGAAAGGGATTGTCAACATCATTAACCGGCAATACTTCTCCAATACAGACAATTACACATTTAAATACAACATTACAGAAAACGGGAAGCAAATTTCCGAAGGTATCCTCCCGGTAACACTGGCACCGCAACAAGCCGCTCATGCAACCGTTCCTGTTGGCCAAATAAAAGCAAGGCCGGGGATGGAATATTTCCTGAATTTCGAAGTGGTTCAGAAAACCGCAACCCAACTTATTCCAGCCAATCACATCGTGGCTGTAGAGCAATTTAAATTACCGATAACGGTACCCAAACAAGCGTTTACCGACAAGTCCCAAAAACCCGAATTGAAGATTACTTCGTCGGGAAAAAGTATTATTGTCAAATCACCTACAGTAAACTTTGTTTTTGATAAAAAAAGCGGAACGGTGACATCCTACAAGGTAACCGGTCAGGAATATTTCGATAAGGGCTTCGGCATTCAACCCAACTTCTGGCGCGCACCCAACGACAATGACTTTGGAAATGGAAATCCGCACCGCCTCCAGGTATGGAAACAATCGAGCCGCCACTTCAACGTCACCGACGTCAAGGGATACGCTCAGGGCAATAATGCCGTGGTTGAAACAACCTATCTGCTGGCCGCCGGTAACCTTTACACAATTAAATATACCGTTCATCCATCGGGAGTAGTGAAAGTAGACGTAGAGTTCCATTCTACTGACATGCAGGCCGCCCAACTTGAAGCATCGGAAGCAACACTTATGGCAACCGCATCGCCCGAGGCCACTGCAGCGCGCAAAGCCTCATCGGAACTGGTTGTTCCACGTATTGGCGTACGCTTTCGCCTGCCCGCATCCATGAATGCGGTAGAATACTTCGGCCGTGGGCCCGGTGAAAATTACATCGACCGCGCCTCAGGCTCAAAAGTAGGCCTCTATAAAACCACCGCTGATGAAATGTATTTCCCATACGTCCGTCCCCAGGAGAACGGACATCGTACCGATACACGCTGGGTTGCCCTTAAGGGTGCTGGAAACGGACTGATGGTTGTTGCCGACGAAACCATCGGCTTTAACTCACTGAAAAATTCAGTGGAAGATTTCGATTCGGAAGAAGCTACTCGACGCCCCTACCAATGGAACAATTTCAGCAGCGAAGAAATTGCCGGACGCGACGATGCCGATGCTAAAAATAAGCGCCCCAGACACACCCACATCAATGACATCACTCCACGTAATTTTGTGGAAGTCTGCGTGGATATGAAGCAACAGGGCGTAGCCGGATACAACAGCTGGGGTGCACGCCCGCTGCCCGAATATTCCATACCGGCGAATCAAAACTACAAGTGGGGATTCACGCTGGTGCCGTTCAGTAACGCGGGCGATATTCAAATCAAATCGGTATTGAAGTATTGATCCGTCAGATATATTCGAAAACGGGAATGTTGAATAACAACAGTTCCCGTTTTTTTTGGAGGAAAACGTCACATTTTCTTCACTTAATTCCGAAACATTACCTCAAGTTTATTGTTGAATCTGTATAAGTAATTCTGCATTAACATGCATTTATCATTGACGTATACAGCTTAACACGTGACATTTAGCTGATATAATCACACATATGAAAATTCAATGCAAAAAAATATCAACAATGAGAAAGAACATTTTACTTCTTTTTGCCTTGCTGGCAAGTTTTACCGTTTATGCCCAGCAAATGGCTTCAGGCTATGTGTTTGAAGACAACAATAAAAACGGCAGGAAAGACCGTCGCGAAGCTGGAATCCCGGGTGTTGCCGTCTCCAACGGAATCGAAGTAACCGTTACAAACGACAAAGGGCATTACTCCCTTCCGGCGGGAACCGACAATACGATTTTCGTGATAAAGCCTAGCGGATACGTAATTCCTGTGGATGAGCATTTTATACCCCGGTATTATTACCATCATAAGCCGGAAGGCTCACCCGGTTCATTCCGGTACAAAGGTGTTCCGCCAACTGGAGAACTTCCCGGCTCAATAAATTTTGCACTGTACAAATACGATGAACCCAACGATTTTACAACCGTCGTTTTTGGGGATCCCCAGCCCTACTCCATTCAGGACCTGGATTATTTCTCTCAGAAGATCGTGGCCGATGTGCAAAAGACCGGGAAAACGTTGTTTGGCATAAGTCTGGGCGATATCGTCGGCGACAACCTCGATCTGCAACCGGTTTACAAGGAAAGGATGAAACGGCTTCAGCTGCCTTGGTACAACGTGATGGGCAATCACGATATGAATTACGACGCCACGTCCGATATCCTGTCGGATGAAACCTTTCAGCAAAATTTCGGACTGGCAAACCTTGCCTTCAATTACGGCGATGCCCATTTTGTTATTCTTGACAATATCCTTTATCCCGATCCCCGCGGCGGAAAAGGGTACTGGGCCGGATACCGGGAGGATCAGCTCCGTTTTTTGGAAAATAACCTGAAGCGGGTACCCAAGAACAAACTGATAGTGTTGTCGCAGCACATTCAAATGAAAGACAACACGGGCAGGTCGTACCGGTTAGAGGACAGGCAACGTATTTTTGACCTGCTTAAAGATTTTGAGAACGTACTGATTATGTCGGCTCACACACATCTTCAGGATCAGATTGAATATACCGAAATCGACGGATGGCAGGGAAAAAAACCGTTGCATGAATATAACGTGGGCACCACTTCGGGCGACTGGTATTCGGGTAAACTGGACGAAAGGGGATTGCCCGACGCCACCATGCGCGACGGTACTCCACAGGGATACGCTTTCCTTCATATAAAAGGCAACCAATACACCGTAGATTACAAAGTAGCCGGAAGGAATCCTGATTATCAGATGAATATATATGCTCCCAAAGTAGTTCCCCACAACGGAAGAACGACCTCCCAGGTGGTAGTAAACTTTTTTATGGGAAGCGAAAACGACGCGGTTGAATATAAAATCGATGACGGCCAGTGGCGTCGAATGAGGTACCTCGAAGCTGTTGACCCGAATTACACGATAAAGATTATTGAGTGGGATTTTGCGGAAAAACTCCTCCCCGGCCGGCGTCCCTCGAATGCGGTAAACAGCACACATTTATGGGCCGGGGGGATTCAACTGGACCTGGAACCCGGAGAACATACCATTCATGTACGTGCAACCGACCGGTTCGGGAAAGCGCATTATGGGCAAAAAACGTACAAGATATTGGCACCCTGATATGGGTGAAAGTTCGGCAACACGATGCCATTTTGTCAGCATATCGTTCGACATTTAGCAAATATCATCTTTTTTCAAGCCATTTTGTCGTAAATCATCTCAAAAAGACGCAAATATTCCATCGGCACATAATTTGGAGTTTTTTTGATGTATCGTTGGCGATGCACATAAAAAAGTGAATAAACAACTAAAAAGAAAGGATAGAATTATGACAATTATTAGACGAACAAACACATGGTTGCCCAGTGTTTTCAACGATTTTTTTGGAAACGAATGGGTTACAAACAACAACAAGTCGGTGCCGGCAATCAATATTCAGCAAAATGAAGACGGCTTTACCGTTGAGGTGGCTGCTCCCGGCATGACCAAAGAAGATTGCAACGTAAGTGTAGATGAAGATAACAACCTGGTTATCTGCTTTGAAAAGAAAAATGAATCGGAAGAAAAGGACAAAAAAGGGACTTACCTGAGGCGCGAGTTTTCTTACACGCAATTCACCCGAAAAATGATTTTGCCCGATAATGTAGTGAACGAGAAAATCGCTGCTAAAGTGGAAAACGGCGTATTAACAGTAGATATACCGACAATTAAAGAAGAAGAGAAGGTATCAAAGGTAAAACAGATTGATATTCAATAAGGCAATTTACCTTAAGTAGGTTAAGAAATATCACTCCAGGCAGGAGTGATATTTTTTTTGGGATATCCGGCCTAATTGTTAAAATCGAATTGTTTTTACATTTTGATGCAACGTTTTTCCATTTTTTTCATCTATACCCTATACATAACGACAAGCGGCTCGATTATCTGGATTTTATAAATTAGTTCCTATGTTTAAACTTGGAAAAGACGGATAGGTAGTCCAGTAAAAAAGCTATATCATTTTAGTTAACTTTGTTTTTGAGAGATAACAATCTTAACTTAAACAATATAGCTTATGAAT
>Ga0228535_1000518_pt1 | contig 103829 bp, 79 predicted proteins | sample SJ1metagenome_FD_168457 | JGI IMG/M metagenome (GOLD analysis project Ga0228535, IMG submission 168457) | Enriched culture of PCE-dechlorinating microbial communities from Ithaca, New York, USA - SJ1 | ecosystem: Engineered > Modeled > Simulated communities (microbial... > Unclassified | place... | reverse complement strand
CAAAAGAAACTCCTAAAAACTCCAAATCGACTCCGAATGTTTTGGAGGTTTTTGAAAGTCAACTTTCATAAACAGGAAAATCATAGAATCAAATACGGACATCACCGAATGCTTACGAAAAAATGAATAATTTTGTTTCAAGGCTGATAAAGAAAAGAGACTAGAGACACACTGAATGTAACACTACCATGTTCTATGACAACGAATACAACATGGCAGATGGTGAAGATTTATAAGGTAAAGCCCCCCTGCTGATGGTGTGGTATTTATCACCCACACCATTTTTCAGCCTTTACGATAAAATACTGACAACCTAATCATTATCCTCTTCTTGCTTTATATTAATACTCTGTAAATCTCTATATAAATCATTCAATATAGGATACAAAGTTGTTGTTATATAAGCATCAAATCCTGCATCACAGTTATATTTTTCCAAAATAGATTGAAAATCATTATCTATTTGAACCAAATCTTTCTTCTTTCTGCGACGAATTATTTCTCCCTTTTCTTGTATTTGCTCATAATGGTTTTGAAAAATATGACAGGCATTATGACGCTTGTATTCAATATAATCCAATTCTATCTCAGGGAATATCGTTTTGATCTTATTTAAACTTGCCAGAAGAGTACCAAACCACTCCTTCATATATTTATTATCGCTTTCACTCAAACTACAGACAGCTTTTTCAGTATATGGAATACCCTCTACAAGTAGCTGATTTAGCATAACATAATACATTTGTTGATATACAGAATCGAACTCTTTATGCAAGGATTCATTTATGTATAAAAATTTTCTCAACCATTGAAAAAATTGCTGCTGCTGTACTAATATTTTAAGTGTAGCTTCTATTCTGAAACTTTTCAAACTATTTATCTCGCCCATTACGTCATTACTTTATTGATTCCTGAACTTCGGATTACAACTCCTACTCTCTATACATTTAGAACTCATAAATAAATCTCTATATCAGTTTTCTGTTTGGGTAAATCTCCACACATCCCCCTTCTCGTTAGGAAATAAAACAGTTTGATACCATCCATTCTCTTTATCGGGAACTTTTACCGGTATGCCTTTTGTCAATGTTCCTTTTGATGCAGGCAGATAAAGTTGATTCTTTATCTGTGTCAATGTTTGAAAGATCCCGATGAATATAAAAAATGAATAACAATAGATTCTTTCCCAATCATCAAAACTCAATCCCTGAAGGATTGCATATTTGTCACTTTTATAATTGTCATAGAAGATTCCTCCCTGGACACAGTGATATTGAGAATGAGCAATTGCATTGCGAATCTGCCCAACATAGGCATTCCTAACAATTTGTTGAAATTTAGGAGAGGCCTCAAGTCGTTGGATTATTTGCTCTCTAATATGTTTACTCTTTCCATTAGGAGGTAACTTGCTAATATCCAAATACCAATCATAATCGCAGCTATTTAAAACATTAACAACTTGCGTGAATACTCGTATAAAAAATCCATTTTCCCATATGCTCAAATAAGTGTTCTTCTGTTGCTGTATTTCTTTTTCAAAATCAGATATCCCTTTCAAAAAAGTATTCCCATGTACTGCAAGATAATTATCATCGTTAGTGACATTCCCAATTCCTTTAAACGAAATTGAATTTATTGTTTGCATGCTATTAAGCCCTTCGTCTCCCAAACCAACACACGCTTGATTGGAAAATATAAAACCATTCTGTTGGCAAAGTAAAAGATCTCCCGAGTGCACCATATTATACCTGCATAAATTGAACAGTTCTTGTAGCCCCTCTCTTACTTCTCTCTCATATTTGTCAATACTACTTTGTCGAACCATAATCTATCTCTTTTTTCTATTTAGTGAAACTGATTACTCATACCACTTTAGCTGTTCTGTTTAATTACATACGGAGATATCGATATTCGGAATAACTCAAGCAGATTTCGTTACACTCTCGTTTACATCGTATTTTCCAGTGTAAAGGAAAATTATACTCTTAGCAATCTTGGACAATTTAAAATGATTTTAAACCAAACAATACCAGACAATTAATCAAAATTATCATTAGTTATTATTATTAATTTGGACAAGATTTTGGACAATTACTTGATTTTTCCTCTTTTCTTCAGTTCTTCAAAACCAATTTGTACTGCTTCATTGATCAATTGCATCCTCTCTTTATGGTTGTCACTTAATATATACCTTGTTCCGCTACCTGAACCTATGGTTTTTAGTAAATCGGCATCAAGCATTTTCTCAACAAAATATTTTATTTTGCGTCGGGTTATATGCCCTTCAAACAGGTTTACGAAATCCCCCATCTTTGCTTTCTGGTGCTTCGTCAGATACATCTGCATCATTGTGAAAGCCTGATTTATATCCCAATCGGTTAGTTTTGAATATTCAACCTTTTTATCAGCAAATTCATAGTAGTCCTTACATAGGATATATGTCGTTCCTTTTGTTTTACCAATAGGTTCAATCAGCTTTTTATCCTTCAATTTATCAATGATATTTTTTTCAAAGGAGCGTTTATTACCCTTCCGGATTTCATTTAAGGTAACGATATCGAAAACGGACAATTTGTTATCATCAGGCAGTGAATCCTGTACCGATCTAATAAATAGGGCAAAGGCTTTATCTTCAATTTCAGCCGAAAGAGTGAGATTTACACTAAAGTCATCGCTCCTCGAATAATCTGGATCGGGTTTCCCTTCTGACAACGTATTGATGAAAATTCTGTCTATCCCCTGTCCTGATCGTTCAACCAACCCTGTTTTTGACAATACATCAGCCAACAAACGATTTCTCGGGGTACTTGGAACGGACAATAGATTCTCTATTGAAACGCCATGTGGAAATCCTCCGGCACTGATTATGGACATTTTCAAAGGATATTGTTTTATAACTGTTTCACTTTGCCTTCTATAATCTCTATGTGAAATCGCATTATTTAGGGCTTCACGAATAACCTCTTCGTTAAACAATGGAATTTCGAATGTATTGAAAACACCTTCTCGAACAGGAATTGACCCATTACGGAGATTGATCAAGTTCCATATCTTCTCAACCATGACAAAAAACGGCTGTTGAAATTTTTGCCGATTATCAAAATGAATTTGAGATTCAGCAGTTCGGTATTCAAGCATCACGGCTGCTTGAGGTAATTTTTCTTTCAAAACATCTTCTTTGCCCAATAGGATTAATGCCGCATTAGTAAGATTCCCGGACTTTAATAAATCTAAATCGGTAAGCACTTGTTCCTTTGACAAGAATTTAAAACCAGGATTTTTTTGTTTTATCGAATACTTGTCCTTCATTATTTCAATAGCCGATTCGTCCAAATCATCAATTACAAGACCTTGACAAATCTGTTGAGAAAAGTCGGGTTCCTGCTCTTGAATGATTTTAAGATACACCTCGTCTGACATTGCCTTTAACTCTTCACCTACACGCATAAGTGCAATATCCTCAAACTTAAAAACCCGACCTATAGGTCGTGGAACAACGTCAATAATCAATACCCTTTTCTTGTTGTTATCGAATAATTCATATACGTCTGTCCGGATACCCGTGTCATTATAAATATCAGATTCTAATTTTCCAATCGCACCTTCGGCTTGTCTTGTTCCAATGACTTCGTGCGGAAATTTATCATGCATCCCTATTACAAGAGAACCTCCTCCTTCATTACATAAAGCGGTAACATATCCCAAAATACATTTTCTGCGATCCTTTGGCTCAACTCGACCACCTCCATTGTAAGCAATGTTTCCTCCTTCGCCTTTTTTGAATTCCACCTTGTGCTCGGATTCTTTCATTAATTTAAGCTGTTCAATTGTTTTCCGCATAAATGTTAATTTAATCGTTAATTTGGACAATTCAAAAATGCTCAATATTCTGTATAACAAGAATTTAAATCATAAATATTTCTGATAATGAACAAAAGTACATTTTTTTTGGACAATTTCGGCTATATGTATTTGGTAAAAACTTCTACCATTCATTCAGCTGCTTGTTTTTCAATAATTCTCTCATTCCTCTCGATGCATCAAATTAAGCTATAAATTCAAACTTAGCCAACCTAAGTTGCTGTAGGCGATATCTCAACGCTGCTTCCGAAACGCCATAGCGTTTCATTAAATCCACTTTTATTCCACTCCAAACACCAAACGACCAATCGTTTTTGACGTATAGAAAATCTTTTGTTTTCGCTTTCTTTGAGTAGGCTAACATTGCTAAAAACGCACTTCTTATTTTCTGTTCTGGCATCAAGAAACAACTTGCAAAATAGTTTGCTTCTTGTTCTATCGGGTTTTGCCACCCCCCTTCCTCTACAATCTCTTCATCTAAGCAATAAAACGCATTTTGCGTCAATTGATGAGATAAAAAGTGGTGCCCCAACTCGTGGGCGATTGTAAAGTGCGTTCGACCATCGTTATCAATCGAGTTGTTCACCATTATGTATAGCTGTCCGTTAGTATATTTAGTCAGGGCTCCAACGAAATTATTATTGAGTGAGCTTACTTTTCTAAATTTTATCCTTTCAGCCTCCATTATTTCATAGAAAACTTTATGGACGCCTCCTCTCTTTACATATTTAGCCAACTGCTCATTAGCTATTTGTTCTATTACACTATTATCCATATTCCTCCTCATCCATAACGTTGAATATTTCTCGAAGAGTAGGTCTGTCAATATCTCCTCTTGCCGCAAGCCCTTGACTTGACAACCACAATTCAAATCGTTCGTCCTGCTCTTGGGGTACATGGGTTGTCGGAGTTTCTGTTTTCTTATATTCAACCGCCGCTTCCGCTGCAACATTGAACATTTGCGCTTGCTCCTGATATTCTTCCTTAAAACCTATCTGCCCGTTCATCAGCATTGGTAAGAGCCAATCTCGAAGAGAAGCAAGTTGCTGGTTTTCTGTCAATAATTTTTGCTTCTTCTTCTCAATATCTTGCATAAAGTCATAAAACTTGGATACAATATCTTCTCTTGGTATGACTGAGCAATATGAGTTTACGAAACTATCAAAAAGGAAGTTTTTTATTCCACTTGTTTTACCTTCATAACCAAAGAAAACGCCATTATCATAAAGCATATTCCAGAGAAAAGCGAAATTATATAGATATTTTTCGTTACTCAATGAGATAGCTTTACAGAAATTTGAACAAATCAAAGGATTTTCAAAACGACTTAATGTTTCTTGGGTTAGGTAAGCCATTCTCCCTGTGGATTGCGTTGGGCTACCTCCTGATATTTCAATAATTACATCGTGTGGCGTTAATATTTTTACGCTATTTTTCTCTAATATATATCTTTCAGGCGGATTTAGTTCACCGTTATTATTCAAACCATTTATATCTGCCCCTCGAATACAAGATACTTTTAATATGTAATTCCCTTCTTCTTGCTCTTTTCCCCAATCTCCGTTTTTGACCGAAAGAATCCAATCTGCAATTTTTCCAACATTCCATGCCTCAGGGATTTCCCATTTTAATTCTTTACTGTAAACCATTTTGCCACCCGAAGATTTATATGGTTTTCCGTTGTTATCGGGGAAATCAAACTGCACAAACCAATAATCATACAGCGTTTTTGCCATTGCTTCCAATTCGGTATTGATACGGTTGTTAAGTTCAATTTTATCGTCTAAGGACGAAAGGACGGAAGCGATACGTTGTTGATTTATATAACTATCTATATTTATTCTCAGTTGTTTAAAATTAGTGGTTGCCTGAGCCAGAGCAGGAACACCTACATGGTTTTTGAAAGAAAGCAACTTCTTTTGTCCATAGTTAGTCTTAAATAAATATGCAATATAAATAGGATTAATTATTTTTTTAAATTTAACTCTAAATTGACTTTGAGAAATCACATACCGTTCATATTTAGAATCATCAGGAATGTAAGATAACTGTCCTAAAGTACCTCGATGAGTTACAATAATATCACCTCTTTTTGCATTAGCCTTACCTAGAGAGTTAGCTTTTGCTTCTGAAATATAATTAAATGAATTCTCTACTAATTTCACGTCCGTTAAATTAGAACCATTTAATACTGGAACTCCATCAGAAATAAAATTATCAACTTTAATATCAGAGCCAAATGGCCCCATGGAAACTTCTTCAATAACGGAGCTTAAGAGAATTTCTTTACTCATACCTCAACCCTCCCAACTGCTTTTTGATTTTCTCTTCCAATCGGTGCGATTCGATGAAAAGTAGGTCGAGCGAATCAGTATAAGTTTTTATCTTTTCAGCAAATTCTTCGGCGGTAATATCTACATACTCAATTTTTACTTCAAAATATTGCCCTGCGCTGAACGAATAATTTTTAGACTTAATATCGTCATCGGTTACCACTACCGAAAAATCATCTTCCACCTGTTTTTTATTCATCGTATTAATAATACGCTGTTCTTCAGCAGGAGTGAGTATGGTGCGCTGATTTTTCCCTTCTTTTACGGTTTCTCCCAATTTGGACGCATCCACCAGCACAATCTTTTTCATATCGGCTTTTTTGTCCAGGAATAGTACGCTCACATTAGTTCCCGTGCTTGCAAATATGTTGCTCGGCATGCTGACTACACCACGGAGCATTTTGCTGTCAATCATCGCTTCCCGAATTTTCTTTTCAATACCGCTTTGTGCCGTGATAAACCCTGTCGGCACAACAACTGCCGCCTTTCCCGTGTCGTTCAAGCTGTACATGATGTGCTGAATAAACATCAGGTAAATTGACATTTTGTCTTTATTCTTATTCGGAATTTTCGGTATGCCTGCGAAAAAACGTTTCTTAAAGATATCTTTTTCCAAATCATCTCTAAAATCAGAAAAATCGAGTTTAAAGGGTGGATTAGAAACTATATAATCGAATTTTGATTCCAAATAGTAGGGCTGAGAAATGGTATTGGTTCTGACAATATTCGGAATACTGTGTGTTAAGTTGTTCAGAATCAGGTTTAGACGCAACATCGTACTCGATTTTTGCGAAATATCTTCGGAATAAATGGTGCATTTCTCCTCTCCTATTTTATGTGCCAAAGACATTAACAGTGAGCCGGATCCTACGCTTGGGTCATAACATCGTGCCTTTTTCACCTCACCTTCCACCAGAATGCTCGCAATAATCCGAGCAACGGCATTTGGGGTATAGTATTCAGCATATTTACCTCCCGAATCGGAGTTGTAATCCTTAATAAGGTATTCAAAAATATCTTTGAAGAAATCATATTTCTCTTCGAAATAGTTATCGAAGCTTTCTTCAAAGCTAAACTCAAACAGTTTATTGATTAGGGCTTTACAAAAACTATCCCGTTGTGAAGAATCGGAAATAAATTGGCTCAACTCATCGAATAACTTATCTTTTGCCCCCGAGAAAGACTTTACGGAGAAAACATCAGCATTCTCAATACTAATTTGGCGCAAGGTATCGTCAAACAGTTTGGCAAAATCGTCATCATTTTGGCGGTTGTACAAATGGGCAATCAACTGATAGGGCTGTAAACGAGGCACATTGGGATTAAGCGAAGCCAGTAGAAATTTATAGTCTTCCTCACCCATAGATGTCAAAGCATCGGCGAAATTTTCGCTTGATGCCAATTCGGGATTTTCCCGTTTTACTTCAAAACGAAACTTATCGTTGAGAAACTTATACAGGAATACCTGCGTGATGATTTTAAATTCGTTTCCGTCGTTGCCCAATCCATAATTGGCACAAACACTTTTCAAATTATCAATCAGTTGCTTTGTTTTCGTCGTAAAACTTATATCTTGCGTCATTTACCTTTAAGCGATATCGTTATATAATTGCATATATTCTCTCACAATCAGTTGATTGATATTTTCTGTTGTAGCATAATCCAACTGAATATTTTCCTTTTTCTTAAACTCGTTTACCACCACCTGCATCAGGTATTTAGTGAAATAGGGTTGATTCTTTAGGATATCTTCTTGTCCTTCGAGTTTGTTATCCACAGTGTTTTTTACCTGCATCAACGCTCGGTGCAATTGGAGTTCTTTCGAATTAAGCGTAGTTTTTTCCGCCAAACGTTTATGTATGCGAGCATATTTCTCGTCATTCTCGTATTTCGCTCTAAGTAAGGCGTTTTTACGATTCAGTTCTTTTGCTTCATCATATATCTTACGGAGCAATCGCATATTCTCAATCATATCAGTCTGCATGGTCTCAGACAGATTTTTCTTCTTGAAAATACGCTCCAACTCTTCTCGCAGACTTACAAAATGAGGGTCGGCAGGGTCAAAATTACTTTGCAAGGCTTCACGGGTTTTACGCAATGCCTCTTTGTATTCATCTGCCAACTTGAGTTCTTCTTCTCCCACTTTGATAAATTGGAAAATAATATCTTCCAAAGCCGTATTCAATAGCTTCTGGGTGGCTTCTTCGTTGCCTATATTTTCTACAAAATTGAGATTATCCAAACGGTTTTGCGCCTCAATCAATAAGCGATTCAACAAATCGAAATCGGCTATTGCGCCCAATTCTTCATAACCGTTTATCGCAATGATATTCTTCAATTCTTTGGCTGACCGTAGGGCTTTAATCAATTGTAACAACTCTTTTTTGTCGGTCAGTTGAGCAATTTGTTGGGAAAAATTTTCACGGTTATTCGTGTCGTAATTAAAAAGCGTTTCGCTTATTTGCTGTAGTTCTTCCCTTATCTCTGCTTCCGACTTAAATAAATTGGTATAGAATTGAATATCATCTCCCAGTTCATTTTGTAGTTCGTCAAAGTACAGTTGGTTCGTGCGATTAAATGCTTTGGAAATATCCGCAAAATCGACCACATAACCATATTCATATTTCTTGTAAGGGCGATTTACCCTCGTCAAAGTTTGCAACAGATTATGATCCTGAATAACACGGGCCAAATAGAGTTTCTTCAATCGCTTGGCATCAAACCCCGTCAATAACATATTGTATACAAACAAAATATCAATCTTGCCCGCTTTGTAGGCTTTAATCAGTTCCTTGCGAATGGTCGTATCATTTTCGTCGTGTAAAATCAGAGCGGCAGTCAATTTATTGTTTTTTCGTTTTCTATACGGAATAGTAGGCTCTGCCGCCTCAGGAAGTTTTTCGGCATCTACCTCTTGTATACCGTATCTGTTTTCGAATAGCTGGAACAACATTTTTGCTTGTTTAGATGAATCACAAACGACCATCCCGCCCAATGTGTCATCTTGCCAGGTTTCACGAAACTCATTCAAGTCGTCGGTTATATAATTGAGCAAGCCTTCGGCAAATCGCCTATCGGCATATACATCCGAAGTTTTTATTTCCCCATGCAATACCTTTATCTGCTCCATCACTTCCTTCATCTGCATTTTGAAACTGCCCTCAATCTCTTCCCTTATAAGGCGGAGTGTGTAGCCATCTGCAATAGAACGGTTATAATAGTATTTATGGATATAGTTACCGAACAACAGCCTCGAATCATACTCTTTTGCCACTTCCCGTAGTAGAGGTGTTCCCGTTAAAGCTATAATAACTGCATTTTTATCTGAATTTATCAAGTTTGCCAGATAGTTACCCTTAGGATTATAACTTCGGTGTGCTTCGTCCAGAAAATAAATACGTTGTGTATTAATGTCGTAATTGGGTATTTTGGTAACAACGGAATCTTCACTGAACTTCTGGATATTCACTACCGTAATTTCTGGTTGTCCACTGTCATTATGAATCGCTCCAACGATTTTTATATCATGAATAAAATCCTGCTTGGAGTTTACCCGATTGACTTTCAATCCTCTGTTTGAAAATTCGGTAGAAGCCTGTATAAGCAAATCCAGCCGATCAACTATAAAATAAAACTTGGGGATTACATTCTTTTGTTGATAATAATCCGTCAGATGTTTTAAGTTATAGTAAGCCAGTGCAGTTTTACCAGAACCTTGCGTATGCCAAATAATTCCTTTATGCCAACCTTTATCAAGTTTGGAAGCAATTGCTTTTGTCGCAAATAATTGCGGGTAGCGCATAATGTGTTTTTGCAATCCACTATCTTCATCTACATAAGCAAAAGTATAACGCAGTATAAATGACAAACGCTCCCTACTGAACAGTGATGTCAGTATCCGATGCGTTGGAGTAGTTGGAACTTTGTTGGTGTTAAACTCAGGACTATGTTTGATTACCAGTAAATTATTATCCTTCAAAACCATATTCTCATCTTCTTGAGAAATGGCCAGTAATTTCTGGTTTACAGGATAATCTTCATCCTCACGAAAATAGTTGAAAGACAAATCAGAATAAGCCGAAGTGGCATAGAAAGCCCCAAAAATCGGTTCTACAATTCCATCCTCATATTCCATATTGTTGGAAAAGACCATAAGTTGCGTAATATTCGCAAAACGGCGGAAACACGTATTCTTGAATCGGGCATTGATACGGTTTCGCTCTGCAATAATCCCTTCTTTATTGTGTGGTTTCTTAACTTCCACAAAAGCAAGCGGCATTCCGTTTATCAGTAGCGTAATATCAGGACGAAATTCTTCATCGCCGTTTTTACAAGTCAACTCCGTTGTAACATGAAAACTATTGTTGTTGAAATCTTTGAAATCGATCAGCTTAATTCCCGAAGTTGCAGTTAGACGTTGATGAAATTTTCTTCCTAAATCTTCATAATCCAGCTCTAAACTTATCTCGTCCAACATGCGTAGGATATCTTCTTTGGTGTAATCAGGATTAATTCCGTGTACGCTGTCCACAAAGATATCTTCGAAAATATTTGTATTTTCTCTGCGGTTCTGCTCTCCTTGCGGAATATATGTATATCCCAACCGCATTAAATGTAATATGGCAGGAATTTTAACACGTGAATTTTCGTTGAAAATCATACTATTAACTTGTTGTTTCTTGCTCTCCAATTAAATCCTCAGTTTCCCAATTTAATTCTTGAAAATGATTGTTGGAACCATTTGTCAAAATATTTCACAAATATAATGAAATAAACGCCATAAGGATATTTCTATTTCATAGTATTTTCCGCGATAGTCGTATGGTTTTCTTAATTGTTGAGATAGCTATTTTCTATTCTTGACCTTTTCTGCATCTCTTCTCAACTGCTCCTCCTCTTGTTCTTTCATCCGTGCCTGTTCTATCCGTTTGGCTTTTTCGATAACTGCTTTTTCATATTGTTCTACTTGTTTGCGGATCATTCTTACACTATCTCTCTGATTCTTGAAAATACTGTCCAGAGCGATTATACCTGCAGGTGTGATTTCTCCTTCCATTTGGATATAACGGTACTTTAGATCGTTATCTTTATAGGTAGTGATTTCTTTCCGCTGGTGGAATATGGTGAGGATAAAAAACAGGCACATGATGCATAATCCGATCATTCCGTAAAATACCTTGCTGGAAGCAATGCTGAAAATATGGTGATGCTCCGTCCTTACCGGTTTGCGGATTTCTCCAATCGCTTCATCCAGTTTGCCGGATAACTCGTCAATAGCTGACAAGTCGGGTAGTTCTATCTTGGGTTGGATGGGAGCGTTATTTTTGCTCCCAGCCTTTACAAGTTCCCTGATTTCTTCAAAGAGCGTGTATATCTCGTTGATTTCTAAATTCTTCATTTTTTATGTCTTATTATGTTATTGCTTTGATGCTTTGTTATATCCTTACACTTATACATTACAGTACTGGTGTAATGAGATCATGATGTCATGGGATCATGACTTATTGAGATATTGACTTACTGCATTATGTAGATTACACCTGCCGTCCATGCCTGCGTTTCTTCTTTTTCTTCGGTTGCCGGTACAGGTATTCCTGATCGTCATTGTTCCCGCTTGCAGGCCGGATATCGAACAGTCCTCCCAATCCCGATACGATGGATTCTATTCCGGTGTGTATAGTTACCGATTGGGATTGTACCTGATCCTGCTGCATGAACTGTTTGGCGTTCAGGTTCAACCGGTAGTCGATTTTCGAGTAGCTGAACATCCTGTCCACTTTCGAGCCGTTGAACGTGTATTCTCCCTTTCTAAACCGGACTCCCTCCACTGTAGCGGTATTGCCCTTGGTTTTGAACTCCGTCCTGATCCCGGCTCTGTCAAGTTCCCATACCAACTGTTTCCAGTTTTGACATTTGGGTACTCTCGTTTTAAGGGCTTCGTATATCTCGTATCTGGTCTTGTCCGGTTCTTTCAGGCGGTGCCGTTTTACATTCTCCTTGCCGGTGGAATAGTATAGTCCGTACTTCCGTGTTAACTCCTTGCAGATCTTCTCGCTCCGGTACTGGTCGTTACTATCGGAAATAGTCTTACCGTTATTGTCAACCCTGTTAAAGATAAGGTGAATGTGGGGGTGTTCCTTATCGAAATGCCTGGCAATGATATATTGCGTATCGTTGATACCCATGCGCTTCATATAATCATGTGCGATCTTCACCATGACTTCGTTGGTTAGCTTTCCCTTATCCTGTGCGGAAAAATCAAGTGAGATATGCCCGACCGGTTTCGATACCCTGCCGTTCATCCCTGCCTGCGTCACAAAGCCGTCGATGACGGAAGAAAGGTTTTTAAGCCGTAACCCGTCCGCATCGAGTATCTGCGTCTTTTTCTTTTCATCGATGACGTATTTCACCACACCTTTGAAAGAACTGCCCTTTGTGATCTTAGCCATCATTGCGTATATCCTCTATCACATCATCGATCTTGCCTGCCAGACGCAGGTATTCGCCCCTTGCATTGGCATACCCTTCGGCATTCGCCTTCCTTGCGATCTGGTTCAGGTTGTTCCCCATCCCTGACAGCTTGCGGATATGGTCGTTCAGTTCGGGTGTCATCCGTGGACGGATCACACTTCCCGATATGGACTGCCGGATATATTCGCTCCGGCTGATCCCTGCAATGTTCGCTTTCGTTTTGAGTGAAAGGTATTCCCTCGTGTCCAGTTTCACGCTGACCGTGTACCGGCGTTTTTCTCCCAATTTCTTGGCGGGTCTTCCTCCCTTTTCTATCGTGTTCATACTTTAGTTTTCAATGTCATTTTTCATTGTCATTTCATTCCAGACCAGCGGGATTTCTTCTCCCTTTTGGGGGAGCAAGTGGGTTTTGGTACTACCAAAACATAAACTTGCTACTCCCAAAAACATGATGCTTCCCATTTTTTGCAGCATTAAATTCTCAATCCCCTTTTTGGTTTTTGGATTGGCTTTTTAGGGGCTTGTCGGGATTTCAAATGTACCCCTGCGCACAGGTATTTATTCAAGTCCTTGTACCCTGAATAGAGGTGTGAGGAATTCCTCACACGGTAACCCAGTTCCTTTTGCAGTTCCCTGAAGATCGTCATCCCTGCCTTGTCATTGTCAAGGAAAGAATGTACCTGTTCATAGTCTGTCAATAACGGTATAGCCTTTTGTAGGTTGACCGTGGAGTTGAGTATGATATAGTCGTGCCAGTTCGAACTTGGATATTCCGGATTGAATTGCTTCCGGATGGTGAGCAGGGAGAGGTAGTCCATAAATCCCTCGAAAACGAAACAGCTTTCTTTTTTATCCTCCTGCCGGATATGGGTGATGTCCTTGGGTGCGATGCATCCCTTGAATGACGGGTTACGCAGTTCATACCCTCCGGCATTGTTCGCAAATCCGATGGCATAGTAGGGGTTTCCTCCCACGCTGTAGTGGATCTCCCTGCAATGTTCCCGTGCGATATCCGGATCGATCTTCCGGGTTTGCAGGTATTCCAACAGTCGGGGATGTTCCAGCGGTTTATCTTCTATCAGGGTGATCCCGTCGCTCCTTGCGGTATTCCGGTGAAAGGAAAAAGGATGATTTTTCTCTTTCACGGGCATGGATGAATGCTTTCTCAAATGCTGAATTGCGTCAATGAAAGGGCATTTCTCCAGTTTCATCACCAGGTCGATGATACTTCCTCCCTCGTCGCTTCCGAAGTCGTACCATAAGTTTTTGGCATAATCGACTTTGAGGCTTGGCGTGCTGTCATCCCTGAACGGGCTCCTGTACATTCCATAGCCGGAGTATTCCCTTGCGGGGTAAAATCCCCGACTTTTAAGGTAATCCCTTATGGGTATGTTTTTTATATTGTCCGTGTTCATATTTCTATTTTTCTGTTGTTTTGTTGTTTTTTAATCAATACCTACTGTATCACAATAAATTACAACGCCAACATATCCACAACAAATATAATTTCCATTGCCGGTTGTTCCCGACAATCCCTATTTTGTTGTATGGTTGTTGTGTCATTGTTGTGATTTTGTTCTTGTTGATTATTAGTTAATTATCGATGAAAGGAGAACATTACAACAAGATTTTATCGATCACGCTTTTCCCTACCTCCAGATACCGTCCCTTTCTTTCCAATGAACTTATTTCCCCGTTAAGACCGGTACTGTAAAATGTATAATCGCTGTTATGCCCGGAACGAAGTCCCCAACTATCTTTTAGGATGTTCCGGATTTGAGGGAGGTCTGCTTTCAGTCCTGCATTCCGGATCACATCAAGAAAATCTTTCGGGCAACAATAAATCCTGGTCAGGTTGAGCCGTTCCATGACGTCGGCACAATAGGAAGCCATTTCAATCTCGACCTTGCTCGAATTGTACTTTTTGATTTTATTCAAGGCGGGGGTTTCCAGTAACGATGGTTTGAACCACATGCGGGATTCGTTTTGCGTGGACAGCTTTCGGTTCTTCAGGAAATAAAGAAAAAAAGGTATTTCCTTTGCCATTAATTCCTTTAAGGAGGTTATATCCTTTTCAACCGGTCTGATTTTACGAACCCAGAAACGGATTTCTTCCCTCGGAATGATAATCGGATTCTTTTCATTATTGGAACAGAGTACGAACTTGGCAAAGAATTCAATCTCACGGCGGTCTTTTCCCTTGGCTTCAATCTTGTAATCCCCGGCGGTTGACAAGTTCTTTATCTTCTCGGTATCTTCCATCTTGTTCAGGAGAAGTTCATCTACCAGGATCAACAGGCGGTTTGCCCAGTCGGCATTGAACTGGCTTTTAAAATCCTCGTTCGTATTGAATGTGGCGTTCTTTCCAAATATCGTTTTCAAAAATTTCAGGAACGTTGTCTTGCCTGTTTCCCTTTCATTGGAAACGAGTAAGAGGATGGGCAGCATTTGTGTCGGTCGGACATACAAAAGTTGGATATAGTCCAGTCCCAATTCTATCTGTTCCTCGAAAATATGCTCCAGAAATAGCCGGATATAAGGAAAATCACCCTCGCATGGTGTATGGCCAACAGGTTCGTATTGGTTGAGGAAAGTTCCGTAAACCTGCCGGTAGTTTATATGGCCCGGAATAATGCAAAAGCCGTCGTATTTCTCAATCTCAGGAAGATTATTTTTACCATAATCCTGCCGTAGCGCTTCATAACTCCAGACAATCTTCTCTTCAATAAAATCGCCACTGATCAAAGGTCGCCGGACATTCTTGTACAGGGTTGTCCCGACACGGATATATTCTCGTTTATTTTCCATGACCTTATTTCATTTTCCTGCGTGCGCTGCGGGCAACGGTGCGGGTGATTTCACTATAGTCATGGCGGTCACGTGTCTGGTTTTCTGCCCATGCGAGTACTTCTTTCCGTGAAAAGACAAGCTTGCCGTTATAAATCCGGTGAGGGATATCTCCTGCGTAAGTGAGCTTGTACATCTTCCCTCTGGATGTGGGATAACCGTTTTCCTTCAGGAATGCGAGTATCTCCACAAGGTTGGCTGCATCCATATCGTTTTTTTGTTTTGCGGGTGCCGGCAATAACCCGTATACCGCCTCCTTTACCAGTGCCCTCAATTCATCGGGTGTGGTGATAATAATTTTCTCCATTTCATTTTTATTTTAGTTATAAATAGAAATTCATGGCACAAAGTAAAAACGTATATTACTGAAAATCAAATCACAAAACCAGTTTACAGAGGTATGACATTCGAAGACACTCACTGCCACTTGCCGACAAACGTAAAATAATAGTACAAATTACACTTTACGTTTTAACATTTGCATGTGCAAATCGGAGAGAATCGGGGACAATCGGTGTCAAACGTAAAGTGGTTAATTATTTTCGGTTAAATAAATATAAATAGAACGGGAGAGAACGTGAGAATGTAAGGTAGAAACGGATATAAGATACTGTTTCACTATAATTTATCTACTATATTTTTCAATCCCCGCAGGATGGATCGGGTAGTATAGATACCCCGATAATAATCAAACCGGCTAAACCCGTCATCAATGATTTCAGGGGTTTCCGCCTCGATGATCTCCGCATCGATCCACTTGTCGACGGTTGGGCGGGAAATACATAATATATCGCTCATTTCACGCTTGCTTAACTCGACCGGTTCGGTGATGCCGTTTCGGGAAATATACTGTTCAAGGGATGTGAGGGCTTTTTTAAGGTTTTCAGGCTGTGCGGTGTATGGTTGTTTCCGTTGTTTCAGGGTTATAACTGCGGTTTCAATATCAAAATCATCCAGTTCCGGCCTGGATTCAAGTTCCAGCCTTATTTCTTCAAATCCCTCCAGTTCGGAAATGGGAAAGGTATATTTTCGGGGACGTGCCATAACCCATGATTTTGAAAACAAACATACTATTTATTATTCGATTTCAGTCGATAACGTTGTTTTTCTTTTCATTGATTTTCTGGTCGCATGTTTGTTATTTGTTTGTTATAAGAAAAAACACTTACCGAATTTTTACCGATAAGTGCTTTATTTTAAAAGTGATCCGGTTGAGATTCGAACTCAAGACCCACAGCTTAGAAGGCTGTTGCTCTATCCAGCTGAGCTACCGGACCCTCCTTTATTTGAGGATGCAAAAATACGTCAATTCTCAGAATAAAAAAAATTTATAAATCTGTATTTGAAGCTTCTTCATAAAAAAAGCGGCATTTGCCGCTTTTACTTAAAATACTTTGAACCCATTTTTAGAGCACACCCTGAGCCATTATCGCCTTCGCCACCTTCATAAAACCGGCAATATTGGCACCTTTCACATAATTTACGTAGCCATCGCTTTCAGTACCATACTTCATGCAATTTTCATGAATATTGGTCATGATCCATTTCAGCTTTTCATCGACCTGTTCGGCAGACCAACTATAACGTTCCGAGTTTTGTGTCATCTCCAGTCCTGACACCGATACACCACCGGCGTTGGCTGCCTTTCCGGGAGCATAAAGGATCTTTGCACTCTGGAACACTTCGATTGCTTGTGGTGTACTGGGCATATTGGCTCCTTCTGATACGGCAAAAACACCATTTTTCACCAACGCTTCCGCATCTGCCTGGCTAATCTCGTTCTGCGTGGCGGAGGGAAGGGCTATATCACCCTTTTCTCCCCAGGGACGCGCTCCCGGGACATATTTACAGCCGTATTCTTCGGCGTACTCCCGGATACGACCACGGTAGAGATTCTTGAGTTCCATCACAAACCGTAGCTTTTCGGCAGTAATTCCCTCCGGATCGTATATATAACCATCTGAATCGGAAAGTGTCACCGGAATTGCACCAAGCTCGATCAGCTTCTCACAGGTATACTGTGCTACATTTCCTGAACCGGAAACCAGACATTTTTTCCCTTTTATGTCGATATTCTTTGTTTTCAACATCTCCAGCAGAAAATAAACATTACCGTAACCGGTTGCCTCGGGACGGATCAGCGATCCGCCAAATTCGCGGCCCTTGCCTGTAAAGGTTCCAGTAAATTCACCTGCCAGTTTTTTGTATTTCCCGAACATATAACCTACTTCACGTCCACCCACACCGATATCGCCGGCAGGCACGTCGGTATCGGGACCTATAACTTTCCACAAACCTTCAGTAAAAGCCTGACAGAAACGCATAATCTCTCCGTCGGACTTGCCACGGGGCGAGAAGTCGGATCCCCCCTTTGCGCCACCCATGGGCAACGTGGTAAGTGCATTTTTAAAAGTTTGTTCAAACGCAAGAAACTTCAGGATCGATGGCGAAACAGAAGCATGAAAGCGTATACCTCCCTTATATGGACCAATTGCATTGTTGTGCTGTACACGGTAACCCATGTTGGTCTGCACATTGCCCTTATCATCCACCCACGTCACCCGAAAAGAATGAATCTTGTCGGGAATAATTAACCGCTCAATCAGATTGGCCTTTTCAAACTCGGGATGTTCATTATACACATCCTCAATAGATTCCACTACTTCCTCCACGGCCTGCAGATATTCAGGCTCGTTAGGAAAACGCCTTTTTAAAAGATCGATAACCTGTGTAGTATTCATATTAAACCTTTAAATAATCATATTGGAGCACAAAGGTATATAAAAATTTCTAAAATAAAAGTTTCGGAGTAAAAAATATTATTTTTGATACAAAAAGAGCTATTTTCTTAGACTTTTGTAAATAGGAATAAAGACAATGACACCCGACATAAGAATAGAGAATAGGGTAAACACAGTGAGATGGGCATACAATAAAATGTAGACGACCAGTACAATCCAAAGAATAAGGATACTTGCAATTTGAGTTTGAGAAAGTCTTTTTCCTGCCATAGCAATTTGATTTATACCCGCAAAGATAAATAAAAGGGATAAGGTAATATAGTTAAAATTTTAATGTTTATGATTCATCCCTTTGTCATTTCGGAAAGATAGTGCATTTTTGTAAATCTTTTTTTAAAGCAGTATCTGTGGAATGATGAAGACATCCGATACTATTTTCTCAGGTTATCACTTTTCTCATCTGTTCTATCAAAAACAGACCATATTGCTTCTCAATAAAAATCACCCTTAAATAAGACATCTATGTGTGGAATCGTAGGTTATATTGGCAACAGGCAAGCTTATCCCATATTGATCAAAGGCCTTCACAGGCTCGAGTACCGCGGTTACGACAGTGCCGGCATTGCATTAATTGATCATGAAAGCCTTAAAGTATACAAGGCAAAAGGAAAAGTAGCCGAACTGGAACAGTTTGCACAGCAGAAAGATATTTCAGGTACCATCGGAATCGCACACACCCGTTGGGCCACGCACGGGGAGCCTACGCAGAACAATGCACATCCCCACTATTCACAGTCGGAAGATATTGCAATTATTCATAATGGCATCATAGAAAACTACGCTGTCCTAAAAGATGGTTTAATGAAGGAGGGATACCGGTTTCAGAGCCAAACCGACACAGAGGTACTGGTGCAACTGATAGAATACATGAAGATCAAAAACGATGTGGATCTGCCTACGGCCGTTCAGCTAGCTCTTAATCAGGTCGTGGGTGCATACGCCATCGCCGTTCTGGAGAAGCACAATCCTGATTTGATCGTCACCGCCAGAAAAGGAAGTCCGCTTGTGATTGGCATTGGTGAAGATGAATATTTTATCGGATCCGACGCCACACCCATCATTGAATACACCAATCAGGTGATTTATGTGGGTGAAGAGGAGATTGTGACGATCAAGCGTAATGAGCCACTCAGAATCAAGACGATAGGAAATATCGAAAAGACTCCTGAGATAAAAAAGCTGGAAATGACACTCAGCCAGCTGGAGAAAGGGGGTTACCCCCATTTTATGCTCAAAGAAATATTTGAACAACCTTCTACGTTAAGCGATTGTATGCGTGGCAGGGTGAATGTGGATTCGGACAATATTACACTGGCCGGCTTTATCGACAACAGGGAGAAGTTCCTGCAGGCAAAGCGCATTATCATTACTGCATGCGGTACGTCATGGCATGCGGCCCAGATAGGAATGTATGCGATTGAGGAGTACGCACGGATTCCTGTGGAAGTGGAATATTCTTCGGAGTTTCGCTACAGAAAACCGGTTATCAACAAGGATGATATTGTCATTGCCATTTCCCAGTCGGGAGAGACAGCCGACACGCTGGCTGCTGTTGAGCTGGCAAAACAACACGGTGCCTTTATTTTTGGTATCTGCAATGTGGTAGGTTCATCCATTCCCAGAAACACCCACTCGGGATGTTATACCCATGTTGGGCCCGAGATCGGAGTAGCATCTACCAAGGCTTTTACGGCACAGGTAAGCGTGCTAATCATGTTAGGTATTCTCATCGCCAAAGAGAAAGGGTTTATATCGCATAACGAATATGTAGGATTAATCAAAGAATTAAGTCTGATTCCCGGAAAGGTGGGTGAGGTACTCCATAAAAACGATCAGATTGCCGAACTGGCCAAAACCTTTACCTATGCCAGCAATTGTATCTACCTTGGGCGGGGATATAATTTCCCGGTGGCGCTGGAAGGTGCGCTTAAACTGAAAGAAATTTCCTATATCCATGCCGAAGGTTATCCCGCCGCAGAAATGAAGCATGGCCCCATCGCCCTTATCAGTCATGAAATGCCGGTCATCGCCATTGCTACCCAATCGGACACATACGAAAAAGTAGCCAGTAATATCCAGGAGATCAAGGCGCGTAAAGGTAGAATTATCTCCATTGTCACCCAAGGAGATGACGCGATTAAAAAGCTTTCCGCACACAGCATCGAAGTGCCTGAAACCATTCCCTGCCTCTCGCCACTGCTTTCTGTAATCCCTTTACAATTGCTGGCTTACCACATTGCCGTTGTGAAAGGGTGTGATGTGGATCAACCCCGCAATCTGGCAAAATCCGTCACAGTAGAATAAAAAACTTAAACCAATTGTTTTTTCGAAAAAGTGAAAGCCACGAGCAATATATTTGAACCATTGTTTTTTACTTTTATCTATATTTTATAACTTTGACTCCGTTTAATTCAAAATCTTCATAATTGTTCTTGTTACAATTGAAAAAGTCATTCAACTTCCAATGGATTCAATTTATTTAATTATTGTCATTGTTCTTTTGGGGTTGGCAGCACTCGACCTTGTGGTAGGTGTAGCCAACGATGCGGTCAACTTCCTCAACTCCAGTATCGGCTCTAAGGTAGCTCCCCTATGGGTGATCTTCACCGTGGCCTCTTTGGGTGTGCTAATAGGTTCGATGTTCTCGAGCGGCATGATGGAGATTGCCCGTAGCGGTGTCTTTTATCCTGAAAAGTTTACTTTCCCTGCAATCATGATGCTTTTTTTGGCGGTGATGTTGACCGATGTGGTGCTGCTGGACCTGTTCAATACGTTCGGCCTGCCCACCTCCACTACCGTTTCGCTGGTTTTTGAACTATTGGGCGCAGCTGTTGCTGTCGCGTTATTTTCGCTATGGACAACGGGGTCAGGTGAGAACCTGGGAGACTATATCAACAGTGGGAAAGCACTGGCAATTATCGGTGGTATTTTTATTTCTATTGCTATTGCCTTTGTGGTGGGTAGCATTATTATGTATATATCCCGTTTAATTTTCTCGTTCAATTACGGGAAAATGTTTAAATATCTGGGTGCCCTATGGGGAGGAATTGCATTGACTTCAATTACCTACTTCGCAATTTTCAAAGGGCTGAAAGGCAGTATACTGGTTACTCCGGAGATGCTCAGCTACCTTGAATACAACATGGGTACGGCTCTCTTGTACACCTTCCTGGGGTGGACACTGTTAATGGCACTCTTGCAGCATCTCTTTCGCGTAAAAATTTTAAAAGTGATTGTGCTGGCGGGAACAGCGGCTCTTGCGATGGCTTTTGCAGGAAACGACCTGGTAAATTTTATCGGGGTTTTCCTGGCAGGATTCGATTCATTCCAGATTGCACAAGGTGTGGCTGCTTCTGGCGGAGACATCCAGACACTTCATATGGGCAGATTATCAGAACCGGTAATCGCTAAAACTGGCTGGCTGCTGGGAGCAGGTGTGATTATGGTACTGGCTCTCTGGCTTTCAAAAAAATCACGCAGTGTAACAGAGACAGAAGTTAATCTTGCCCGTAAGGGAGAGGGAGTGGAGCGATTTTCCTCATCACCCTTGTCCCGTTCACTGGTAAGAGGCAGCCTTAATTTCAGCAAATCGATGGGCAAAATTATGCCGGCTCAGGTAAAAAGTTTTCTCGAAAGCAGGTTCGAACCGGTAGAGTTGGAGAATAAGGCTTCTTTCGATTTAATCAGGGCCTCCATCAATCTTACGATCTCTGCTCTCTTAATCTCACTGGGGACCTCGTTAAAATTACCGCTCTCCACCACGTATGTAACCTTCATGGTTGCCATGGGATCATCGCTGGCCGATAGGGCCTGGGGACGCGAAAGTGCGGTTTATAGGATAAACGGTGTGCTCACGGTAGTTGCCGGCTGGCTTCTTACGGCACTGGTTGCATTCACTGCTTCATTTGCCGTAGGATTATTTCTGGTATGGGGAGGAAAAATAGCAATAGCGATCATGGTCATACTGGTTATATTGATTCTTTTCAAATCCGACAGATTACACACCAAAAGGAAATCCAAAGAGCTGCAGCATCAGCAGATACTCTCCAACGAAGTACAACTGGTTACCTCAAGCAATGAAGAAGTGCGTCTTTTATTGGATAAAACATTGACCACCTATAAGCGGGTTGTGGACGGGCTGGAATCCGAAAACAGAAAAGTGGCAAGGAAAGCCATGACGGAAGCAAACGAGTTGTATATAAAATTCAAGGATAAGAGAGATTATGAGGTAGTTCCCACGCTGGAGAGTATTCAGGTCAACGCCCTGGAGCTTGAACAGGAATATGTGCAGCTGGTAGACTATTCATATGAAATAACAAAATCACTCAAAGCCATTTCAGAAGCGACTTTTCAATATATCGACAACAATCATTCCGCTTTTTCAAAGGAACAGATCAACGATCTGAGAGTTGTTTTCAAAAATCTCTCGGATGTGTATACAAGCTACTCCAACATGGATATAAGCGGGGATTACAGCAACTTTGATCAGGTAACAGCCATGCGGGAGACAATTATTGAACTGAATTCAAAAATGACAAAGCGACAGATAAAAAGAGTCAAGGAAAATGAATCAAGTACCCGAAATAGCATTCTGTTTCTGAATCTGGTAAATGAATCAAAAATCATTACTCTGCAATCGAGCAACCTTATGAAATCGCATCGCAACTTTAAAGAACAGTATGCAAAATCGGTAGCTGGCCGCGACCCGAAAAAACTTATCATGGACGTAACATTGAACTAACCGGAATAGTGTCTGTTGGGAGTCACTAAAAACATAAACAAGATATAAACAGAACGCGGATGATACGTAATATATGTATCATCCGCGTAAATTTTTTGTAGGTGTCTAGACGACTGGGTTTACTTTTGTTGCAGACTGATTTCCAGCGTCTGATTTTCTGTCAATTCCACATCCATGGATACAGGTTCATAAGAAATCAATTCTACCTGCAATGCATATTTTCCGGGTTTCACACCGGTAATGGTAAATTTTCCATCCAGATCGGAATAATATTTTTTTCCGTCGACCACAATAGCAGCACCCGCCAGAGTTTCGTTATTCTTTTCATCTACAACAGAACCTGTCAGCTGTAATGCGTTCACACTTTCAACCTGAGCAACCGACCTGGTTTCTCTTACCTTTTCATCATTATTATCCTTGCTTGCAAAGGAAGACGCAGAAAGCAATAAAGAAACGGCAAAAACTAAAACAGACTTCATAAGTGTATTTTTTTGTTTATTTACTGACACAAAGGTAAGCACATCGGAGAATAAACCTGTTACATTTTTATGAAGTTTTTGTTAAGTTTTTATGTCGACTAATTGATTATCAGTACCTTTTTTCGTCCACCAGTACTCCTTTTTCATCCCACATACGCCAGATACCGGTTTTTCTGCCGTCGTAGTAATTCATCTCGTATCGTTGTGTGCCCAGTTCGTCCCAAATACGCCAGGTACCGTGCTTTCTGTCATTCTTGTATTCGGCTTCTGAGATCAGCTGTCCCGAAATATCATAGCTCCGCCACAAGCCATGCAACTTTCCTTCTTTGTATGAACGTATTTCTTTTGGTTTTCGGTTTTCAAAATATACCACATAGGCACCTTCGGGAACACCATCCTTAATTTGTATTTCAAGTTTGAGGGTGCCGTTCTCGTAATACTCCCGGTAATCACCGGTATAGAATTCAGTCTGTGCCCGGTCGCGATAATAAATGCCTCCCGATTGATAAATCTGGGGATTCTCCTGCAGTCTTTGCGCCGGCATGCATAAAACCACAGAGAATGCGATAAAAAATGAATATATTTTCTTTTTCATAGGAGTAGGTATTAATAGCTTACTAACAAAGATACAATTAATAAGCAAACGAATAATGAAAAAAGCACCCCTTAAATTCATCAGGGTACTTTTTCCGTTATTGTGAGACCCGTGTCTGATTAGAATTGATAACCCGTCCAGGCAAAAATGTTGGTCGGACAGCCTGTGTTGCTGCCACCAATGGTAACACCTGGCGCGATCACAGGATTCGTGGGACGCTGGGGTGCATTGGTCAGTGCATTGGTCAGGCTGATGGTTGTACCTACAGCGGCCACTCCCTTTGAATCGGTAAGATCAACCAAATCTTCCACCGTTCCGGTACCTTTTACAAGTGCGTTCACTACGGTGGCTTTTGCGCCACGACGGATCTTAATCACGTCCTGCATCCTTTTAGGTTTATCGGCTGCTTCAAAGCTCACGGCAGCAAGCCTCAGATCGACGGTCATATTTTCCACCCTGAAGTCAGATTGGTTTGGATGTCCGGAATAGCCACCATCCAGGTTTCCGTCAGCTTCTATTCCGCGGGGGTCAGATTCACTGCTTGAATAACCTGCTTCCCAGATACCGTATGCATTTTTTAATGTGCCGTTATATCCTTGTGTAAAGTCGAACATATCGTCATCCGAATTTACTGCCAGCAGATTGTTTACATTAACAGAACCGCCAAAAAATTCAATTGCGTCATCAGCACCATCATAAATATAAAGATCACTTATTTTGGTACCATTACCCACACCATTCAGAGTGAGACCGTTGTGTTCCACGTCGGCACTTGAGCGTGCCCCGGTGTTTCCCAAGATAAGGAATGTCAATTCTCCAGAATTATCTGCTGCATTAGTACCTCCGTATACATAGGCTGAGTTTACCTCGGTACTTCCCACCTCACTGGGTGAAGCCAAAGGCGCTCTGCCATTAATGATTAATCCTCCCCAATACCCTTGTCCGGCACTTTCCTTATCGGCAATCATCTTTACTGGTGCCGAGGCAGTTCCTCTTACATTGATTTTTCCTCCCTGCAATACCAGAATATAACTTGAAAAACCTTGCTGTGCCTTGATGGTAGTTCCCGCAGGAATGTTCAAAACACCCCCCTCTTCCACAAGAAGCGGACCTGTTAACAGGTACTCCACATTTGCGTCAAGCGTTTTTGTATCCTTGATTGAACCAGACAATTTATTGTCTTCAACCGGGTCCGTTTCGTTGTTGTCATCCTCACCGCACGAAGCTAACACAAGAGGTGTCAGGAGTGCTGCAAACATTAAGAAGTTCAAAAAAATCTTTTTCATCTTTTGTCCAATTAAAATTAATAATATTACAAATTATCCGCATTTAAAATTCGTAGCTTACGCCAAGACTTATATTTTGTCCTTTTTTAAACTCGTTCAGTATTACCTTCTCATTCGACACACTGCTTTCCCTCGATAACCGGTAAGTTGAATTCAGCATGTTTTGTGCTTTCAGTTTCAGCGAAAGTTGTCTGTTTAAACTGTATGAAGATACAAAATCGAGAGTGGGTACGCCTTCTTCGATAATATCCTTGAACCCCTTGGCACCTATGGTATGGATACGATTACTGAAATAGTTGAAAATGAGAGAAACTAAAAAGCTCTTCTCTTTTCTGGTGTGGGTGTAGGACAAGTCGAGATTTGCAAGAAAGGGTGATGCTCCCTCGAGTCCGCTCTTCCTGGGCTCAGTATTGAGAATGTCCAATTTCAGTTTAGTGTATATGTAGGATGCATTTAATCCGACGGAGAGTCTATTCATCTTCTCCAATTGAGTGTTGAAACGATTGAAAAGATTCTTCCTGAGTTCAAATTCCATACCACCCACAACGGCATGATCACTGATATTGTCATAGGTAAGGAGTCCTGCCGAATTACCCTGATCCACCCGACCTATGGGATTTACAATATATTTATAAAATCCTGTCAATGTCAACAGCTCACCGGGGCCCATGTAATAATCCCACTTCAAATCAACATTGTAATTATCTGATGGTCTTATATTGGGATTACCCTGGCTGGAAAAGGAAATATTCACATACTGATAGGGTGATATTTCTTTTGATTGGGGCAATGTATAGGATTTGCTTGCTCCCAGACGCATACTGTTTTTATCGTTCAGGTCGTACTTCAGGTTTAAGCTGGGTAAAAAGTAGTTTTTCCGGATAGATTCTTCGCCCGGTTGCACATGCTGTACATGGTGATTCACCGTCATATCCGCAATATCCATACGCAAACCGATATTACCGGTGACGTTTTGGAATAACTGCCACGTACCTTCCGCAAATCCGGAGTGTATAAATTTGGTAACCTCATATGAGTTGGTGTCGCCTCTGGTCATCTCGAAAAGTCCGGCTTTCAGGTTTGAATCGTTGTAGAAATTATCCAGCTGAAGCGGGTCCATGGAAATGGTACCGGGTACAGCCGTAAAGTTGTACTCCACAGCTTCAAAGTGATTATCCACAAATCGTCCTGTATATCCAAACATAATGGATGATCTGCCGCTGTTAAAGCGGTCATTCAATCTGTAAGTCAGATTTGCTTTCGTATTGATGTCATTTTCCTTCAAGGTTGAGAAGAAACGCTTCTGCCGGTTGCTCCCCGTAAGAATATAAGAACCATCCGTCATCCTGGAGAGGTAATTTTCACGGCGGTCGGGTTCCAGACCTTTGATTACATTATAAGAAACACCCGCTTCCAGATTCAGTTTATCCGTCAACTTCCAGTCGGAGTGTAGTTGATTGGTAATAAGCAAATTATCGTTCGACTGCTGTCTACGATGAAAACCCATATAGTCTTCACTGTCCTGATGCCGTTCACCATGTTTACCTGAATATTCGCCTACATATTGGTTGTTGGCATGAATCAACATGAAATTATATTGCAGGCTGTGTTTACGGTTCAGGTTGTAATTCAGATTACCCAATACAAGCTGGTTAACATTTTGTGAATACTTTTCACCTTCCTGATCCTGGTAGACAAGCCCGCTTGTGATGGAGTTACGTACGATTTCCCGGGTGTAGGAGTAATCAGAACTATGTGATGCGACCATAAAAAAAGAAAGAGGATTTCTGTTTTCACCCATATGGAACATCTTTCCACCGGAAAGACCGAAGCTGTGATTCATCGGTACAGAAACCTTCAAAGGATCAAGACTATTGGGAAAATTGAACTGATTGGCGACCGGTTGTCTTGTATTGGTAAATCCAAAATAATTGGCACCCTCCTGACGCAAAAAATCACTTCCCATTGCAGCACTGTTCAAGCCAGCCGAAAGATCGATATTCAAAGCCTTCTCACCTATCAGTTCCTTTGAGGTGATGTCGATAAGTGCACCCCCCACGTCAGCATAGCTGCTTCCACTAAAAACTTTGCTTATACCGATATTCTGGATGACATCAGTTCCAAAAAACTCCAACGCAATATTTTTATATTCCGGATCTTCCGAGGGGATAGGAAATCCGTTCAGCAGAGTAGCATTATAACGGTCTCCCAGTCCACGGACGAACACGTTTTTCACCCCTTCCTGACGGGAAATGCCAGATACCTGAGCTACCGCGGCCCTGGCATCGCCAATACCTTTTCTGGATAATTCCCGGCTTCCCACAGCCTGGGTAGCCACGAGCGCCTGACGTTGTTCCATCAACAGGATGTTCTCGCTTTCGCGGTTGGCACGTGCCACTACTTCTACTTCTTCCAAGCTAATATCGTCAGAAGTCATTTGAATATTTACGACGATTTCCTGGTTATTTTGTACCACAACGTCTGTTATGGCGACGGATTGGTAAGCAACATAGGATGCAATAAGGGTATGTGTTCCTGAACCTACGTTGTGAATAACAAAATTACCGTCTAAGTCGGCTGCAGCTCCGCTGGTAGTTCCCTCTATTAATACCGATGCGCCGATGAGCGGCTCGTTGGTTTTTGCGTCCGTGATTGTGCCCCTGATGGTGGCTGTCTGAGCTTGAGCAGAAAGCGTAAAGAAAAGGAGTAATAAAAACAGACCGGACAAAAATTTTGACAAATCAAATCTACGTGTCACAAATTCAATATTAAGTTACATTTTCGGCACAAAGGTCTGTTATAAATGTTACAGAACGGTTACGCTTGCGTTACGTTTTTGTTAAGATTTTAGGGCACATAAAAAAACGGGGCGACCATCCTCACTTTCATTTACAGCGATAGAGTTTTATTCTAGTTCCTCATCTGCATTTCAACACGCTCCTTCATGACCTTGGTCACTTTCCCGATCGTATATGCGTACGACAGCAAAAAAACATTGGTCTTCTGTCCGTAAGCCTCTTCAATCATAAACTTGTTCGGATATTTGGGATCATCATTCAGTTGGGTCACCTGAATTGTGCCGTAAGGCTTAATCATTACGTGGCCATCTTCTGCCACTTCCAGGATTAGCGAACTCTCTTCGAGCGCTGTCACAGTGGAGACAAATGTCTCATTTCCTGCGATCATTCGCACACTGTTGTGGGTGAGGGGAAAAAGCTCTTTGTTTGCAGCTGTCACCATGCCGTCAACCATCCCTGTCATTGTATAAAATGAATTGGTTGCCTGAGAAGCATAGTCGTTTTCCAGAAGTACCTGATACAGGATCGTACTTTTTTTCGGGTTAAGCGCTACGCCGGAAATATCGGTGGCACGCAATCCTATAAAATAGGTTGAGTCAGGCGAAAGACCCTCGGGTCGCAATGTGATCATGGTCCTTCCGGTACGTTCGCCAGCTTTAACATGAATTTCATACTTGGCAATCTCATACTTATCATTGGGGAGTGCCCTGGCATACAGGCTCTCATCGGCATCATAAAGTGAATAATTATACAATGCCAAGGGTGCCGGGTCTTCCTCCAGTCCTATAATCAAATCATTTCCGGGTGCATGTGTGCCACCCACCGAGACAGCAATATACCCTGTCACCTCCTCACCGGTTAAATGAACTACTTCCTTGAAAGAGTTGTAGTAGTCGCTGCTGATCAAGGCAACTTCATTTTTATACATCTCCTTTTCAAAGATCGCATCGTCGTTGCAGGATGTCACGATCCCCATCAATATCATTAAGCCCAATAATATCTGTTTCATCTGTTTTGTATCGTTTTCTGCTTGTTCTACTAAATCTTAATTATATCCTGGATTCTGATCCAGCGAAGGTAATCTGCGCGTCTCGGAACGAGGAATGGGTACCCAGATCAGTTTTTTGTCTACTACACGGGAAAGATAAGACGATGTGGCCGGAATGGTACGTCTGTAGTAACTCTCACGGTCGGCACCATCGGGGTTCATTCCACGGATTGGTTCACGTTCCGACTCTTCGTAGATGCCCCAGCGACGCACATCGTAGAAACGCCTGTTCTCCCATAAAAACTCCACCATCCGTTCACGTTCAACCGCTTGTTGCACTTCGGCCTTGCTGTTCAATTGATCCGACGACAGGCCGGGTAGTCCGGCGCGGTAGCGAACCAGATTAAAGGAGTTCTTGATCTCATCGATATCTCGGGTAAGCGTATATTGCTGATTACCCAGCTGGATATTATGGCTACCCGTTAAGTTGTTAAGTGCCTCGGCATATGACAGCAAGATCTCTGCGTACCTGATAATGGGGTATGCTTTCGGTATATGACGTGCCCCGGTACCGTTAAATGCATCATAGGGGTGATTATACTTCTTGATCACATAGCCCGTGATCGGGTAGTTTGGCGAAGTCGCAGTAACACCTCCCCTGCCGTCAACATCCTGGTAGTAATATTTTGCTGTGTGCATATGCTGTGTTGTGCTGGACAATGCCTGCCAAACCGCTTCATTAAAACCTACAGAGGCATAAAAGCGCATCTCTCTGTTGTCGTACATTTTAAATACGCCGGCGTTCATCGGGTATCCTGAGAACGACTTCGGCTGTTCGGTAAAAAGATCGTCAAAGGTTCCTCCCGCAGGAAGGTCGGCTACCGCCTCAAAGTACGTATCACCACGCGCTTCTTCTCTGGTGCGACCGTCTGCCATCAGGTAAGCATCTACCACCTTTTGTGTCACGCAGAAACGTCCCCAGCCACCCAGCGAGGGAGGAAAAGAGCCCCGGCTGATATACTCGTTGAGATAGGAGGTGTTTCTACCCCAGATCAGTTCCTTATTAATCGCCGATACGGCTTCCCCGGTAAAAATATCAGAATAGGATCTGAAAGGATCGATTCCTGCGGCTCCATCAGGATAGCTACCATAGAAATTCGGATCAGTGGTTACCCCTACAGGGAGTGCAGGAGTATTCTCATCTGCTTTTACCGTATAGAGCTTATAAATGCCCATATCGATCACCCTTCTGGCAGCTGCTGCCGCCAATGCCCAGCGACTTTCATCGTATTGCTGGGATACGTAGTGTACACCATCCGTGGAGCGCTTCCAACTTCCAAAATAGGAACTGGCAACAGGTCCACCGTTAAACAATGGACTGGCATGAATCAGTCTTAGTCTTGCGATTAAGCCATAAGCAGCTCCTTTGGTCGGGCGACCGAAATCGAGAATACCCACTTCCTCGGGAAGCAGTTCCGCTGCCCTCTCAAACTCACCGCAAACATATTCCATTGCTTCGTCGTAGGTTGCTCTCGGACGATCGTAATATTCCAACGACTCGTTGGTATTTACCACTTCATCTCCCAGAAGAATTGGCGGGCCATAGTCCACCAATAAGTTATAGTAGGCATATGCGCGGATAAAGCGTGTATATCCTTCAATCCGTAGCCGGTCGGCGGTGGTCAGATCTCTGGGCATACCAAGATTTTGCAGAACATTATTTGTCTTACGGATGATTTTGTAATAGTTGTTCCATTGATTCAGGTTGGGGTTGGAATCTCCAAAAAAATCAGGAGTAATGCGCCCGGTAGCAAAATCCATTCCATAATACACATTGCTGGAACCCCCGCCTGTTAACCCGTTAAATCCTTCATCGGCAGCCATTGGCCCGGGAGTGAAACCAAACCTGATAGTCTGTGATTCGTCTGGAAACATCGCCGCAGCCCCCCACATGTAAGCTTCAATATAGCGGGCATTGACGAATGCTGAATCAATATTAAATTCGTCGTCAAAGTAATTATCTATATTCAGATAATCCTTACAAGAGGTTGTCGCGAAGCTAATTAAAGCCACAACTACTCCCAGGATTATCTTTTTGATACTTATCGAATTCTTCATTGCGCTTTATATTTTGTAATATTATAGATTAAGATATATCTGGACTGCGTAGGTTGTAGGTATCGGGTAAATACGACCGTTCCATGCTGCCTGTTCCGGATCAAAAATTTTCACCTTATCCCAAATGTACAGGTTGTTGCCAACAAATTGCAAGTCGATGGAAGAGACTCCGAACTTCTTAATAAAATCATGATTGAGATGATAATTCAATGTCACTTCCTGTAGACGCAGGTAGCGTGCATCTCCCTCCCAGAAAGTAGAAAGCTGACTGTTATTGGCATTGTTACCATATTGCAGTCGCGGGAAACGTGCATCGGGGTTTTCAGCCAAAGCAGGGTCTATGCCATGTGCCAACGCATAGTCCTTGGGTATCCACCGATTCGCAGGATCGGCAGCCAGGCTGAGCACATTGCCCTGATTACCCTGAAAAAAAGGCATGTAACCCATGCCGTTTACTTCTGTCACACTATTCACGCTAGTGGACTGTCCCACATAAAAGAACGAAGTCTTTCCGGTTCCTTTGAACAACACTCCCAGCGTAAATTTTTTGTAACGCAGCTCCCCGCCTATGCCATACATCGTCAATGGATAATTGCTATGCGTCAAGGGTACTTTATCCATGCTGTTGATCACCCCGTCACCATTGATATCCTTATACTTGATGTCTCCGGGCATCACCGGCCCAAAGGTCTGTTGCGGGCTGTATTTGATATCATCCTCATCTTTGAAGAGACCGAGTGCCTGGTACCCTCGGATGGAGTTGTAGGGGAAACCATTATACTCCAGATAAGGATATTCGAGGTAGGCCTGCTCCCAGTTTTGCACACTGTTTTTTGAATAGGTGAAGTTTCCCCGTACTGTGAAACCCAGCTCGGGAGTAATATCCGTGGAATAACTGATATTTCCGTCGGCTCCGGAACTCTTCATGCGTCCCACGTTGGCAAAGGGGTTGGAGATCACGCCCACGTACTCCGGAACCTGCACCCTTTGTTGAAAGATACCGTTCCGCTGATCTTTGAAAAAATCGATTACAAAATCCAACTTGTTATTAAAAAGCTTGCCTTCAAATCCGAGGTTCGATTTGATTGCCCTCTCCCAGGCAAGGTTGTCTGCCCCGATACGTGTCTCGCTTATTGTCTCAATTCCCGGTACACCCCATACAGATCCGGTACCTTCGTTGACCTTGGTCAAATAAGGAAAACGTATACTGGTGATGCGGTCGTTTCCCACACTACCGTATGAAGCTCTGATCTTGAAATAATTCATCCATGGCGCAGCCTCCTGCATAAAATCATAGCTTGTCGGCACCCATCCCAAGGCAATTGATGGAAAAAATCCATATTGCCTGCCCGGCTGAAAATTCTCGGATCCGGTGTACCCAAAGTTAGCATCCAAGAAATAAGTGTCACGGAAACCATAAGTCAACCTGCTTGAAACTCCCTGATAACGCAGTGGAATGGCTTCGAGGTTGTTTGTCGCGTCTTGCGAATGCTTGGCGTCACTGATGTAATAATAAACCAACGCTGATGTGCGGTGATCCTCTCCGAAGATCTTATCATAATTAAGTACAGCTTCCAGGTGATACTTGCGATACTGTTGGGTGGATTTGCTGTAGGAAGCGCTTTTCGCCTGTACTCTTTCAAGCATGATGAGTGAGCCGTCGTAATTACGTCCGGTAGCTTCATAGAGAGAGGGTTGAATATATCTTCTCTCTGAGAAGAAGCTGTGAATATCGTAGGCTCCCTGAATCCTGAATTTCAACCCATCCAACAGACTGGAGAGATCCTGGCTCAATGCCAACGTAGCCTTCCCTTTAAACGCCTGGTCAGAGGCTTTCCCGGTACGGTTGATCATCACATATGGAGAGGATTGTGCAGCATCGCCGATACCGGGGTAGAGACCGTTGGAATAGATTGTAGGGATAGCCAGCGGAGTGAGCCGGGCCTGCGCGTTCCAGATATAACTCGTATTTGCGATTCCCGGCTGATCAAACTGAGAATAGAAACCATCTGAACCAAAGTAGACAGTAGTCGTGTTGGTGAGGTTCAGGTCGAGGTTTATCCTGTAATTGTAGGTATCGTACCCTACATTGGAGCTGTAAATACTGTTTTTATCTACGTTATAAGCAGCGGATTCACTGCTTGCACCCAGGCTGAGAAAATAACGGGCTACCTCACTCCCACCCCGTCCACTCACGTAATAGCTGTGGCGCCAAAAGTTATTTTTCAGAATTTCGTCCTGCCAGTTTACATCCGGGTACATATCCGGATCCATACCATACTGGATGATTCCCATCTCCGTATCGTCGTACAGGGGGGCATCACCACGAACTACACTGGCTTCGTTAGCCAGCTGGGCATAATCATAGGCACACAAATAATCCGGTAGACGGTTTAGTCCCGATAAGGTAAGATTTGCCCTGCCTGTAATCTGTATGCGGTCTACGGTCCCTTTTTTGGTGGTGACCAGCACCACCCCATTGGCTCCTCTTACTCCATATACAGCGGTAGCAGCGGCATCTTTCAGGATGGAGAAGCTCTCGATATCGGCGGCATCTATCGTGTTGAGGTCACCCTCCAAACCGTCTATAAGCACGAGAGCACTGCTGCTGGCACCGAATGTACCGATGCCGCGCACCCAAAACTCTGATATGTTCTTTCCCGGTTCACCACTGTTTTGCAAGGAGATTACGCCTGCCGCCCGACCACCAAGCAAGTTGGCGATAGATGGAGCCGGGGATTGGAGTTCTTTCACGCCCACCGTAGTGATAGCCCCCGCGGAACTGATTTTTCTTTCTTTTGCTCCCAAGCCGACTACGACGAATTCCTCCAGTCCCACTCCCATTTCGGTGAATTGCATGACCAGGTTATCAACAGATTTTATTGAGACGTGCTCCATCGGCTCATAGCCTACGAAAGTAAAAACCAACCGGTCGCCATATTCCACTTTAATGGAGAATTTTCCCTTGTCATTACTGGCAATGCCTGCAGTGGGTCTGTCCTTCACATATATTGAAACACCTGGAAGGGGTTTGCCAAGCTCATCGAGCACGGTACCGGAGATACTTAATTGTTCTGTTTGTTGTGCGTAAGCAACCGTATGCAAAAGGCACAAGGAAAGGACACACAAAGTGTGGATAATCTTCATTTTATCAGTAGATTTATTATTCTATAACCAATTTGCGAATCCGGGCGTTTCCCCAATCGGCAATATAAATTTCTCCCAGTTCATTGATGGCGACACCCCAGGGATTCCTGAAAAGTGATTGCACTGGGCCACCATCTTTGTAGCCTGCAGTACCCGGCTGGCCGGCCACTGTGGAGACAATGCCATCGGCAGAGAGCATGCGGACACAATGGTTTCCGTAGTCAGCGATAAACATGTTTCCATCGTTATCGAACTTGATATCTTTGGGATAGTTAAATAAGGCGTCTTCGACGGGGCCATCACGAAAGCCACTTCCTCCCGGTGCATTCAGACGTTTAAACCCGCTATCGGGATTACGTAGATCAAGCATCATGATACCCTGTCTGAATTCCACGGGGCTTGCATTGGAATGCAGGGTAATATAGAGTTCCCATGGTTTCTTGGGGTTAATACCTTGTCCATATTGCGATCCGTAAGGGCCTTGGTGAATGATCGTGGCCTCATACGTATCCGGATTAATTCTGGCGATCTTTCCATCCCGGAATCGGGTATAGAGATGATTGTCGTAAGGACTGAACGTAACAAAGTTGGCATAACGGTCGTTCCACACGATCGAAGCATAGTCTGATGCAGAGAATTTGGCGTTTCGCTGACGGGGGTTCCATGCTTCGCGAGGATCAAAGGAGAAGAACACCTCCGGCACCGATTCATGAGAAGCAGTAAGGATACCGGTCGCACGGTCCACTGTAAGTCCGTTTGCGTATAATACACGTTCTGTTGTCGTTTTGGCCTCATATAATGCGGTAACTATATTTTCCTTTTCACTGATCCGGGCTACCCCCCAGGTACCGCCATCGCGCCATGACATAAAGAGATTCCCTTCGGCATCCAGGTCCAGATACTTTCCATACACATGAGCCTGATCGAGTGGCCCCTCGAGGAAATCTTGCGTGCCGTTCCCGGTCACCGTGGTTACCTGTGCCTGCGGAGTATACAGAAAGGATTCATCGTATGTGGCAGAATTTTCACCCACCACCACCTTGATTACCGGTTTATCGCCCGGCAGGCGGGGTACGATAGCGTAAATACGATTACCGCTGGAAGAAACCACTGCCGCTTTCTTGTTGTTGAAATAGACTTCAATCCGGCTGGCGTCTGTCCCGAAGTTCTCTCCATTTAATAGGATCTTATCTTTCACTCCTCCCTCAGTCGGTGAAAAGGTTGTCACGACAACCGGTTTCGAGGGATCATGTAGTTGTCCGGAATGTGTTTCCGCATCGTTTTTGCAGGATAACAGTAAAAAAAGAGCCATTAAAGTCGAAACGGTACACCATAACAGCCATGCTCTACAAATATTAAACACTTTCATATTACTTAATATGCCAATTTTATTTGTGGGATTTCAGGGCACAAAGGTCTGTTATAAATGTTACAGAACGGCTACACTTGCGCTACGTTTTTGTTAAGATTTTAGGGCACATAAAAAAACGGGGCTGAGGCCCCGTTTCGACTTGTTTATAGTTGATTGAGTTAATACCGTTTTTTATTTTTTCGCTTTTTCCCGCCAAATTCAGATTTAGCTCTCCCATTTCCTGATCTCTCAGCCTCCTGTGCCAGCTGTACAATCAGCTTCCGGTCTTCTATATACATGCCGCGAAAAGTATTGACAATTTTTCCCGCAAGCTCTTCCGGTACTTCAAAAAAGGAAAAGTTTTTCATCAGGTCGATACGTCCTACTGGTACCTTCCCCTTTACATTGTCGTTAATAAAGCCCATGAGGGTGGCAGGGTTCACATTATCAATTTTACCCACGTTGATAAACAAACGGGTATATCCTTTCTCAGCCTTACGTGATCCATTCTCCTGTCTCTCTCCTCTTTTTCCGCGTGATTCATCGCGCCCCCGTCTGGATGGGTATTCCTGCGGTTGTTCTATTTCTTCCGCCAGCTGATAATACTCAATTAAACGATTAAACTCCAGGGAAACAATACGTTTAATAATATCCTCCTTCTCCAGCCATTCCAGTTTACGAAATATGGAAGGCAACAAACGTTCTATCTCCCCTTCGTTTACCTTTACCTTTTCAACCTTATCCACAAAGTTGAACAACTGTTTCTCGCAAATCACATCCCCTTTGGGAATTTCTCTTTTCTCAAATTTCTTGTTGATCAGTTTTTCGATCTGTGTAACTTTCCCTTTCTCCTTGGTATGGATGATGGATATTGAGGTACCTGTCTTTCCAGCTCTGCCGGTTCTCCCGCTGCGATGCGTGTAGATCTCGAAGTCGTCGGGCAATCCGAAGTTGATGATATGGGTCACGTCGTCCACATCCAGTCCGCGTGCAGCCACATCGGTCGCAACCAAAAGCTGGAGATTGTGATTCCGGTATTTTGCCATCACAAAGTCACGCTGTGCCTGCGAGAGATCACCATGCAATGAATCTGCATCATAGCCGTCCTGGAGTAGCTTGTCGGCTATTTCCTGGGTTTCTTTGCGGGTACGGCAGAAGATGATACCGTAAATATTGGGATAGTAATCCACGATACGCTTCAATGCCAGGTATTTGTCTTTGGCATGCACCATGAAGTAGATGTGTCGCACGTTTTGTGCTCCTTCATTTTTTCGACCGATAGTAATCTCTATCGGATCCTGCATATACTTCCGGGTAATCTTTTCAATCTCCTTCGGCATCGTAGCAGAAAACAGCAACATGCTCCGCTCCTGCGGCAGATAGGAAAGAATTTCATCGATGTCCTCAGAGAAACCCATGTTCAGCATCTCATCTGCTTCATCCAGCACCATGGTATGTACGTTACTGAGTGATACTGTCTTACGCTTAATCAGATCGATAAGTCTTCCGGGGGTAGCCACGATGATATGGACCCCTCTTTTCAGGGTACGTATCTGACTTTCGATGCTCGATCCGCCATATACCGGAAGAATCTTTATATCTTCCACATATGCAGAATAGTCGGTGAGGTCACCCGCGATCTGTAAACAGAGTTCCCGCGTGGGGCAGAGAATAAGAGTCTGTGGTGACAGCAAACCGATGTCTGTTTTCTGAATAATTGGAATCCCGAAAGCAGCTGTTTTTCCGGTTCCTGTTTGTGCGAGCGCGATAATATCGCGTGTGTTGGCCAGCAACTGAGGAATTACCTCTGTCTGTACCGGCATGGGCTGTTCGAATCCCAATTCCGCAACCGCTTGCTGAATTTCAGGGATTATACCCAGTTCTTGAAATGTACTCATTTGTATAAATTATAAATGTGGGTGTATTGATCTTTCTCCGTACTCCACATTACCAACTTTATAAAGATGAGAGAAAATTCAATGTCTGTCTGTGATTTTTGGGGATGATGATAACCTGTTTTGGTAAAGGATATAAAAACCACCTAAAAAAAATCGGCTGCAAAGGTATGAAAATAAATCGAATAAATGTGAATCAGAAAGGATAAAGTAGGAATTTTCTTAATAAATTTCTTTTGCCGCTCGTCACTCTAAGTTCTTTCTCCAGATAATTGTCCACAGATCCATATTGTTGTTTGATGTAATCTACCACATAATTGAGATAGGCCCTGTTGACCGACAACATCGCCGTTACGGCTTCTTGCATTGATTCGGAAAGGTTTCTGGCATCTATTTCAGCTTTGGCCGGATCAATATGCTGATTGGAGAGCATATAATCCTGCTCAATGGTACTCTGCGGCACTCCTATGGCATATAAAATAAAATAAGTGGCTATTCCCACACCGTCTTTGCCCAATGAACCTGACAAAAGGACGGGATAATTACTATCATTGGCAAGCAGATCGAACATTTCAGCAAACTGAGTTTTATGATTTTCTACCAGATTTATATACTCCTCCTGCACATACCGGATGGCATCGCTGCGATCGAAATGTTCATCTTTCATTTGTTCATCCAGCTTTCCTGCATCCATGGGAGCCAGGGGTAAAGCTATTTTTCTGATGGATGGATGAAGGAGTATTGGATATTTTCCTGCAGTTCTTTCGGAACGAAAATCAATTACCGTCTTTATTTTCAACCGGCGGATACGTTCCTGATCATAAAGGGTAGCGTTGCTGAGATTCCCGGAACGATAGATCTCACCCCATTTCATCTGCCGGTTGTCGGTTGTAAAGTAACCGCCGACGTCGCGGAAATTTTTGATGTTATTCATCTCAATAACCCGGTTTGCCACCACACCCGACTGTACACCAGCCGTACGCAAAATGAAATACTCCCTTAAACCTGAGCCTGTGGGATTCACGCGGAGTACCTGATCGGCAATACGTGACGTAGCCACCGGCGTAAAACTTGTAAGGGAACTGTCGGTAAGCGAGGAGTAGATATCTATGCTTCCTTCCTGATCGGGACTGACTTCCCATTTGAGCAGAAAGTCCCCTTCCCGGTCTTTCTCTACCACGGACGTTATCTTTACTGTCGACATACAGGAGTAAGTCAGAAAAATCAGCAAGCAAGCAGATAGTATGGAATATAGTTTCTTCACCTTCCCAATATATAGAAACAAAAGTATAAAAACTTTGTTCTACAAAAAGAGGTAAAAAAGAGTATTAACAATATATAATTATTCATTTTTCTTTTTAATACTTTATTTTTTATTTCATTGAGACAATTTTGGAAGAAACTGATAATTGTGGATAACTTGTGCAGGAATTGTAGAAAGAAATTGATAATTTGTTTTTTTTATTCAAAACCGATTTTGGAATAAAAATATTTTGCATATCTACAAATTTATTATACATTTTTTACGGCAAAGTTTCCATTGCTTTTCAACAGACCAATAGGGAAGAAAACGAAATAAATTATTAACTTTGCCTTTTGTGAACAGCAGTTGAAAACTTTTATAGATTGCTGATTATGAATAGAAAAAGTAATATATATCTGTTGAAAACAAATGATATCATTCCGCATTTATTCGATAACCTTTTTCGGATAAATTAAAATATAAATTAATCAACAATTTCAACAGGCAATCATTATCATCATATTTCTTTTTTTATTTAAAACTATATATATAATAAATAGATTATGACAAAGGAAGAGATCATTCAAAATATAAATCTATTAAGAAAAGAAAAAAATGCCATTATTTTGGCGCATTACTACCAGGAATCCGATATACAGGATATCGCCGATTTTGTAGGGGATAGTCTTGCACTGGCTCAATGGGCAGCGAAAACCAAGGCAGATATCATTGTACTGTGTGGTGTTCACTTTATGGCAGAAACAGCAAAAATTCTAAGTCCTGAAAAGAGGGTATTCATTCCCGATTTGATGGCCGGTTGTTCTTTGGCGGAGAGTTGTCCAGCAGATGACTTTGAGAAATTTGTGCAGTCCCATCCAGACTATACCGTGATCTCCTATGTGAATACAAGTGCAGCGGTGAAAGCATTGACTGATATCGTTGTTACATCAACAAATGCCAAGCAGGTAGTTGAATCACTTCCAGAAGAAGAAAAGATAATTTTCGGTCCCGATAAAAACCTTGGTGATTATATCAATAAACTCACGGGAAGGAGTATGTTGCTCTGGGATGGTGTCTGTCACGTGCATGCACAATTTTCGCTTGAGAGAATACTGGCTTTAAAAAAAGAATATCCGGAGGCCTTACTCCTTGCTCACCCCGAATGTCCGAAATATTTGCTTGAAGTGGCTGACCACGTAGGTTCTACTTCATCCCTACTTAAATATGCCACTCATTCTGATAAAAAACAGTTTATCGTTGCTACCGAAGCAGGTATATTACACCAGATGCAAAAAGAGAATCCCGACAAGCTGTTTATCCCGGCACCACCGGAAGATTCCACCTGTGCCTGCAACGAATGTTTTTATATGAAAATGAATACATTGGAGAAGCTATATCTGTGTCTTAAAAATGAAAAGCCGGAGATTTTTGTAGAAGAGGAGATCAGGCTAAAAGCCGTGAGACCCATTGAACGGATGTTGGAAATATCGGCTCGTCATGGTTTATAAAAAGCTATATTTAGCAAGAGATCCCTTGAATTGATAAACTGATCCCTTTTTTGTACCTTTGCACCCGCAAAAAAATAAAAATATTTGCTTTGCCTCCATTCCTCGTTTTTTAGACAAAGCACACTTAAAGTAAAACAACATGGCACTTCAATGTGGTATCGTGGGACTTCCCAATGTAGGTAAATCCACCCTTTTCAACTGTCTGTCGAATGCAAAAGCCCAGGCAGCGAATTTTCCTTTTTGCACTATTGAACCAAATGTAGGTGTGATAACAGTTCCCGATGAAAGATTGAATAAACTGGCCGAGCTTATTCATCCCCAAAAGATTGTGCCAACCACGGTAGAGATAGTAGACATTGCCGGCCTTGTGAAGGGTGCAAGTAAGGGGGAAGGACTAGGTAATAAATTCCTGGCCAATATTAGGGAAACAGATGCCATTTTGCATGTACTGCGTTGTTTTGACGATGAAAATGTGACACATGTAGATGGAGTTGTTGATCCGGTGAGGGACAAAGAAATCATCGATGCCGAGCTGCAGTTGAAAGACCTTGAGACGATAGAAGCCCGTATTGCCAAGGTGGAAAAACAGGCAAAGACGGGAGGCGACAAGGAGGCTAGACTGGCTTTTGAGGTATATGCCAGAATTCGTGAAGCTTTGTTGCGCGGCGAATCGGCACGAACAGTGGAGTTTGAAACCAAAGATGAAAAAAAGACTGCTCAGGGCCTTTTTTTACTTACTGCGAAACCGGTAATGTATGTATGCAATGTAGACGAAACAAGTGCTGTAGATGGGAATGCATACGTTGAAGCTGTGCGTGAGGCTATAAAAAATGAAAATGCCCAAATACTGATCGTAGCAGCCAAGATTGAATCGGAGATAGCAGAATTTGATACTTATGAAGAGCGTCAAATGTTTTTGCAGGAAATAGGTCTCGAGGAATCGGGGGTGAACCGGCTTATCAAATCGGCCTACCGCCTTTTAAACTTGCAAACTTTTCTCACGGCCGGTGTGCAGGAGGTCCGCGCCTGGACGTTCGAAAAAGGGTGGAAAGCACCGCAGTGTGCCGGAGTGATTCATACCGATTTTGAAAAAGGATTTATTCGCGCCGAAGTAATCAAGTATGCTGACTATATTGCCTACGGTTCGGAGAATGCAGTCAAAGAGGCCGGTAAAATGAGCGTGGAAGGAAAAGAATATGTCGTACAGGACGGCGATATCATGCACTTCCGGTTTAATGTGTAGAATTTTCCGAAGAACACACGAACTTTAAACTTAACCAGAGCTTAAACAATCAGTTCATCAAAACCTGTTTATGTTTAATGTAAATTAAAAACCTATTTTTTATAACTTTTAATTTTTTATGCTGTATAACATATAAAAAAATTTGTAATTAATCGTTTAACTTGTTTTTTTTGCATTAAAATCTGTTATCAGGTATAACTTCACAACGGAATGTTAAAAAAGGTATCCTTAAAAACAATTGCGTCTGAAATTGGTGTCTCTTCGGCTACCGTTTCTCTTGTGCTGAATGGAAAAAACCAGCATGGAAGGGTAAGCAAGGAGATGTCTCAGCGGATATTGGATAAAGCAGCCGAACTGAATTATATTCCCAATAGTCTTGCGAAAGGATTGAAAATAGGGCACTCAAAATCCATCGGATTAATTGTGGCCGATATATCTAACGTGTTTTTTGGAACGCTGGCACTGCATATCCAGAATTATGCTGAAAAAGAGGGATATACTGTAATTATCGGGAATACCAACGAAAAATTGGACGAAATGCAAAAAATGATCACATTCCTCAATTCACGCCAGGTTGACGGACTTATTATTACTCCTGCCGAGGGAGGTGAGAAAATAATCCAATCGCTGTTGGAAATTAAAAAACCCCTTGTTCTGGTTGACAGAAGCTTTCCCGATTTAGAAGCTTCATCGATATTAATCAATAATTTTGACATTTGCTATCACTCCACAAAGCAACTGTTGGAAAAGGGTTGTAAAAATCCGGCATTCATATCCTATAAACAAAATCAGTTTCATATGAATGAGCGGAAAAGAGGTTTTGTGAAAGCCGTGGAAGAGGCTGGTGTATACAATCCTGAAAATTTGAAGGAAGTGAGTTATCAATCATTAAGAGAGGATATTGAACTTGCTGTTTCGCAATTATTAAACCTTCCCAACAAAGTGGATGCCTTTTTCTTTGCAACCAATTCAATTTCAATTGCAGGAATTAAATCCTTATCGAAAAGAGGGCTAATCATTCAGAGAAACATACAGGTTATGTGTTTTGATGAAGCCGAAGCCCTCGAGTTACTTACTTACCGGATTCCCTATATTAAACAACCGATCGAAGAAATGGCAAAGAAATCACTGAAAGTTCTGTTTGACCAGATTGAAAAAAATGAAACCGGTGTCCAGAAATTCTACCTGGATGCAAAATTGATCGATTGAAATTTTTAACGTTTTATTTATCCCATTATGTTATAAGATATGAAAAATAAAAATACTGAAATAGGTATTGGAATTTAGGTTAAACGTTTAACGAACATGTATAGGATAAAATTATTCGCTAAATAGAAAGAGTCAATTCTATTAGTTTGCAGAAAACAACGTAAAATAAATGAGAGTCTTACAATTTTATTTATTCAAATATGATGAAAACAAATTATCCAAAAATTGGTATTCGCCCTATTATTGATGGCCGCCGGGGTGGTATCAGAGAGTCGTTGGAAGAAACGACTATGAATCTTGCTTTGAGTGCTGCCGTATTGTACAGAGAAAATCTGAGATATCCCGACGGAACACCTGTAGAATGTGTAATTGCGGATAGTTGTATAGGAGGAGTGAAGGAAGCAGCATTGTGCGCAGAAAAATTTGAAAGAGAAAATGTAGGTGTTTCCCTGTCAGTAACACCCTGCTGGTGTTACGGTTCAGAAACAATCGATATGAATCCGCTGATTCCGAAAGCAATCTGGGGATTTAATGGTACGGAACGCCCCGGGGCAGTCTATCTTTCCGCCGCTTTGGCGGTACATAACCAAAAGGGTTTGCCTGCCTTCGGTATTTATGGAAAAGATGTGCAGGATGTGGGAGACAATACCATTCCGGAGGATGTACGCGAGAAGCTTCTGCGTTTTGCCAGAGCGGGACTTGCTGTGGCGATCATGCGTGGAAAATCTTATCTCTCCATTGGATCTGTTTCCATGGGAATTGGCGGTTCGATGACGAACCCGGACTTTCTGCAGGAATATCTGGGAATGCGGACTGAGTTCGTGGATGCCACCGAGATATTGCGCCGGATTCAGTTGGGAATATATGACCAGGATGAATTCAAAAAAGCGATGCAATGGACGAAAGAAAAATGCATGTGTCGCGAAGGGGAAGATTACAATCCAGTTCACCTGAAGCATAATCGTGAGCAGAAGGATAAAGATTGGGAATTTGTAGTGAAAATGACCCAGATCTTCCGTGATCTGATGATCGGAAATCCGGTGCTTGACGGGATGGGTTACGGGGAAGAGGCTTTGGGACATAACGCTATTGCCGGCGGTTTTCAGGGTCAGCGTCAGTGGACCGACTTTCTGCCCGATGGTGATTTTTCCGAAGCCATTCTCAACTCTTCCTTCGACTGGAACGGCATCCGCAAACCTTATACTTTTGCTACGGAAGATGACCACCTCAATGGGATCAGTATGCTGTTTAATCAGCTACTGACAAACAGATCACAAATTTTTGCCGATGTACGTACCTACTGGAGCCCTGAAGCCATTGAACGGGTCAGCGGATGGAAACCGGATGGTTTATTGAAACAGGGGGCTATTTTTCTTAAAAACTCCGGTTCCTGTACCCTTGATGGTACCGGTCAGCAGTCCGACGCCAATGGCAATCCGGTGATGAAGCCTTTCTGGGAGATTACCGATGAAGAAGTGGAAAAAATGCTGGAAGCTACAACCTGGTATCCAGCATCGCTAGAATATATGCGAGGCGGAGGATACTCTTCCCAATTTCTTACCAAACCGGGTATGCCGGTCACCATGAGCCGCATAAACCTGATTAAGGGTCTGGGGCCGGTATTACAGATTGCTGAGGGATGGACGGCCACCTTTCCCGATCATGTTTTTCGCCTGATAGATGGGCGTACCGATAAAACATGGCCTTCTACGTTCTTCGTACCACGTATTACCGGAAAAGGGCGATTCACCGATGTCTATGAGGTGATGAACTACTGGGGAGCAAATCACGGGGCCATAAGCTACGGACACATCGGGGCGGACCTTATTACACTCGCGTCGGCTTTGTCTATACCCGTGAATATGCATAATGTGGATGAAACCAGTATATTCCGACCCGATGCATGGTCGGCTTTTGGTTCCGATCACGAAGGATCCGACTATCGTGCTTGTGCCGCTTACGGTCCTCTTTACAGATAAATTTAGAAGGAACGTTGCAACCGGATCTTCTGAAAAAGTTTTTTATTGAACCGAATAAATACACAACGTAATGGAAAATGATCGTAATTTATTAAAAGTAAGCACACTCATGTTGGCTGTCTTACTTTGCCTCCCACTGTTCTCTCAGGCAGAATCAATGGGAGAAATGTTTGAACTGGCAAAAATGAAATCGGGTGTGAAGAACAGGAGGATTTCCAGTACAGACCCGACAGGAGGGAACAGGGATCACTTGGAGCCATTCAAACCGGGTGAAAAGCGAACAATAGCTGAAATTAAAGGCACCGGAGTCATCAATCATATCTGGATAACCATTGCCCCACCACCGGGTGAACTAAGCAGAAACGATATCATTATCCGGATGTATTGGGACGGAAACGATTATCCATCCGTGGAATCGCCTATCGGGCCTTTTTTCGGCCAAGGATGGAATGAAAGCTATAATTATGCTTCTCTACCTTTGTCTGCAGGACCAAAAGAGGGAACCGGACTGAGCTGTTATTTCTCTATGCCATTCGAAAAGGGTGCTAGGATTGAGATTGAGAACCAAAGCGACAAAACGATTAACGCCTTCTATTTCTATATCGATTTTCTGGAGATGGCAGAGCTTCCCGAGGGAATGGGCCGCTTTCATGCCTGGTATAATCACAGCCTGTCCAAAGCCTTGCCCGAAGGAGAAACCGAGTGGGCGCTGACAGGTGAGTGGAAACCCAATACCCAGTTAGACCGGAATTATGTTTTCATTGAGACCAAAGGGAAAGGGCATTTTGTCGGGATCAATTACTACGTGCACTCCCCTACTCCCATGTGGTATGGAGAGGGGGATGACATGTGGTTTATCGACGGAGAGAAGACCCCTTCCCTGATCGGTACCGGTACGGAGGACTTCTTCAACACTTCCTGGTGTCCGAAAGAGCCGTTCTCACATCCTCATTTCGGTTATCCGAGAGTGAATAACGATGTAGGCTGGTTGGGACGAACCCATGTATACCGCTTCTTTATCAATGATCCCATCTTCTTTGAAACGGAAGTAAAAGGAACCATTGAGACCGGTCACAATAACAACCTCACCCTTGATCTTGCCACTGTGGCGTACTGGTACCAGGATAGCGCAGCGATGCTTCCTCCTGCTCCGTCGAAAGCACAACGCCAGCCGAAGCCCTTTATCAACCACATGGATATGCACCGCTGGAGAGATGCATGGCGGAAAGCAAAAGGGAATGATCCCCAATTATGGGGAAATGAGTAAAAAAAAATTAAAAGTTACACATGAAAATTACTTAACAATGTAGAGAGACATGAAAAAAAGAAAATTGATGTTCCTGTTACTGATGCTATTATGTGTTGGAAACATTGGTTGGGCGATGGTAGACAATTTGGAAGTACGGCAATCGCAGCGAAAGATTACCGGTAGGGTTATGGATGAACAAGGCGAATTACTCATTGGTGTCAACGTGACAGAATCGGGGACTACAAACGGTACCGTGACCGACATCAATGGTACATATTCGATTACGCTGACTTCTTCCTCGCCGATGTTGAGATTCACCTACGTGGGGTTTAAAGAGCAAGAGATTGCTGTCGGGAATCGGGGTATATTGGATGTAACCCTGGAGGAAGATTTGGAGGCTCTGGATGAAGTGGTGGTTGTGGGTTACGGTACCCAAAAGAAAGCTTCGGTTGTGGGTTCTATCACCAACGTGGAACCGTCGAATCTTTCCATCACGCCTACCCGATCGCTGAGTAACAATCTTGCCGGTATGGTATCCGGTGTGATTGCTGTGCAGCGAAGCGGCAATCCCTGGTTCAACAATTCTGATTTCTGGATCCGGGGTATCAGTACCTTCACCGGAAATTCACAGCCACTTGTTTTGGTGGACGGGATTGAGCGTTCGTTGCACGATATCGATCCGGAGGAAATTGAATCTTTCTCTGTACTGAAGGATGCAGCTGCCAGTGCCGTATATGGGGTACGTGGTGCCAATGGTGTCATCATGATCAACACCAAACGTGGAAAGATTGGAAAACCTACTGTTGAAGCACGTTTTGAACAATCCTATACTTCGCCTGTGAAGTTGTTGGACTATGTGGGTTCTGTCAAATACCTGGAACTGATCAATGAGATGAATCTCGACAATGGAAGAGCGCCCTTTGCCAGCGAGGCGATGCTGCTGAACTATGCCAATCAGACCGATCCGGAACTATACCCAGATATCAACTGGTGGGATGTAGTGGCCAAAGACAATGCAAATAGCACCAAAGCCAATCTGAGCATTAATGGAGGTTCTGATATTTTGCGTTATTCACTGGTTGTGGGCTATTACGGCGAAAATGGAATTATCCGCAGGGATGCCAACCAGGACTGGGATTCGTCGCTGAAGGTAAACAGATATACCATGCGTTCCAATGTGGATGTGAATGTGACCTCCAGTACCCTTTTGCGGGTGAATATCGGAGGAATGCTGCAAACGAAGAATGCTCCTCCGGGGAATGATGAATCAAACTTTGGTATATTTTATCAGGCGATGCGGATACCACCTTATGTACATCCTCCGGTATATGCCGATGGAAAAATACCCAGGGTCTTTGCCAAAGAGAATCCCTGGGCGTGGGCCACACAGCGGGGTTATGAAAAAATGAACCACAGTAAAATTGAAGCACTTACTTCAGTGGAACAGGATCTGAAGTTTATCACCGAAGGACTCAAGGCAAAATTGACTTTCGCTTTTGACAAGTTTTCCGGAAATTCAGTTACCCGCGCAAAGACACCCGATTATTACAATCCTGCTTCAGCCCGCGATGTAAACGGGAACCTGATTACAACCATTTCTCATCATGGAGAGCAATTTCTGGGATATTCCAGGGGTGCCGACTGGGGTGATCAAAGTCTTTATCTTGAGGGAATGGTTTCTTATAACAGGGTGTTTAACGGGGTGCATGACATCAACACCATGGTCTTGTACAACCAGAAAGAGTATGACAGAGGCGATAAATTGCCTTATCGTACGCAGGGAGTCGCCAGCAGATTTTCCTATACCTATGATAGGAGATATGTGGGTGAGTTCAACTTCGGGTATAACGGATCGGAAAATTTTGCACCCGGTTCGAGATATGGATACTTTCCAGCATTCGCATTCGGATGGATCGTTTCGCAGGAAGAATTTATGCAACCTTTTGCCAATACCATTTCAAATCTGAAAATAAGGGGCTCGTGGGGTGAAGCCGGTAATAGTATCCTGAAAGCAGATATAGGAGCACAACGTTTTGCCTATCTTTCTACTATTGTGGATACAGGTTCTTATCGTTGGGGTACTGAGAACAACATTTATCGTCTCGGAAGAGCTGAAGGTGACGTAGGTGTTGTCGATCTGACCTGGGAAACCGTAGCCAAATCCAACATTGGCTTGGAATTGGGTTTGTGGAATAACACCGTGAATTATACTGTAGATCTGTTTAAGGAAAACAGAAAAGATATATTTATGCAACGACAAAATGTACCAGGATCGGCCGGTTTTAACAGAGCGGTATGGGCCAATTTTGGGAAAGTGGACAATGCGGGGATCGACATGTCGTTAACCGTCAACAAGGCGCTCAATGAAGACTGGTTCTTGTCTGCGCTCGCCAATTATACTTTTGCCCGTAACGAGGTGATTGAAATTGACGAACCGGCCTCCATCGTGGGTACATACCGTTCTCAAACCGGAAAACCTGTGGGCCAACTGTTCGGACTGATTTCCGAAGGACTGTTCACGGCGGATGATTTCGATGAGAACGGTACACTGAAAGAAGGCATCCCCGTACAAAATTTCAGCGATGTAAACAATCTCCGCCCGGGAGATATCAAATACAGAGACATGAACGGTGATGGGCAGATCACAACCGTAGATGCCACTGCCATCGGCGGTACCCGCATACCGGAAATCGTCTACGGCTTTGGCGCCAACATCCGGTATAAAGCATTTGACTTTGGCTTTTTCCTCCAGGGTACAGGGAATACTTATCAGATATTGGGTGGTGAAAACTGGTTGCCCGGATCTGTACTGGGTGCCGGCAACATCTTTTCGAATGTGGACGACCGCTGGACTCCTGAAAATCCTTCTCAGGATGTGTTCTGGCCCCGTTTGGGCGATAAGGCGGTGGCAAACAATACCGTGGCATCGACCTGGTGGCTGCGCGATATGAGCTTTATCCGCCTGAAAAATATTGAACTGGGATATACTTTCCCGAGATCGATGACTTCCCATCTCGGAATACGTAACAGTCGCCTGTTTCTGAGAGGTTCCAACCTGCTGACATTCTCGGAATTTAAATTATGGGATCCGGAACTGGAAACAACCGACGGTTTAAGATATCCGATCATGAAATCGGTATCTGTGGGCCTGAGCATCAATTTTGACAATTAATGAATAATAGCTGACTTATGAAGAATAAATATATAATCGTATTGCTTTCAATCATCCTGGGTTTCAATGGTTGTTCCGACTATCTGGATTACCAGCCCGATGATTTTTTGACAATGGAAATGATCTTTTCCGATAAAATTAGGACTGAAGACTGGATGGCCAGCGTCTATTCATCCGTGCCAAGTCCCATGTGGGGATACTTTAAAGACCAGGGGTTCAATATAATGGGAGATGATATTACCATCCCGCAGGAATGGCAGCAATTTGGCTGGGCCAATGTATACGCCTATACGGTGGCCAACTGGAGCCCGATTTCAGGATGGAATCCCTACTATTGGGTTGAATTGCCCAAAAGAATCCGTAGCGGTCTTATTTTTCTAGAACAGGTAAGAGTGATTCCTGAGGCCGATCTGACGCAAGAGTATGTGGATCAAATGAAGAATGAAGTACGGTTCCTGATTGCCTATTACTATTCGCTGATGATCGAACTGTATGGACCGATACCCTTTGCACCTGGTGTAATCTACAACGTAAATGCACCCGCCTCAGAGCTGATGATCGGGCAAACCCCTTACGATGAGATTGTGGATTGGATTGATGCTGAACTGAAAGATGTTTCCACGAAACTGCCTGCTGTTTATCCTGATAATAACAGTTGGGGGAGAGTAACTTCGGTGATGGCACTTGCAATCCGGGCACGAACACTGCTCTTTGCAGCAAGTCCTCTTTTTAATGGAAATCCTGACCTGGCCAACTGGAAGAATGCGGAAGGGGTAAATCTGTTCAAAGCGGAATACGACCCCGCCAAATGGACCCGTGCGGCAACCGCACACAAAGAGCTGATCGATGCAGCGCATGTCGGAGGTTACGCGCTGTACAAAGAATACAATGCCGATGGCTCTATCGATCCGTTTATGTCATACTACAACCTTTCACTCAAGCGGTTTTCGGACGGGAACAAGGAGATCATCTTCGGTCGTTCCGAGAACTCCAATCTTGCCGATTTTCAACGGCATCATCTTCCCAAAGGGATAGCCGGAAATGCAGGTATGGGTGTCACCCAGGAGCTGGTGGATGCGTTCTACATGAAAAATGGGGAAGTTCCCATCACAGGTTATAACGCCGATGGTTCCCCGATTATAAACCCTGCATCTGGCTACGTGGAGAAAGGATTTTCAACGGCACCGGAAAGAAGAATGACAGCCTGGCCGGGAGGCGGACCGTCAAATTTGCGTGAGGGTAACATGTATCCGGTGACCATGGATGGAACCTACAACATGTATTGTAACCGTGAACCCCGTTTTTATGTATCCGTCATATTCAACGAAGCATGGCTGGGTGTAGCCAACCGACGGGTAGAGTTTCTACAAAACGGTGGACGTGATACCGGATATACCTTCGACGCTCCTCAAAACGGATACAATGTACGCAAGAGAATCAGCCTGGAAGTATACCCAAGGGAGAACAGATTTCCGTATCAACCCGGCATCCTGTACCGGCTTGCCGAAGCTTATCTGGGATACGCCGAAGCACTGAACGAAGCGCAAGGCCCCACCGCGGAAGTGTATCAGTATGTGAATCTGGTAAGGGAAAGGGCGGGAATACCTGCATTGGCCGGACTCACCAAAGAAGAGATGCGGGATGCCATCCGTCAGGAAAGACGGGTCGAGTTCAACAGCGAAGGAATCCGGTTCAATGATGTACGCAGGTGGAAATTAGGAGAAAAGTATTTCAACACCGGTCTGTACGGAATGAACTTCAACGGTACCAAAAAAAGCGATGATGAAAGTGATCCGCTTGCTTTCTACAAGCGGACATTCTATAAGAACAGATACTTCAACAAAAGAATGTATTTGTGGCCTGTCCCCCAGGCTCAGATGGATATCAATCCAAATTTGGTGCAAGCACCCGGATATGAATAATCGTATGAACGAAATAATATAATTCTATGAAGTCACTAAAAATTACGTTACGTTTTTTGGTCTTGATTTTATTGGTATTTACCTCCTGCAAAGACGACTTTTCGGTGGATCTCTCCAACAAGCCGTTTGTGCGGATGACCAAAACCTCTGTGTCTATTACAGCCGGTGAAAAATATACCATCAAGGCATCTGTCGATACATTGGGCAGCGCTTCCAAAACATTTAACTGGACCATATTGAATCCGGAAATAGCTTCCATTGAGCCGTCCGGAAATCAATCGGCCATTATTACCGGTCTGTCGGAAGGAAGTACGGTAATCAAAGTAGAGTCTGCGGACGGGGAGCTGAAATATTTTTCTGATCTCACTGTCGGTGAAGAACGGATTATTAAAATTCTGGCCATCGGAAACAGCTTCTCTGAGGATGCCATCGAAAATTATCTCTATGATCTGGCTAATTCAGCCGGATATAAGGTGATGATCGGCAATATGTATATCGGTGGGCAGTCACTGGAAGGACATTGGAAAAATGCTTCCGAAAATAATTCAGCTTATCAGTTGCGGCTGATCGGACCAGACGGGGTTAAAAACAGCTTCAACGATAGAAACCTCATGGAGGTCATCGCGGGCGAGAACTGGGATTATATCAGTTTTCAGGAAGTAAGCCAGCTTTCCGGAATTATTGACGGTTACCAGGAGTTTCTCCCTCAATTAATGGCTTATGCAGCCAACCTGACTACGAATCCTGAGGTAAAATTCATTATCCATCAGACATGGGCTTATGCCAAGGATTCAAATCATTTCGGTTTCCCCACTTATGACAGCAACCAGATGACCATGTATAATGCTATTGTGGATGCTGTGTGGAAAGCGAAAGAAATGGCCGGTGTCGACTTGGTCGTTCCCAGTGGAACCGCCATTCAGAACGGGAGGACAACTTACATGGGCGACAAGTTTACCCGCGACGGTTATCATCTGAATCTGAGCATGGGTCGTTTCACCGCCGCCAGCGCCTGGTTTGAATCGATATTCGGGAACGTACTGAACAATACCTTTGTTCCCAATATGTTTTCTGAATATGACGCTTTGCTGGCGAAGACCGCCGCATCAGAAGCGGTAAAGACCCCTAAGTCGGTTACCCAGTTAACAGATTTCAAATATCCGGAACCGAATGAATTTGTTTTGACCGCTCCCCTGTTTATCGATTTTGGAGGAGTGGAAAGCCCTGCTCCGTTTAATAATTTCAAACATCCTAATGACCAGAAGGTAGGAGGATTAACTGATATGGCTGGCAATAACTCCAATTTTGCCATTGAGGTTTCACAAAGCTTTACCGGGACATTATCCAGAGGCTTACAAAATGTGCTGGGACTACCCCGATCAGTCTCTGAAGATATGTTTTTCAGCGACGGTAAGTTCGTGCCGCAGAGCGGATTGACGCTGTCGAACCTGAACAGGAACCAAAAGTACACCCTTGTATTCTATGGATCCATCAACGACAACAGAACAGAAACTGAGTTTCATGCCGTTGGCCGAAATGAAGGGATAGGATATCTTGACAATGACAACAATTTAGGAAAACTGGTTGTAATCGAGAATATCCAGCCTGCCGAAGATGCCACCATTTCTATCCGGATAAAACCAGGTCCCAACAACGAGCACTGGAATCTGTTCTTCGGAGTAAATGCGATGATGGTCTTGCCGGAGGGAATGTCCGTTCCGGTACAACCCAGCAGTTTCGAACTCCTGCGTCCTGTTTACATAGATTTGGGGCTACGCTTGTCAGCAGCACCGTTCTATAATATTGAAAGACCCAACAATGATCCCCACTTTGATCTCCCGGATGATTCAGGAACCAATACGGGCATTGCGCTGAGTTTCACTGCTGCTTTCAACGGTGAAAATCAATCGGGGGCATTTACCAATACATTGGGTCTGCCCGGTGAGGTGACTGTTGATGCAATCTGGAGTGACAACGCCAACCCGAAAAGTGCAGTTACGCTTTATAGACTGAATCCGAACAAAAAATATCAGTTTGTCTTTTTTGGCTCGAGAAACGGCGTGACTGACAACAGGGAGACACGATACGAAGTAATCGGTTCAAATACCGGAGAGGCCCTCCTCAATGCGTCGAATAACAATTCGAAGACAGCCGTTGTCAGCGGCATTCAGCCTACCGCAGACGGCATTGTTGATATCAAGGTATCTGCAGGACCGAACAACAACAACGGAAGCAGATTTTATTATCTTAATTCATTGTTTATTGCACCCGACGGATATAACTTTGCGCAATAAAATAGTGGATGTATAAAATACAAGTTCCTGAAAGGGGACTTGTGTTTTATTGAGAATGACACACAAAGAATATTTAAAATATGCCACGATGATGAATCAATTAAAATTAAAAATCTTCACGGTATTTATCTTAGTTTTTACCGTGATTTCGTTTGCGCAGAACCGTTCTTTCAACGGTCTCGATATGAACATGGGTAATTTGTATCGTCTCTCCGATGCAGAGACAAGATCAATTAGTCCCGAAAATTTTACCGGTGAAAAGGGAAAAGGAGGCATGGCCGTGCCCGATTCGAAGGCACCGCGTAACAGGGCCAATGCAACAAATGCAGCACGTGATCTGGGACAAGGATGGAAGGTGAATCCCTATGTGCGTATTGAACCCGGTGAAACCTTCACCATGGCTGAAATTGAGGGACCGGGTGCCATCCAGCATATCTGGATGACCCCCACGGGAAACTGGCGCTTCTCCATCATCCGCATATATTGGGATGATGAAAAAGAACCCTCCGTGGAAGTACCGGCCGGCCACTTTTTCGGTATGGGATGGAATGAGTATGCTCACCTGAATTCACTTCCCGTCACCGTGAACCCCGGGAGTGCTTTCAACTGTTACTGGGTGATGCCTTTCCGTAAAAAGGCAAGGATTACCATGACCAACATCAACGACGCAGATGTAATGAATCTCTACTATCAGATCGACTATACACTGACCGATGTGCCGGATGATGCTGCCTATTTTCATGCTCAGTTTCGCCGGACGAAAGTGAACAAAACGTCCGATTATACCATTGTCGATGGCATCAGGGGTGAGGGGCAGTATGTGGGCGTATACATGGCCTGGCAGGTAAATAACAATGGTTGGTGGGGTGAAGGAGAAATAAAGTTTTTCATGGACGGGGATAAACAGTTCCCTACGATCATCGGTACCGGTACGGAAGATTATTTCTGCGGTTCCTATAACTTTGACCGCAACGGAAAATACGTTAATTTTACCACACCTTATGCCGGACTGGTGCAGGTTCTTCCACCCGATCAAACCTACAAAGCAGGACAACGGTTTGGTCTTTACCGCTGGCACGTGATGGATCCGATCCGTTTTAAGAAGGATCTGAAGATAACCATCCAGGATCTCGGCTGGCGTCATGGCGGTCGTTATCTGCCGCAACAATCCGATATCTCGTCGGCGGTATTCTGGTATCAGACTGAGCCACATGCCATTTTCCCAGCTTTACCGAAATGGGAAGAACTGGAAATGAACTAATGAAAAATCAAGAGCAATGAGAAGAATTTCAATCAGAATTTTAGGTATCGCACTGTTATTTTTTGTTTTTACACAGGCGCAGAGCCAAAACAAAACTTACCGTTGGCGTGATGAGGTAAAACAGTTGATGCGCGTAGATCAACTACCCCGATACAGGCACGGCCAGTTAATTGATCAAGAGTCGAGTTACGACAGGACAGGAGGTAACGACGACGGATTTTCCGGAAAATACTCCTATCTCCGAAAGGAGAAAGAGGGACTGGTGCTGGCTGACTTTGAAGGTCCGGGTGTGGTGAATCGGATCTGGACCCCTACCCCCACAGAGGACACCCTGTTATTCTATTTCGATGGAGAAAAAAAAGCACGCCTTAAAATTAAGTTTATGGATCTTTTTTCCGGGCAGCTTTACCCATTCGTCAAACCGGTTTGCGGTAATGAGATTGGGGGTTACTACTGCTATATACCCATCCCCTTTCAGAAATCACTCAAGATTGTATTTCAGGGAGAGAAGATTATGTTTCACCAGATTCAAAGCAGGAGTTTGCCGGGGATGAATGTGGAGAGCTGGACCGGGAGCTTTTCTCCTGCGGACAAACAGTTGCTGACCGAAGTAACAAACCTGTGGAGTAATATCTCACCCACTGTGAATCTGTATAAGATCGGTTCATCAGATGAAATCCATACAGAGGAAAAAACATTTACGATCCGCCCGGGTGAGGAAGTTGCCTTTTTCGAAAAGAATGCCGGTGGCCGTATTGTCGGTTTCGATATAGATGGAGGGACTTCATTTGAAGGTCTGTATAAAGATATCATCCTTTCATCGAAATGGGACAACGAGTCGGTAGAGGCAATTTATGCTCCCCTCGCCGATTATTTCGGATACGCCTATGGAAAGCCTGCGATGCGTAGCATTTTAATAGGCAGGTACGGAACCACCAACTACAGTTACCTTCCGATGCCCTATGACGGGTCGGCCGAAATAAAACTGATCTACAAAAAGCGGGAAGGGGTGATGCAGAGTCCGATATCAGTAACAGCGAAAGTATATTTTAACGACCATAAGCGCGACAAAAAGGAAGAGGGAAAACTCTACACTGTATGGAGACGTGAAAAGCCCGAAACAGGAGAGTTTTATCCTTTTCTGAAAACAGAGGGCAAAGGTCATTACGTGGGTACTATCCACAGCGCGCAGGGACTTCGTCCCGGCATGACGCTCTTCTTTGAAGGCGATGATTCCACCTATGTGGATGGAAAGATGCGGATGCACGGCACCGGCTCTGAAGATTATTACAACGGCGGCTGGTATGCCTTGCTCGATCGCTGGGACCGCGGTATCAGCATGCCAATCCATGGCTCCCTCGATTACTCCCTTCCGATGAACCGTACAGGCGCATACCGCTTTTTCCTTTCCGACAAACTATCTTTCGAAAATGAGATTTATCACGCCATGGAACATGGAGAGGTAGGAAACAATTTCCCCGTAGACTACACCTCCGTGGCTTTCTATTATGCCGATCGACCGCTGGAAAAACAGATGGAGCCGTCAGAAGCATTGCGGGAAGTGTACTTGCCATCCAAGCATGTCTATTTTCCCCAGTTAATGGAGATTACCCTGGAGAAAGGAATTCAGGTAATCTTCGACAGGGGGCTTGCCCTTACCTCTTTTGGGAAAGGTGCCGTGAGGATTATGCTGACGGATGTGCCCGAGGGTAAATACAGGGTACTACTTAATTATCACGAGACTCCAAAGGGTGCCGACTTCCAGATATGGCAGCGTCAGAAACAGCTCTCAGACTGGATATCCACAAAAGCAGGAAAGGACGGGTATCGGGAGAATGTACATGTGGGAGATATACAACTCACTTCCCAGACAAACTCCATCACGGTTCATGTCAGAGACAATGGGAAAGCCAATCTGTTTGAACTCACGCTGATTACGCTCGAACGGATTGAGTAAATTGACACGATGAAGTGATGTTTGGATGATATGGAAAAAAAGCTGATTTATAGTGTATTGTTTTTATACATTGCCTTCTCTTCCCTGTTACAGGCACATGAGCCGGGGAGAAGGCATCAAACTTCATCGGTCGTGGTGAAGCTACCCCATTCATTAGAGAATGAGATAGGGGAAATTCAGTATGACCTGCTCGGAAACGAAAAGGGGACCTGCAGGATTGAGGTTTTGAGCGACAGTTGCCTGCATGTGAAGATCAGTTTTAAGCTAGATGAGCAGTTGCGGCAGGACGATTGGCAGATGACACTTTATCCCGGTTTTACGCCCTCATTTCACTGGGCGCCGCATCTAACCCCCACCCCGCATCATGTTATCGATCAACATGTATTCCGCTCTCCTGCCCTCATTTTCTCGAATGAGCAACAGATGCTGACGTTGATACCCGATCTCGATATAATGAGCTTGGGAACACCCGTGAGATGGTACCTCGATATGGATGCAGAGCAAAACCGGCTGATCCTCGGAATGGGCAACAGCAAGGTGGATGACCATGTGCTTTTTCGTCATGAACCCGGAGCGTTATATCCTGCGGGAGAGGTGGAGATTGGTTTTTATATACTCTATTCTGCAACCGCGGACGCTGTCCGGAATCCGTTCCGGAATCCGCTGGAATTTATGTGGAAACATTGGGGAAGTCCTTTATACAAAAGTGGTAATCCCTTAGATGGTTCATTGGGACCTTATGTGGAGCATACTTACCACTGGGCCTTTAATAGCTGGTCCGATGCTGTCTGGCAGGAGTTCACGCTTCACGGCAGGAAGGTAGGTGCTCCAACCTTTATTGTCAATGTCACACAGAGCCCAAATTATCCCGATGAGGTGAATGAGCGTGAGTTTCGTTCCGTGTGGAACCAGGCATGGTTCAGCTCGCTGCGATCCGCTAGTGGACTCTATCGTTATGCGAGGCGTACAGGGAACAGACGTTTAATGGAAAAAGCCTTGCTGACCAAAGAACTGACATTGTCTTTTCCACAACGGAATGGTTTTTTCTATGGCCTTGTCGGCACGGAAATGGAAGAGGTAGAAATAGATGGAAAGAAGTACAGTCGTAGCAAAGGATGGGATATCCACTACTGGGGTAACTCCAACCGGAATCCCTACACTTGGAATCCGCGCGAATCGCCTTTTCATATTCTCGATATGAGCTGGACCGCTCTACTGATGCTTCGATGGTACGAGGAACTGGAGAATGATGCACGTTTATTACACTATGCACAGGCTTACGGCGAGTCGTTGCTCCAGCTTCAGTCGGAGAAAGGTTTTTTCCCAGGTTGGCTTGATCTGCACACGCTTGATCCCATGACGTATCTCAACGAATCACCGGAGACCTCCATGTCGGCTACTTTCCTGTTAAAATTATATGAACTGACCGGAGAAGAGACCTATAGAAAAGCCGCACTCAGTGCCATCGATGCGGTGGTCAAAGAAATTATTCCGTCGGGGAGATGGGAGGATTTTGAGACCTACTGGTCCTGCTCCCGTTACGGCTCCGAAGATTTGATCGGGAAAAAGGTTGTGAGAAACAACATGTACAAACAAAACAATTTTTCCATGTTCTGGACAGCAGAAGCACTGCTTGAAAGTTACAGAATAACTGGCGAGAAGCATTACCTTGAGCTTGGGCAACGCACACTCGACGAACTGCTGATGACACAGGCTTCGTGGCAGCCACCCTTTATTTACGTGCATGTGCTGGGCGGATTCGGCGTGATGAATGCCGACGGAGAGTGGAACGATGCGAGGCAGAGCCTTTTTACGGAACTGATTCTCCGGTACGGGCAGCTGCTTGAAAAGCAGGAGTACCGTGAGCGGGGAATCGCAGCCCTGAAAGCCTCATTTGTGATGATGTACGCACCCGAGAACCCGGTAACACGGCGTCAGTGGGAGAGCGTATATCCCTTTTTCGGACCGGATGACTATGGTTTTACCATGGAGAATTACGGACATGGAGGCCGCACAACTCCCGAGGGTGAAGGAATGGGTGAGTTTACCATTTTCGATTGGGGAAATGGAGCTGCCGGCGAAGCATACAACCGCATTCTGGATCATTTTCCCGAAATAAAGGAAATCAGATAAACCGAAAAACTCGTACAGACCGTGCGGGTTTATGTCTGTATGTAAAGAAGATAGACAAGGATAAAAACAATATCAAACAACATGAAGAAACGAAATAAATTTAAAGGAGTCGTGGCTGCAGCATTAATCGGGGGAGTGTTCACACTTTCCTGCTGCGGCAACAGGAAAACAGCGGAATCTATGAAAATAAACTATGAAAAAGGAACGTTCGGATACGATCTGAACTATCTCTCGGAGAAAGACAGCCTGATTGTTTTGAAGTCGGAAGACGAAAAGGCGCAGGTAATCCTTTCAGCCAGGTATCAGGCAAAAGTGTTTACCTCCACGGCCAATGGTCCCGAAGGACGGAGTCACGGGTTTGTCAATTACAAATTTTTCGATGCCGGCGTTGTGGATGAACATATGAATGGCTTCGGTGGAGAAAACCGCTTGTGGCTGGGTCCTGAAGGGGGAGAATATTCCATCTTTTTTGAACCCGGCAAAGGACAGGTATATGCAAACTGGCATACCCCCAAGGCAATAGATATTGAGAAGTGGGAGGTGCGTGATGCAACGACAGGGAGTGCCACTTTTACCAAAGAAATGTCACTACAGAACTACAAGGGGAATCACCTGCATATCGCTGCGGAGCGTACCGTGTCGCTGATTACTGGAAGCGAGATTGCAACCACACTTGGAATCAGTATTCCGGAAAATGTAGGAGCCGTAGCCTATTCAACTGAAAACAGAATAACAAACCAGAATAATTTTGAATGGACACCGGAGACAGGGACAGTCTGTATCTGGATGCTCGACATGTTTATTCCCTCTGATTCAGCAGTGACGATAATACCCTATCATACAGGAGAAGAGACCGAGCTTGGGAAGGTGGCTACTTCCGATTATTTTGGCCAGATTCCTGCAGACCGGTTGATTGATGAAAACGGTATCCTCTATTTTAAAACGGATGGCAGGGCCAGGGGCAAACTGGGGATGAATGCAAAACGGACAACTACAGTTGCCGGCAATTATGATCCCGTTTCAGGTCGGCTCACCATTGTTACGTTTGATGCCGTTCCGGAAGCCGTCTACCTGAATCAGGAGTGGAATCCAGAAAGAAACCCCCTGACAGGAGATGCTTTGAATGCATATAACGACGGACCACTGGACGACGGAAGCATAATGGGGCCTTTTCTCGAACTGGAGAGCAGCTCCCCTGCCGCATTTTTAAAACCGGGTGAAGCCCTCACACACCAACACAATGTGTACCATTTCGTGGGTAATGAGGACTCACTCTCCCCCATTTCGGAAAAAATACTTGGCGTGAGTCTGGATAAGGTAAAACGTATTTTTAACTGAGAAACCGACAACTGAATACAGAATATTGACAACTTAAGAAAATGAATACAATTTCAGAAAAACATCGCCTGCTTCCTGCAGGGATTATCTTTCCTTTTTTCCTGCTTACATCCTTGTTTTTTATCTGGGCTGTGCCCAACAACATGACCGATACCATGCTGGCGGCTTTCAAGCGCATCATGAGCCTCTCTGATACGCAGACTGCCTGGATACAGGTGGTCTGCTACTTATTGGGTTATGGCTGTTTTGCACTTCCCGGTGCCATCTTCATCAAAAAACATACCTACAAGTCAGGCGTGCTGCTCGGTCTCGGATTATGTATTACCGGTACTTTGCTTTTTTATCCTGCCATGCTGGCCAACAGTATTAGTTCACCGCTCAGCTTTGCGACATATCTGTTCGCTATTTTCGTGCTTTTTTCCGGTCTGTCGGTTTTGGAAACGTCGGCAAATGCTTATGTATACTCGTTAGGCGATCCGGTCACAGCAACAAGGCGTCTCAACTTTTCCCAGTCCTTTAATCCTTTTGGTGCACTGACAGGAGTTCTGGTGAGCCAGATCTTCGTCCTCTCCCAGTTAAATACCATGACTGCTGCCGAGAGAAATGCACTAAGCGGAATGGAGCTGATAAACATTCAGAACGGTGAACTGAATGCGGTAACCACCGCTTACATGATTCTGGGACTCGTAATGCTTGTACTTTTCCTTCTGATCTGGTTTACTGTCATGCCCAAGGCACAGGATGAAGATAAAAGCCTCGATCTGAGAGCTACCTGGAGCCGTTTGAAGAGGAATAAAAACTATGTATGGGGCGTTGCTGCACAATTTTTTTATGTGGGTGCACAGATAGCCGTATGGTCATTCATCATCCGGTACGCCATGCAGCAGCTTGGTTTTGACGCCGTTATTGCAGGCCTGGGTGTGAATCCTTCACAGGAAGCAATCATCGGGGCCTTGCGTGGAGTGGAGCCGCTGGCAGGAGGTTTTTACGCCTTGAGTGAATTTTTGGGACTTGATGCACTCCTGCCCCGTACAGCGGAACAGGCCGGGGCTACCTATTATATTCTTTCACTGGTACTGTTTGTACTTGGACGTTTCCTTTGCACCTGGGTAATGAAATATACCCGACCTGTTAATATTTTGTCGGGTTTGGGTGTTCTGGCTGTAATTTGCTCATTGCTGACTATTTATGGAGAAGGTTTTGTAGGCATATATGCGCTGATGGGCATTTCAGGATGCATGTCAGCCATGTTTCCTACCATCTACGGACTGGGCATGAGGGGGCTGGGTGAAGATACCAAGATTGCCGGGTCGGGCATGGTAATGGCAATTGCAGGTGCCGCCCTACTGACCCAGATGCAGGGAATTCTTTCCGATCAGGCAGGGAGCATTAAATTTGCGTATTGGGTACCCGCCGCCGCATTTTTAATAATTACTTTTTATAGTTTTACAGTTGCCCGCAGTAAAAAGCTCGGCAATGGAAATTAATCAATCATGAGTCAGTATGTTGTTGGAATAGACTACGGTACGGATTCCTGCCGTGCACTGGTCGTTAACATTGCCACAGGAAAGGAAGTGGCCTCCTGTATTGCTTCTTACCCACGCTGGAAAAAGGGGCTATACTGTGATCCTTCCTCAAACCGCTACCGCCAGCATCCGCAGGATTATATAGATTCTCTGGAAGAGGCAATACACGGTGCTTTAAACCAGATGAAACCTGCGGAGATTGCATCTGTTGTAGCTCTGGGCATCGATACCACGGGCAGTACCCCTTGTCTTACAGATGAGGAAGGAACTCCCCTGGCGCTATTACCGGATTATGAGGATGATCCCGATGCCATGTTTGTCCTTTGGAAAGATCATACTTCGGTCGTAGAGGCCCGGGAAATAAATGCACTGGCCCATTCGTGGGAAATTGACTATACATCCCGTTCAGGCGGAATTTATTCCTCCGAATGGTTTTGGGCCAAAGCTCTTCATTTGCTGAGAAGCAACAGGCATATCCGGGAAAAAGCTTATGCCGTTATTGAACATTGTGACTGGATGCCTGCTTTATTAACCGGCAATCTCAAGCCGGAAAATGTCAGGCGAAGCCGTTGTGCAGCAGGGCATAAGGGAATGTGGGCAGCAGAGTGGGGAGGGTATCCGTCACAGGAATTCCTGTCGGAACTGGATCCGCTGCTAAACGGGTTTGCTGCCCGTTTAAGCGCTCATACGCATACCAGTGACACAAGTGCCGGAAAACTGTCTGAAGAGTGGGCGGGACGTCTTGGATTGCCTGCAGGGATTGATGTGGCCGTAGGCATCATTGATGCACATGCGGGCGCTGTGGGTGCGGGTATTCGTCCCCATACGATGGTGAAGATTATAGGTACTTCCACCTGCGATATCGTGGTTATCCCGAAAACCGACATTGAAGACAGAACCGTTCCGGGAATCAGCGGACAGGTGGATGGTTCGGTGATACCCGGACTCATCGGGCTTGAAGCCGGTCAGTCAGCCTTCGGTGATATTTACGCCTGGTTCCGTGATATCCTTGGCTGGAGTGGATTGCTTTTGCCCGGCGAGATGAGGGAGGAAATGAATGCGAAGATCCTTTCGCGACTGAACGACGAGGCATCGCGATTGCCGTTACGCGAAGAGGACCCGGTTGCTGTAGACTGGCTAAACGGTCGCCGCTCTCCCTTTGCCGACCAGACAGTGACGGGTGGTATTACCGGCATCACCCTGGGAACCACTCCGGCACAGCTTTTCAAGAGTCTTGTAGAGGCAACCGCCTTTGGATCGCGTGCCATCATGGAGCACCTCGCACAGCAAGGAGTACGTGTGGATGAAGTAATCGGCGTAGGTGGCATCTCCCTGAAATCGCCCTACGTGATGCAAACTCTGGCCGATGTGATGGGTGTGCCGATCCGCGTAGCCCGTGCACAGCAGGCGGGGGCACTGGGAGCAGCCATGCTTGCAGCGGTGGCAGCGGGACTGTTCGATTCGCTGCAGTCGGCCACCGACCGTATGGGACAGGGCAATCTGACGGTTTATGTGCCACATCCCGGTCTTAAACAGCTTTACGATATACGTTATCTGCGTTACCGGTCACTGGCTGATTTTTTGCAGTAAGGCATTCCTTCAGTCTCTACAATCCGGACTGGGCATCCCCCCCTGACTTGCACCTTTCTCGCAGGTCATCCTGCAACAGTGGTGGGGATGCCCAGTTGTCCTACCCTTTCAGCTATTTCCTGCAATATGCCGATTGGCGCTTTTTCAAGCTCTCTGGCGGGCGTTTCCCTGTCTATGGTGTAGATCATCACCTCTCGTGGCCGGAGATCCCTGACGAGCTCTATCCAGGCTGAAACCTCCTTGTCTGTGGTGTTGTCAATGATGCTTCCTTCAAATGTCCCTTTCAAAAACATGGTTTGCAGGACAAAGTTGCCCTGAAACCGTTTGTAATATGCTACCTGCTTTGCAACACTGTAACCGGGTGTATTGGGGCGATCGATCAGCCGTACGGTTTCATCGAAGGCGGAATCCAGTTTCAAAATAGGATTGTCCACCTTTTTTAATGCGTCAAATACCGTTTTTTTTGATATATGCATGCCGTTGGAGAGCACGCTTATCCCTGTTTTGGGATAATATTTTTCCCGCATTTCGACGGTGTCAGCAATAATTCCGCCAAATTCGGGATGCATGGTCGGTTCGCCGTTTCCGGCAAAGGTGATTACATCAAGTTCTACCTCCTCTTTACGGAGCGACTTCAGCTTATCTTCCAGGGCAGCTTTTACAAGCCGTCTGTCCGGCAACTTCGTTTTGGTGCGGAAATCTTTGTTGAAACCGCACTCACAGTAGATACAATCGAACGAGCAGAGTTTGCCATCGTAGGGTAACAGGTTTATGCCGAGAGAACTGCCCATTCTCCTGCTATGAAGCGGGCCATATACTATTTCATGAAAAAGAATTGTCATAAAAATTTTAATTAAGAACAAAGAAAAAAGAACCGTGGCTGACGAATGACTGCCGCTAGATATTTTCCATACCGCTGTCCTGAACAATCTTCCACTACCAAACCCGAACACTGATCGTCCAAATCAAAACCAGGAAATGATCCTTTCCGTCCCGAATCCGATAAGCAGATAACGTAAAAACTTGCCCAGAGTCATCGAGATCATCACTACAGGCACGTTTGCCCGCATAAAACCCAAAGCAACAAGCATTACGTCACCCACAGCGGGCAGAAATCCGAAAAAACCCATTACTGCCCCTTTGCCGTGCATCCACCGGATGGTTTTATCAATCTTGTCAGGTTTTATCTTGAACCATTTTTCCAGCCATTCCATCTTACCGAGCCTTCCCAGGTAATAGCAGGTAGCCCCCCCCGCTGCATTTCCGGCAGTAGCATATAAAATACTGGTCCATATATCCATTCCTGCCGCTATCAGAGCTGCAAAAACCACTTCCGAACTAAAAGGCAGTATGGTTGCCGCCAGAAAAGAAGCCAGCAACAACCCCCAGTATCCATATTCCGCCAAGCCGTCGAGCATATCTTGTTCAATGAGCTATCAACCAATTCTCACCCACCCCCATATCCGTTTTCAACGGAACCTGCAGTTCGCAGGCATGTTCCATTTCTTCCGTCACCAGTTGCCGTAGTACCGGAAGTTCGTCGGGAACAGCGTTAAAATTGAGCTCATCGTGTACCTGAAGAATCATTTTAGAACGCATTTTTTCTTTCTCAAGTCGCTCAAAAATACGTACCATGGCCACCTTTATGATATCTGCCGCACTTCCCTGAATGGGTGCGTTGATGGCATTCCGTTCCGCGTAGCCACGCACGGTGGCATTGCGGGAGTTGATATCGGGCAGATAGCGTTTTCTTCCGAATATGGTTTCTACGTAGCCCTGTGAGCGTGCCCTGGCAATACTTTCATCCATATAGTTCTTCACATCGGGGAATGTGGCGAAATATTCGTCGATCAGATCTTTGGCTTCGGTACGCGAGATGGCCAGCCTTTCCGATAAGCCGAACGGAGTGATACCGTAAATGATGCCGAAGTTGGCTGTCTTGGCTTTTCTGCGCATATCTCCCGTTACTTCTTCGAGGGGAATCTTGAAGATTTTAGCCGCCGTGGCAGCATGAATATCCTGCCCCTTATTGAAAGCTTCCACCAAGTTCCGGTCGCCGCTCAGGTGAGCCATGATGCGCAGTTCAATCTGTGAATAGTCTGATGAAACAAACAGGCATCCCTCGTCGGGAATAAACACCTTACGCATCTCCTTGCCGCGTTCGTCCCGGATGGGTATATTTTGCAGATTCGGGTTGGTACTGCTCAGTCGCCCTGTGGCAGCCACCGTCTGGTTGAAGGAGGTGTGTATTTTGCCGGTTCCCGGATTAATAAGCAGTGGAAAGGCATCGATATAGGTACTTAATAGTTTTTTTAACCCTCTTTGTTCCAGTATTTTACCAATAATAGCATGCTTAGGCCGTAATTTTTCGAGCTCCTCCTCACTGGTTTTATACTGTCCCGTTTTGGTCTTCTTCGGTTTATCGGCAACCCCCATCCTGTCGAACAGCACTTCACCGATCTGTTTGGGCGAGTTGATATTGAATTCGATGCCGGCCATTGCGGTGATCTCTTTCTCAATCTGAATCAGTTCCTGGGTATATTGTACCGAAAGATCTTCCAGCGCACTCAGATCAAGGCGTACTCCCGTCCATTCCATTTCTGCGAGTACGTATATCAAGGGTGCTTCCACCCGATAAAACAGATTTTCGAGCTGGTTTGCATGAATCTCCTTCGCCAGGATATTTTTCAGTTTGAGCGTGATGTCCGCATCCTCTGCAGCATAATCAGTCACAAGGGCAGGATCTACATCGCGCATGTTTCCCTGATTTTTACCCTTTGAGCCAATCAGCTCCTCTATGTGGATTGTTTTATAGTTCAGATAGATCTCCGCCATATAATCCATCCCGTGCCTGATTTCAGGGTTCAACAGGTAATGGGCGATCATGGTGTCGAAGAGCCGTCCCTGAACCCTGATATCATAATTTCTGAGTTCCAGGATATCGTACTTGAGGTTTTGACCCACCTTTTCTATGTTTCCATCCTCGAAGAAAGGGCGAAAAATTTCTACCTGCCGTTGTGCCTCTTCCCGATTGGCCGAGACCGGCACATAAAAAGCTTCCCCCTCTTTGTATGCAAAAGACAGTCCTACCAGTTCGCTCAGCAACGGGTCTACTCCCGTGGTTTCCGTGTCGAAACAGACCGATTGTTGTGCACACAACATCCTGCTCAGTGCCATCATTTCATCTTCGGTCCTCACCATGGTGTATTGATGCGGTGTGGAGTGAATATCGGTAAAATTGCCCGGTAATGCGGAAGAGCTATTTTTTTCCGGTTCGGAGGGTTCAACCTGATCAAAAAGATCAAAAAGATTACCCTGCACGGATCTTTTTGGTGATGTTTTCACCGGCTCCAGCTTTAACACACGGGTAAGCAATGTGCGAAATTCCAGCTCCTCGAAGAGCTCCCGGATGGTGCTTTCGTCCATCTCTCTGCGTATAAAATCATCTTCCACAATCTCGATGGGGACATCTGTTTTGATGGTAGCCAGAAATTTGGAAAAGCGGATCTTGTCGGCGTTTTCTTCTATTTTTGTTTTCAATGCCCCTTTCAGGCGATGACTGTTTTCCAGTATGTTTTCTATGGATCCGAATTCCTGCAGCAGCTTTACTGCTGTTTTTTCACCTACCCCCGGGCAGCCGGGAATGTTGTCGGAGACATCACCCATCAGCCCCAGTAAATCGATCATCTGAGAGGGATGGTCAATCTGATACTTTTCCATCACCTTCTTGTCATCCATCACATCAAAATCGTTGCTGCCATACTTGGGTTTATAGATGAAAATATGAGACTCCGCCAACTGGCCGTAATCCTTGTCCGGCGTCATCATATATATATCAAATCGCTCTTTGTCCGCTCTTTTGGCGATGGTACCGATCACGTCGTCGGCTTCGTAACCGGGCACTTCGAGCACCGGAATATTGTAAGCCCTGATGATATTTTTTATGATGGGAACGGATAATTTAATCACTTCGGGGGTGGCTTCGCGTTGTGCCTTGTATTCTTCATATGCAGTGTGCCGAAAGGTGGGTCCCGGCGGATCGAAGGCAACGGCTATATGGGTTGGATCTTCCTTTCGCAGAACCTCTTCCAGTGTATTGACAAACCCGAAAATAGCGGATGTATTCCTGCCTTTCGAGTCTACTCGCGGATTTTTAATAAACGCATAATACGATCTGTAAATGAGGGCGTATGCATCGAGAAGAAAGAGCTTATTTTTATTCATGACAGGCCTGCAATCTAATTTTAAAATGTAAAGTTACGAATATTTGTTGCGAACAGGAGAATTATTTTTACTTTTGTAATTAATATGCAGGTGTAATGGATCAAAGTCAGATAATAAAGGATTTTTTACGGGAGGAGCTCCTGCTTTTCGATGATTATCTCCGTGAGGCGGTTAAAAGTAACAACCCGCGCGTGTCGGAAATGATTACCTATATATTTAACACGGAAGGTAAACGATTGAGACCTACACTTGTGTTATTGACCGCAAAAGCCTGCGGGCATATTATTCCTGAAACTTATCATGGCGCCGTGACGGTGGAGTTGTTACATACTGCCACGCTTATACACGATGATGTGATCGACAAATCGGACATGCGACGGGGAAAACGATCCATAAATGCAGTATATGACAATGTCAAAGCTGTACTGATAGGAGATTATCTTTTATCTACCGCATTGATGGAGAGTGTAAAAACAAATGATCTTGCTATAGTAAGTATCATGGCGGAGTTAGGCCAAAACCTTTCGGAGGGTGAACTGAATCAATATTCTTTAGCCAGTGAAGTCATTGTCGACGAAGATGCCTATTTTGAAGTGATAGACAAGAAAACAGCTTCGTTAATGCGTGCCAGCATCGTCATCGGAGCCATTACGGGTGGCGCAGAAAAGGAAACGATTGATAAATTCAGCAAACTGGGAAAGCTTCTAGGTATCTGTTTCCAGATCAGGGACGATATTTTCGATTATTTTCAGGCCGACATCGGGAAGCCAACCGGCAATGATATCCGGGAAGGAAAGATTACGTTGCCGCTAATTTATGCATTGCAAAACAGTCCTGATGGAGTGGGTGAGGAGATGAAACAGATTATCGAATCACGTGAGTATAGTGAGGAGAATATCAGGAAGCTGATAACCTTCGCAAAAGAATATCAAGGTGTGGAGTATGCCTACAACAAGATGAATCAGTTTCTTTCTGAAGCGGAAGCAATCATAGCCGATTTTGCATTCGACGGCGGCATCAAGTCGCTGATGCAGCTTTTCCTGACCTATCTGAAAGAACGTGTTTACTAAAACAGATATCACTCCGCGGGGGAGTGATATCTGACTTTTTCTTATTGAATTTCTATCTGCCTTGAATTGGATTTTATCTCTTCCTCAACGGTAGGTATGTCCACCGTCAGCACACCGTTTTCTACCTTTGCAGAAATTTTATCCTTTACCACGTTATCGGGGAGGATCATTCTTCTTTGAAACTGTGCGTAGGAGAATTCACGTCTCAGATAGGAACCTTTCCTGTCCTTGTCTTCGGTTTGACTTTTTTTCTCGAATTCAATTACTAGATTGTTCGACTCATCCAGTCTCACGGTACAATCTTCACGGGTCATACCGGGAGCTGCTACTTCTACTGTAAAACCGTTGTCGTTCTGCTGAATGTTGATTGCAGGCACCGATTTGTTGCTCTGTTCCATCCATTCGTTGCCGAAGAAGTCGTTGAAGACACTCGGCAGCCAGTTGTTTGTACGTCTGATTATTGCCATAATTTTATCCTTTCTTTTTATTATTTTAGTTTATACTCTTAACCGGACAAATTATGTGCCGAACCACTACCGGGCGAAATGAGCATCAAAAAGAGACAAAATGGCATCTTTTTTAGTTATATATAGACGAGAAAACACACAAATCGGACATAATGGCATGACTTGTTGAATGATTATTCCAGGATGCGGTAGAGCTTTGTCCCAAAATGTGATTTTCCAAATCGGTCTGTTGCCTTTACTTCGATGGTATGTTCACCGGGAGCAAGATCTAGCATTAGCGGTGCACTCCACAGGTGTGTACTGTTTACCGCGTTGGAAGGGCGACGTCCCGGCAACAGTTTGTCGGTAACATCCCATTCGTAAAGTTTTGCATTGTAACTTGGGTCAATAGCCTGAATATAGTTCATTTTACGCCATGCTCCCTGATCAATCCTGTATTCTACCAAATCGTTTTTGCTTCCCATAAAGAAATTGACCACTATTTGCGAGGTGGTTCTGCCTTTATAAGGAACAACCCTGGGCGCAAAGATATTCATCTGATACTCCTCCTCTCTTCCGGCCACCTTGTAATCTACGGTATATTGATTCCCCTGAATATTAAGAAAAACATATCCTTGTGGCGTTCCATCGCGCATAGTTGCGTCAGGCATGCCGTTTGAATCATGCTTGCCAGAATACCAGTCGCCCGAAGTAGTCCCCACGTTATATTCATGCAGTGGTTTGTTTCCTTTCCAGCCATTGATTTCTGTATATTCAATCTGATCCTGCAAATGGGTGTGTGCCGACATGATCAGTACATTTTCATAAGGTTTAAGTAGATCGAAAACCCGTTGCCGGTCTTCCAGTCGGAAAGAGTTTCCCGTATCGTCTTTCATCTGAATGTGTTGCGACAGTACGACAAGTTTATCGGCAGGAACATGTTTCAGGTTGTTTTCCAGAAAACGAAGCTGATCTTCCCGATAACCTGCCCAGTAACCTTTTCCGTCCCTCGGGTCAGGATACAGGATATCGTCGAGGATAATGAAATGGGCATTTCCGTAATTGAACGAATAGTTGGCACTGCCGAAGTTTTTTTCAAATGTCTCATCCGAGAGGATGTCGGTGGGTGCATCCAAATTCATGTCGTGGTTCCCCATCACGTTGTACCAGGGTAGTTTCAGGTGACGCATCCTTTCTTTGTAAACGGGTTGCAAGTCGAGATTGTCGCCTACAATGTCGCCCAGACTGATTCCAAAGAGCGTATTCTCTTTTTTCTTTACATCCTCCACAATCTTTTTTGTGAAATAATCCATATCCTGGATGGAGTAGGGCTGCGGATCGCCAAAGATGATCGCTGAGAAATTGTCCGGCTCCTCTTGTCTGAAAAGGGCAAAGTCAACCGACTTAGGCAACTTGCCTGTAGGAGTTGTACCCTTGTACTTGAATTTGTCTGGTGAACCATCCGGTTTGTAGTGATAGTAGAACTGCGGGATAAAATCTTCATCCACAGTCATGCCGTATCCTTTGGGTTTGATCACGAAAATGGTGTTGCCTGCTTCTATAGGAAGCGTATAGAAGCCGTTCCTATCGGTGAGTACCACCTCGGTTCCATTTGACAGGGCCACATTTGCAATGCCGGCTTCACGACGGTCTTTCTTCCCATTTTTATTTGCGTCCTCATACACATAACCTCCCGCCAATTGCTGCGAATAGGCTGCAGCTGCAATAAATAGTAAAGTCAGGGAGAGCAGGTTTTTCTTCATATTATTTGTTTTTATTTTGTTGATTTATACTTCTGATTCTTCATTGTTTGAAATAGACTGAGCGCAAAAATATGTCTTTTATTTTACTTTTTCGTTACAAAACAATGAAGTTTTCCAAACAGAAAGAACGGACATTGCTGTCCGCCCTTTCACATATTGTATCTTGAATCCAGCTGATATTAATATTTCCAGTTAGCCTTTTCTTCTATTTCTGCTGTCTTGTCGACTGGTACCAGAGTAAATCCCCAGTGGTAATCCCTGTAGGCAGGGATGCTGTATTCTGGTAGTGGACGCGCCCCCCCAGCTGTTGTATCCGGCTACTCCCTGCTGTTTCATATCAATGCAGACCTCCACGAAATTGCGCGGCGTGATGTCGTTGATATGTGTGTGACGCGGACGGTTATTTTTTGCCTCCACTTCCGAGCGTGCTGCAATTTCTTCGCTACTGAAATTATTCCACTGATAGGGCCGGTATGTGGTCTCTTCCGAATCAAAGTCTTCCACACTGTTGCGGAGTGCGTTGAAGCCAATAGTACTGTCCGCAACCAGTATGAGTCCTTTTTGGCCGTTTGTGAGGGCCACCCAGCGAGTATCAGTCCTATGCCCGTTTTCCTGCGGACGTACATAGGGGGAAATAATTCTTTTCGGCTGTTGTCCTGTACAGACCTACTTTCAACCCTGAAGCCCTGGCAATATAGTTCTCACCCGGGCCCCTGCCAAAATAAGTCACTTTATTCATAGTAGCAGGCAAACGAAAACGAATGCCGATACGCGGAATATTCAGTACCGGGGATGTATTGTGTGTTGTGGAGACTTCCGGAGAGAAAGTGGCTGTCTGTGTGGCCTCTGAAACTGGAATCTGTTTTTCCTGTAACTCCGTGGACAAGAAATCAACAGACACCTTTACTATCCCCGAGGGAAACATCTCTTTCAATACCACTCATGCGCCAGAAATCTTGCGCTTCAAGATAAGATCCTGTGCTCCAGCGAAATATTTTTAAGACGAGTGAGTTTTTTCCCGGTTTCACATATTTATTGATCCGGAACTCTGCGGCCTTTTTGGAATCTTCACTGTAACCGGCCTCTTTTCCGTTGATGTATACGTATACACCTGATTTGGCAGCATCGATACAGAGAAAAATCTCCCTGTCGTCCCAGTCTTCGGGAATTTCGATCTCCCTTCGATACACACCAACCGGATTCTGTTCCGGCAGATAGGGTGGGGCCATCTTTGGAAAACGGGTAACGGGATCTCTTTCTACAAATTCATACGGATGAGTCACGTAGATAGGTATACCAAAACCCTGTATCTCCCGGTTACCAGGAACCCTTATATCTTTCCATCCCGTGAGGGAGACGAATTGAATCGGTAATATTCTCAGGAAGGTCTTTGTATCCGTTCACAAAATAAAACTTCCATATTCCGTTGGGGGATAAATAGTCCTTACTCTGTTCAAACCGGGTCTGCAACGCGTCCTGCCTGCTGTCATATGTCATGAACTGCGTGCGCGGATATTCTTTGTTTACCTGTACAACGTTCAGATCCTGCCAGTATGGAAGTTTTCGCAAACCGGATGTCACTCTGGTTTCCTGTGCGTGCAGAGTATTGAATGACAGCACACTTATCGCAGCTGCCAATAAAAATATTTTCATTAAAACTAGATTTGTTGCGATTTATATCCGATTTATTTCAGATAACAGGGTATCAGCCAGTCGGCTTGCTCCGATCCTGAAAAGGGTAGGTGTACACCATTCTTCTCCCAGTATTTCTTTGACAAGGGTGTAATATTTGACAGCATCGGAGGTGGTGGAAACTCCGCCAGATACTTTCAATCCTATTTTACGGCCTGTTTTTTCATGATAGGATTTTATTGCATGGCATATCACCCAGGCCGCTTCCAGTGTTGCTCCCGGAAAACCTTTTCCTGTTGATGTTTTCAAAAAATCGGCACCGGAATAAAGTGCAAGGATGGCAGCGTTGTGTATAAGCGATCCTGTCTTCAATGCTCCAGTTTCGAGGATAACTTTCAGCGTTGCATGGCGACATGCCTCTTTAATTTCAGAGAGCTCCTCGCACATTTCCTCATATTCTTCTCCGAGGAGCAGCCCCACATTGAGTACCACATCAATTTCATCTGCACCGTCGGCCACTGCCAGCGCCGTTTCAGCTACCTTCACCTCTGTAAAGGTCTGCGACGATGGAAAACCGGCCGATACACAGGCTATTTTTACGTCGGCGGTCAACGCTTCCTTTACAGTGTGTGCAAAATTTGGATATACACAGATGGCTGCCACATTTCCCACTTCCGGAGTGGAACCTTCGAAGCCGTTCACCTGTTCAACGAACTTCCAGACACTTTCACGGGTGTCTGTTGTATTGAGCGTGGTGAGGTCAATACAGCCATAGATCTTCTTATAGACCTCTCTGTTGTTGTTCTCTTCAAATTTTTCTGCAACAAGCCGTTCTGCCTGCTCGCCTATTTCTCTGTCTGTCAATGTAAGCGGATGGTTCCTGATGACTTTTAAATATTTGTCTGATTCCATTTATTAAAGGTGTTAGTGATTTATACGATTATTATTCAGGTGCCTCGTGGCATCTCTTGCTGTTTTCTTTTCAATATTTTTTTGTAGCGATTCTTCCAGATCTACCCCTGTCTGATTTGCCAGGCAAAGAAGTACCCAGAGCACATCAGCCATCTCATCCGGAATATTTTTGGATAAATCGGACTCTTTAAATGACTGTTCTCCGTATGTTCGTGCCATGATACGGGCCAGTTCACCCACCTCTTCCATCAGGATCGTCATGTTGGTCAGTTCGTTAAAATAGCGTACCCCGTATTCATGAATCCATTGATCGACCAGTTTCTGTGCTTCCTTTATTGTCATTGTGCTAAGATTATCGATATGATATTAAAAATATGCCTGTTAATAATCCCTGTTTTTGGAATCGATCCAAATAGTAACAGGTCCGTTGTTTATCAGATGCACCTGCATGTCTGCACCAAATTCACCTGTCTGAACCGGTTTTTCAAGTAACAAGGATAATTTTTTGCAAAATTGTTCATACAGTGGCACCGATACTTCCGGTCGGGCTGCTCTGATATAGGATGGACGGTTTCCTTTTTTTGTGTTTGCATGCAGTGTGAATTGGGAAACGATCAGAATTTCTCCATCAATATCCAGGACAGATTTGTTCATTGTACCCTTTTCGTCGTCAAAAATACGTAAATTTACAGTTTTCCTGCATAAAATATCGATGTCTTCCTCTGTATCGGAAGCCTCAATTCCAATGAATAGCAGCAGGCCATTTCTGATACTGCTTTTTTCGACACCGTCAATATTTACGCCCGCGCTGGCAACCCGCTGTATCAACAATCTCATAATTCAAAATTTATCAGGTGCATTTTTTCCCAATTCTCCGGTAGACTCTTTTCCTTCCATGATCCAATTCACGAGAATGGCGGCTTTACTTTTTCCGGCAATTATTGCAATTTCTTCCTCATTTGCCTCTTTTAGACGTTTGATGCTTTTGAAATGGGTGAGCAGTTTCTTTTTCGTTTCAGGACCTATACCTTTCACTCCGTCGAGTTCCGAAATTAATTGCGTCTTACTTCTCTTCTGGCGGTGAAATGTGATTCCAAAGCGATGCGCCTCGTCGCGGAGATGCTGTATTAATTTTAACGTTTCAGAATTCTTGTCGATATAGAGCGGCACTGAATCTCCCGGGTAATAAATTTCTTCCAAACGCTTCGCAATCCCTATTACGGCAATTTTTCCGTAGAGGCCAATTTTCTGAAGCGATTCCACAGCAGCGTGCAATTGACCCTTACCTCCGTCAATCACAATCAGTTGGGGCAGGGGAGAGCCCTCGTTAAGCAGCCGAGAGTAGCGTCTTTCCACAATTTCGCGCATTGATGCATAATCATCGGGTCCTGTGACACTCTTTATATTGAAGTGGCGGTAGTCTTTTTTCGAAGGCTTCGCCTTTTTGAAGACCACACATGCCGCCACCGGATTTGTCCCTTGAATATTGGAATTATCAAAACATTCAATATGCCTGGGTAACTCTTTTAAGCGGAGATCCTTCTGTACCGTTTTTAAGATTCTCGTGGTGCGTTGCTCGGGGTTCAACATCTCCGCTTTTTTCAGCTTGTCGATCTTATACTGTTTCACATTTTTTTCCGACAGCGACAGGAGGCTTCTTTTTTCACCACGTTGCGGTACAACAAATTCAATACCCTGTAATTTCAATTCCGGTATAAATGGTACAATAATTTCTTTCGAATCGCTGCCGAACCGTTGACGCATTTCCAGTATTCCCATTCCGAGCAACTCTTCCGGTGTTTCATCGAGCTTCTTTCTATATTCAAAAGTGTACGCCTGGTTGATTGCACCGTTTACTACATGAAGATAATTGATAAATGCTGAATTTTCATCCTCTTCAATAGAGAAGACGTCCAGATTGTAATTTATATTACTGATTACCTGAGATTTTTCCCTGAAGTTTTGAATAAGCAACATTTTTTCCTTCAGTTCGTTCGCTTCTTCGTATCGCAACTGCTGAGACAACAGCTGCATCTTTTCTTCCACTTGTTTCTCTATGAGGTTGATGTTCCCTTTTAGAATTTCCGCGATCTCGCCGATATTCTTCTGGTAACTTTCCAGCGATTGAAGGCCTTCACACGGACCATCGCAACGCTTGATGTGATACTCGAGGCAGACCTTGAATTTTCCCGCTGCGATATTTTCGGGTGAGAGGTTAAGGCGGCATGTTCTCACTTTATATATCTTTCGAATAAGTTCCAGAAGGGCATTCACCGAGGTCACCGATGTGTAGGGGCCGTAATACCTTGAACCGTCTCTCACTATATTTCGTGTTTTATATACACGCGGAAAAAATTCATTTTTTACTACAATGGATGGATAGGATTTGTCATCTTTCAGCATCACATTGTAACGCGGCTTCAACTGCTTGATCAGATTATTCTCCAGCAGAAACGTATCTTCCTCGGTGTTGACAACAATGTATTTTATCTTGCATATCTTCCTGACCAGGATTCTTGTTTTGGGATGCTCCTGCACCTTATTGAAATAGGAAGAGACTCTCTTCTTCAGATCCTTTGCCTTACCTACATAAATGACCGTGCCTTTTTCGTCCACAAACTGGTAACAACCCGGTTGATGGGGTATCACGGCAAGCGTATTTTTTATTTCGTCAGTCATTTTATTTCAGGAAATTTTACACGTGCAAAAATACAAAATAAAACCCATTTTTGCCTATGATGGTTTTAAGGCAAAAATGAGTCCTTTCTCGCATGTGTTTTAAAAGAGGAATACCGGTGATTAGCGGTAGTTCTATACTGAAAATTTCAGGATGGTATCTATTTCAACTTCTTCTGGGAACAGTTTCCGTGCATGCAAGTCTTCAAGTTCGATCAGGAAGTTTATATAAATTTTTCTGACACCCTGTTTCCTGATCAGGTTGTAGGCTGCCAGCATAGTCCCACCGGTGGCAAGCAAATCGTCGTGTATTAAAACCACGTCTTCTTCACTTAGTGCATCGGCATGGATTTGAATGGCATCATCGCCATATTCTTTGACATAGGCTTCTTCAATGACCTGGTAAGGCAATTTACCCGGCTTGCGAACCGGAACAAATCCCGCGCCCAACTGAATAGCAAGTGCAGGACCCATGAAAAATCCGCGTGATTCTATTCCCACGACCTTCGTTATTCCTTTGTTACGATATTTTTCAACCAGGATTTCCGAGAGTTCCTTCAGATGTTCCGGCGATTGAAAGAGGGTCGTAATGTCTTTGAACTGAATGCCCGGAATTGGAAAGTCAGGGATATTCCTGACTGCGGAAGTAAGTGTTTCGATGCTCATTTTTCTATTTATGTTTTCTGAATTGTTCCACGTGAAACATTGCTGCCTTATCGTCCCAGGAGAACCAGCAAAACCGATATGTCGTTGGGTGATACGCCCGGAATTCTGCTTGCCTGGGCAATTGTTTCAGGGTTGATATTCGTGAGTTTCTGTCGTGCCTCGGTTGACAGCGACTGTATCTCATTGTAATTAAATTTATCTTTGATGCGAATATCTTCGAGGCGGGTTATCTTATCGGCCATGATCCGCTCTCGTTTGATGTATCCGCTGTATTTTATTTCGATATCGGCTGATTCTATAATCTCCTCTTTCCGTTCAGATATCTGTTGCAGCAACTTGTTGAGCGGGGCAATCACACCTGCCATCAACCTAAGATCGATATGTGGCCGGGTGAGCAGGTCCAACAGTTTCACGCCATGTTTCAATGGTGCTGAGCCGATACTCTCCAGAAATGGATTTATTTGTTCAGCTTTGACCGAAAAGTTCCGGGAAAAGTGGATTATTTCTGCGACTTTTTCTTCTTTACGGCCGAGTAGCTGAAGTCTGTATTCCTTTGCCAGTCCCAGTCCGGCTGCCTTACGGGTGAGCCTTTCGTCGGCATTGTCCTGACGGAGAAGTATGCGGTATTCTGCACGGGAAGTAAACATACGGTAGGGCTCGTCTACTCCTTTTGTGACCAGATCATCGATCAGCACGCCAATGTAGGCTTCATCCCTGTGCAATACGAAGGGACTTCCCCCATGACAGTTGATGTGAGCGTTGATACCTGCCATGATACCTTGTCCTGCTGCTTCTTCGTAACCCGTGGTTCCATTGATTTGTCCCGCGAAAAAGAGGTTTCTTACCTGTTTTGTTTCGAGGGTGGGGTGGAGTTGGGTGGGATCGAAGAAATCATATTCTATGGCATAACCGGGACGGAATATATGTACATTCCGGAATGCGGGGACCCGCTGCAGCGCTTTTAACTGCGTCTCCAGCGGGAGTGAAGAGGAGAATCCGTTGAGATAGTATTCGTGGGTTGTCTCTCCTTCCGGCTCAAGAAAAAGCTGGTGACTGGTCTTGTCTGCAAATGTAACAATCTTCGTTTCAATACTGGGACAGTAACGGGGACCTATACTTTTAATCTGTCCGTTATAGAGAGGGGAATCGTGTAATCCTTCACGCAGGGCCTTGTGAACCTCCTCCGACGTGTAGGCTATCCAACAGCTGCGTTGCTGTAAGGTACGTTCCACTTCCGGCAGATATGAAAATTTATGGAAATCTTCTTCTCCTTTTTGTTCCTCAAGAAGGGAAAAGTCCACGCTTCTGGCGTCAATCCTGACAGGCGTTCCCGTTTTCATCCGGTCGGTTTTGAATCCCAGATCACGCAGTTGTTCGGTCATACCAAATGAAGCCGGTTCACCGAGGCGGCCTCCTCCAATCTGTACTTTTCCTATATGGATCAGTCCATTCAGAAAGGTCCCGTTTGTCAGGATTACCGCTTTTGCAGAAAATTCAACGCCCATACGGGTCTTTACACCAGTGACGGTTCCCTGGCAGATTGTCAGTTCACTGACCATGTCCTGCCACATATCCAGATTGGGAGTGTTCTCTATGATCTCCCGCCAGGTCTCAATGAATTTCATCCGGTCGCTCTGCACACGGGGGCTCCACATGGCGGGTCCTTTGGAACGATTCAGCATTCGAAATTGAATGGCTGTTTTGTCGCTCACAATCCCGGTCTGCCCTCCCAGCGCATCAATTTCACGTACAATTTGCCCTTTTGCAATGCCGCCGACGGCAGGATTGCAACTCATCTGGGCAATTTTGTTCATATCCATTGTAATGAGCAACGTGCGGGAACCCATATTGGCAGCTGCCACCGCAGCTTCACATCCTGCATGTCCCGCACCCACTACGATAATGTCGTAATTGAAAGTCATTTTTATAATTTAAGGATGCAAAGATACTAAAAAAGAAAAAGTTACGATTAATCAGGATGTTAATTCCAGATAACAGAAGAAAAACCTTCTTTATTTCAGGTAGATACGGAGATATATCGGGAGGTGGTCACTGTAGCCCCCGTTATAATTTCCACTGTAGGTACGGTTGGGGCGTAGGCGGTTCTTTCTGTCGCTGTGTAGCAGGTAGCGGGGATTGAATATATCGGCATATTCCGGTTTGCATTCTATCTTCTCCGACAATAACAGGCTCCCCGAGACGATGAATTGATCAAAGAGCAGCCAACCTTTGTGGTAGGTGGTTCCCAACCCTTTTTTATAGCGTGGATAGAATAGATTATACAGTTTCATATTCACTATATTGGTGAATTCTTTTTTAGCAGCAAGAATTTCGTCGATGCTATTGTCGTCGGGAGTGTCGTTGAAATCACCCATGATAAGTATTTTTTCATCCGGATTTTCATCCTGAATTTTTCGGACTGCATTCCTCAATTCACTCGCCACAAAATAACGCCTCCGTTCCGACACTTCCGTCCCGGCATTGCGCGAGGGGAAATGTACCACGTAGAGATGAAGAATTTCTCCGTTCACTGTTTTTCCTTTCACATAGAGAATATCCCGTGTTCTGTCCTCAATTCCAGGCAGATGAACAAGGATGGGACTTGAGTCAAGGACAATCCATGTTGCGGTGTTGTATATCAGTGCCACATCCGAACCTCTTTCGTCGGGGCTGTCATAATGAACAAAACTATACCCGCTGATACCTTTGCGGTTCATTTCATCCAGAATACTTTCCATCACCCATTTGTTTTCAATCTCAGCCAAGCCGATCACATCCGGATAGTTGGGGTGCACAATCTCTCCGATTACTTTTGTTAATTTGCCCACCTTGTCGTTGAACCGCTCCATGGTCCATTTCCTGAAACCTCCGGGTGTGTAATCGTCATCCATGGTCGTCGGATCATCCATGGTATCATAAAAATTCTCGGTATTGTAAAACATGAAGGAGAAAGAATGTTGCATAATGGACACAGATAATTTACAAATGTAAATAATGCACTCGATTTCAGTTGATTTGGTCTGAATTACCGGAAGGTGTCTCGCAGGAGGAGCAATGCTGAATTTTCCGCCCTCCGCATTCTTTCCTGCTCGGCTTTGGAATAGTCATTCAAGCCACAAAGATGAAGTATGCCATGGATAATGACGCGGTTCAGTTCTTCTATATATTCCGTTTGATACTTTTGTGAATTGGAGCGTACCGTATCAAGGCTGATGGATATGTCACCCGAAATTATATTATTTTCCGAATAGTCGAAAGTGATGATGTCTGTATAAAAATCATGTTGCAGGTATTGCCGGTTGATCTCCAGAATTTTTGCATCGTCACAGAAAAGATAGGAGATTTCTCCCAGATGCCTGCCATGATTTTCCGCAACTATTCTAATCCATTTCGCCGTAGTCCTTTTTTTGATAGGTGGAAAATTTACATTTTCCGAATGAAAACTGACTGCCATATATTTAACATTTATTCACCTGGAGAATCGCTTTTTTTATCCGAAAAATAGATAGGCCACAAAAATTGCCGCAATCACACCTGCCAAATCCGCCAAAAGTGCATAGGAAACCGTATAACGCGAATTTTTGATGTTCACTGCACCGTAATAAACAGCTACGATATAGAACGTGGTGTCCGTGGCACCCTGCAGGACACTGGATAACCGGCCGGAGAACGAGTCGGCTCCGAAAGTTTTCATCGTGTCGATCATCATACCCCGTGCACCGCTACCGCTTAATGGTTTCATCAGGGCGGTGGGCAACCCATCTACCCAGCGTGTATCTGCACCGACAAACGCAACCAGGTTACGTGCCCCCTCCATCAGGAAATCCATGGCTCCTGAGGCCCTGAAAACACCAATCCCTACCAGAATGGCAATGAGGTAGGGGATGATGGTGACAGCTGTCTTAAAACCATCCTTGGCACCGTCTATAAAGGCATCGAAGATATTGATTTTTTGTTTCAACGCCTTGGCAATAAAAAGCACGATGATAGTAAACAGAATAATGTTTGCTGCAAGGCTCGACACAATATTGATCTTCTCCTGTGGCATAGACTGAAAAGCCAGTATGGTTCCGGCAATAATACCTCCCATGGCCAGAATAAAACCAATGATCGAGCGTTGAAAGATATTAATACCCTGCTTCAGACAAACCGCGATCATTCCCACGAGTGTGGCCATGAATGTGGCAATCATGATGGGAATAAAGACATCGGCAGGATTAGCGGCACCTAGCTGTGCACGATAGACCATGACGGTGACCGGGATAAGAGTCAGTCCGGATGCGTTTAGCACCAGAAACATGATCATCGGGTTCGACGCTTCTTCTTTCTTTATATTGATCTCCTGCAACTCCAACATCGCCTTCAGCCCAAAGGGAGTTGCTGCATTGTCGAGTCCCAGCATATTTGCTGAAATATTCATCAGCATTGATCCGGCGGCAGGATGGTTTTTGGGTATTTCCGGAAAGAGCTTCGAAAAGAGAGGTGCGACTGCCCTGGAGAACATCTCTATCATGCCGCCTCGTTCACCGATCTTCATCACGCCGAGCCACAACGAAAGGACGCCTGTGAGCCCGAGCGAGATTTCAAATCCCGTTCTGGCAGTATCGTAGGTAGAATTCATGATGTCGGTAAAGACCTGCAAATCACCAAAAAAAAGCAGTTTTATCAACGCCACGATGAAAGCAATCAGAAAAAAAGAAACCCAGATATAATTCAATACCATAAAATGCAGAAATCATGGATGAAAAATGAATTTTCCATCAGAAAACAGACCGATCAAAGGTACGATTAAATGAGAAAAGGAGCAATACTTTTATTTTTCGAAACCAAATAAATTGAGAATTTTATTAAAGATGGCTGTATTTTCATAAATACCTGCAAACTCAATGGCTCCTGCACCATAGGCAAACAGCGGAACCATGACGGAGGTATGTCCGGTTGTGGCATATACTGCTTTCAACTTTCCGGCTGAAAGATCTCCTCCAGTAAGTGCCATACCTCCTGTTTCGTGGTCTGCCGTGACGATCACCAGTGTATTCGGGTTTCTGTCTGCATAATCAAAGGCCACTTTTATGGCACGATCAAAGTCGAGCATTTCGTTCACGGCAGCCTTTTCGTTGTTTGCATGGCAAGCCCAATCTATTTGAGAACCTTCGACCATGAGAAAAAAACCTTTGTCATTTCCTTTCAGCAGATTAATGGCAGCCTGAGTACTTTCGGGAAGAAACTCCCCCCTCTCGGGATAGGGAGCCGGATGCTTGTTTGCCACCAAACCCGCAAGTTTGCCGGTTGTAATTTTTTTGATATCCTCCAGATCAAAAGCAACCTGAAAACCTTTTGCAGCCAGTTTATTCAACAAATTTACATTATCAGCACGTGAATCGAATTGTTTTTTCCCGCCACCGATAAAAAGTGTCACATCAGAGTTGACAAAATCTTCAGCAATCTCCTCTTCCATTTTACGGCTAGGCTGGTGTGCGACGAATGAGGCAGGCGTAGCATGTGTAATGTCACAGCTTGCCACTATACCGGTAGATAACCCGTTTTCTGATGCATATTCAAGAATCGATTTAACTGGATTACCGTCTGCATCTACGCCAATGGCACCATTATTGGTTTTGGTCCCGCATGCAATGGCTGTGCCACCCGCAGCAGAATCGGTAATATAGCTGTTTGCAGAGTAGGTCTTTGAGAAACCCACAAACTGACACTGCTCCAGATGGAGTGCTCCCTTGTTTACCGTCATTCCGGCGTACACCTGACTGATTCCCATTCCGTCTCCGATCATTAAAATCACATTCTTTACCTGCGGAGTTGATTCCTGTCCGGTGCTACCTGCTGAGGCCGACCATTGCGCCTGCATATATGAGAGTGCCGGTTCAATTTCATTGTTGAAATCCTGCCACCTGCATTCAATAGAGACACATCCCTTATAGCCAATCTCTTTCAGCGCCCTGAAGTAGGGTCTGAAGTCATCACCTTTTGTACCCGGGGAGGTTCGTTCCTCCCTTTCGGCAATATGACAGTGACGGATGTACCTGGCATGCTTTACTATTTCCGAAGCAGCTTCGTCTTCCCGCATCATGTGGTATATATCGCACAGCAGTTGTACATTGCGATGACCGACTGCTTCCACTATCGCGGCACCCTCTTCCAGGGAATTAATCATATTGGTTTCTGCCCTGTTCAGCGGTTCAATCAAGATTGTTACGTCATACTTTTCGGCCAGTGGTGCTATTCGTCTGCAAAAAGAAACAAATTGTTCTTTAGCCTGTTCTTTGCTGAAGTTTTCAGGCACATTACGGGCTTTGCCGCTTCCGAAAACAATGTATGGGATATTTGCCAAACCGGCCCTGCGCAGCGCAGCGTCTGCCCACACCAGCGCTTCTTCCTGTTTGTTTTCATGACCGGTGAGCGTCAGACTGCCGGGAATAAAGCTGGTACAGGAAATAATTTTCGCATCTGAATTCTTTATTTCATCCAGATCTGCCTGAAAATCAGCGTCACTTTCATCGGGCATCAGATATGACACATTCAATTCGACGTATTTATATCCTGTCGATTTCACCAACGGATAGTTGGATACACTTGTACAAACGGCATACTCCGGTTGATAAGGGTAAGAAGAGGATACCATCGCCAGCATCAGGCATGCCAGCATTATGCGATAATAAAAAGATTTCATAAGCCTTAATATTTAAATACTTTTCCGCCTGCCATGATCTGCTGTTTTTTCGCATCGTAGGTTGCACGCATACCTGTCCTGTAAGCCGCATTTGCCATAGCACAGGCAACAGTGTGGCTGTGTCCTGCTTCTACCGGACAATTGGTTGCCATATTTCTTGCCCTCACACACTCCATCCAATTCCGCATATGGGCTGATGTGAGTGAATCACCGCCCGTGTTGGCCCCTGCTTCCACGGTAATACTGGGCAGGGTGAACTTCTCAAGCAGATTTTCCTTTAATCCCATGGAGGAAGCTTCGCGTTCACGCAATCCGCCTTCCGGAGTAATTTCATTGGTGTCGAGGTTTAACATCCCGCCATTCGAATAGTAAAGTTCCTTTGTCCCTCCCGCAGAATTACTGAAGCGGGACGAATAAACTACCTGAAAACCTTTTTCCTGATCATTTAGCGGCCCGTAATCGAATACGGAAGTCAATGTATCTGCATTGGTGCGCCCATCTTTCCACTGATAAATTCCTCCGTTGGAAACTACGCTGCGCGGGTATGGGAAGCCCGTGAACCAGTGTACAGTATCGATCTGGTGGCACATCCACTGTCCCGGTATGCCCGACGAATAGGGCCAGAACAGGCGGTATTCAAGATATTTGCGTGGATCCCATGCCACTTTGGGGCGGTTCATTAGAAACCGGTTCCAGTCCACATCACTCTCCCTGATAGATGCACACAACTCCGGCCTGCGCCAGCGCCCCGGTTGGTTCACATTCCAACACATTTCAGCCATCACGATATCTCCAAATTTCCTTGAGCGGATATAATCGTGTGCAGCGTGGTAGTTCGCTCCACTGCGGCGTTGTGATCCTATCTGTACCACAATGCCGCTTTCCTTACAGGCTCTTAACGCGGCGTTGGCGTCATCCATGGTTTCCGCGAACGGTTTTTCGCAATAGGCATCCTTGCCCGCCTTTGCTGCTTCCATGAGATGCAATGCATGCTGGAAATCGGCGGTACTGATAATAACCGCATCAATGTCGTTACGGTCATACAGTTCTTCATTGTTACGACATAAGGCAACATCCCATCCGGTTTTTTCCTTGATATAGGCCTTTCCCTCCTCGCGGCGGCGATTCCATATATCCGACAGCGCGACCAGTTCAAAATTCAATTCCCGGGCATGGTCCAGAAAACCGGGTAAAAGTGAACTTCGGAATCTGTCGGAAAAACCGATCACTCCCACACGAATCCTGTCATTTGCTCCGGGGATACGCGTATAACTCCTGGCACTCAGGTCAAAGCTGGTATCTCCAATGGCTACAGCAGCTATGCCGGCTGATACTTTTTTAATAAATTCTCTCCTATTTTCCATGACAAAAAGTAATTATGGTGTTTAACAGATAAATACCCGCAATTAGACAAAAGTAGATTAATTAATTAATTTTGCAAAAGCAAGTTTCATATGTAACGCATAAAACTAGAGTATTTCACAAAAAAATAAAAAAATACACCGTATCTTTAGCACGAATTAAAGAAATATTGACCCGATGAGATGGAAGGATTTTTTGCATTATCAGCGGAGGTCGAGGCTTGCGGTAATTCTATTGCTTATTCTTATCCTGCTGACTATGATTCTGAATGGAGTACTTCGCTACGGAAGAAGATCAGAGATGATGATCATGCAGAACGAAACATTGATCCAAGAGTTTGATTCTTTCCTACAAACGCTGAAAGAACGAGATCCGTCTCCTCAGGAGAGGGACCGTAATGAAGGGTTTGCCGGATATGCAACGGAAAGAAAAAAGGATATGGAGAAGACAATCTGTGAGGAAGATCGTGTGGCACGGTTTGCTTCTTTTCCCACAACAGAAAAATTAACCGAAGGAGAAACTATCAGACTCAATGAAACCGATACAACTCAGTGGAAAAAAGTTCCCGGTATTGGCGGCAGTTATGCATCCCGGATTGTAAAATACAGGGAACTGTTGGGCGGCTACATAAGAGCGGAACAACTTTTGGAAGTGTATGGCATGGACAATGAGCGTTACGGTCAGATTATTCCTTTTATAAAAACCGATACCATTGTAAGGAGACTGAAAGTAAATGAGTTGGAGTTTAAGGAGCTTCTTCAACATCCTTACCTGAATTATAATCAGGTGCAAGCCATTATCAGTCTGCGCAGACGAAAAGGGAACATCGTTTCCATTGGTGAACTGGCCATGCTCGATGAATTTACTTCTGACGATATTGACCGGTTAGAGCCCTATCTGGAATTTTAGAAGGAGTGAAGAAATGTGCCCGTGGCGGTTATTCAGCCGTCAGTGCGGCAATATTTTCCTTCAGCAACGTAATCTTGATTTCTGCATCGGCCTGTTTGCGACGTTCCGTTTCCACAATTTCGGGCTTTGCGTTCTGTACAAACCGCTCGTTGGATAGTTTTTTCAGCACCGACTGCAGGAAGCCCTCGGTATAAGTCAGTTCTGCTTTCAGTTTTTGCAGTTCTGCCTTCATATCCGTCACGCCGGCCAGCGGAACTGTATATTCGAGGGTACCGACCATAAATCCGGCAGCTCCGGCCTTCTTTTCAGACACAGGAGAGAAGGAGGAAAGGTTGCACATTTTCGTGATCACACTGCTGTATTTATCCCTGTCGCCACCCACAATCTGTAGTTCCAGTGCATCTTTTTGAGGAATGTTTTTTTCCAGCCGAATGGTACGTACCCCGGCAATGATTTGTTTCACCCGTTCCATTTCAGCCAGTAGCACACTGTTGACCTCTTTGGCTTGTGGCTGTAGAGCGGTCATGATACTGTCACCCGCTTTCCGGTTGTCCATTGCCTGCCAGAGTTCTTCGGTAATAAAAGGCATAAAAGGATGAATCAAACGGAGCAATGCATCGAAATAACCCAGCGTGACACCGTAGGTCTTACCGTCGATAGGCTGTTGATAAGCCGGCTTGATGATCTCGAGGTACCAGGAGGAGAATTCGTCCCAGAAGAGCTTGTAGAGCAGCATCAACGCTTCGGAGAGGCGGTATTTGGTAAACAGGTCATTGATCTCAAGAATTGTCTCGGAGAGTTTGCTGCCAAACCAGTCGATGGCTGTCTGTGCCGGCTCCGGCTGAGAAAGAGCGTCGTTCACCTCCCAGCCTCTGATGAGCCGGAAGGCATTCCATATCTTGTTGTTGAAATTACGCCCCTGTTCGCAAAGTGCTTCGTCGAAGAGGAGATCGTTCCCGGCAGCGGAGGAGAGCAACATCCCCATGCGTACGCCGTCGGCGCCATACTGATTCATCAGCTCAATGGGGTCGGGAGAGTTTCCCAATTGTTTCGACATTTTTCTGCCCAGTTTATCCCTGACGATACCCGTGAAATAGACATTATGAAAACAAGGCTCGTTACGGTATTCGTAACCCGACATGATCATGCGGGCTACCCAGAAGAAGATGATATCGGGACCCGTGACCAGGTCGCTGGTCGGGTAGTAGTAACCAATATCTTTGTTTCCGGGCCGGTTGATACCGTCAAAAACCGAGATAGGCCATAACCAGGAGGAGAACCAGGTGTCGAGTACATCTTCGTCCTGCTTTAAATCCTCGATCGTGATGTGATAACTTGCCTGCTTCTTTGCTTTTTCAAACGCTTCCTCTTTCGTCATGGCCACCACATATCCGCCCTGTGGCAGGAAGTAGGCCGGTATCTGATGTCCCCACCAGAGCTGACGGCTGATACACCAATCCTTGATATTCTCCATCCAGTGGCGGTAAGTATTTTTATATTTCTCCGGATAGAAGCGGATAGTATCATCTTCCACCGCCTTTGCAGCAGGTTTCGCCAGTTCCTCCATCTTCAGGAACCATTGCATGGAAAGCTTCGGCTCAATGGCTTCGTCGGTACGCTCCGAGAAGCCCACCTTGTTGGTGTAGGGTTCTATTTTCTCCATCAATCCGGCCGCCTCCAGGTCTTTTTCGATCTGTGTGCGCACGGCAAAACGGTCCATACCGGCGTACATAGCTCCATGCTCATTGAGTGTACCGTCGGGATTGAAAATATCGATGGAGGGGAGGTTATACTTTTCTCCCAGCATATAGTCGTTCACGTCGTGTGCAGGCGTCACCTTCAGGCAGCCGGTTCCAAACTCGGTGTCCACATAGTCATCCTCAATTACCGGGATCACGCGATTCACCAGGGGGACAATCACCTTTTTGCCTTTCAGATGCGCGTTCTTCGGGTCATTCGGGTTGATACACATGGCAGTATCGCCCATGATGGTCTCGGGGCGCGTGGTAGCCACCACGGCATAAGCACCTGTCGGATCGCCTTCTATCCTGTATCTGAGATAATAAAGCTTGCCGTTTACCTCCTTGTGGATGACCTCTTCGTCCGACAAGGCCGTGAGTGCTTTGGGATCCCAGTTGACCATGCGCACACCTCGGTAAATCAGTCCTTTGTCATACAGGTCGCAAAAAACCCGCAGTACGCTTTCGGAGCGTTCTTCGTCCATGGTGAAAGCAGTCCGTTCCCAATCACACGAAGCACCCAGTTTTTTCAACTGCTGCAGGATGATTCCCCCATGTTCGTGTGTCCAGTTCCAGGCATGTTTCAGAAACTCCTCCCGGCTAAGGTCGGTTTTCCTGATTCCATTGGTGGCCAGTTTATTGACCACCTTGGCTTCGGTAGCGATGGAAGCATGATCGGTACCAGGCACCCAGCAGGCATTTTTACCCTGCATGCGTGCACGCCGTACCAACACATCCTGAATGGTATTGTTAAGCATGTGCCCCATGTGCAGCACGCCCGTGACGTTCGGTGGCGGAATGACGATGGTGTAGGGTTCCCGGTCATCCGGTTCGGAGTGGAACAATTTGTTGTCCATCCAGTACGTATACCACTTCTCTTCTACCTCTGCAGGATTGTATTTGCTTGCAATCTCCATCTCTGATTAACTGGTTTTGTAAGATTCCAAAGGCGGAATCCTTTGTCGTTTGATTATTTATATAGAAAGTGCAAAAATACAAAAAATGCGCATCAATGCGCATCTTTTATTGTGGAACCTTTTTTGTAAAAATCATTCGTCGTAGAGCAGGTAAGGTTTTCGTTGTTGTTTGAACATTACCACATCGCAAAACCACTTCTCTTTAATTTTTTGGGCCGGTTTACCGGCGAGAATGTCTTGCCGGATATAATCCACACCGACCAGCTTTTCAAAGAAAGGGGTAAAGAATTTATTACCTATCCCCAGGTTTTGATAGGCATCAATCAGGTAGGAAAGGTCGAAGCCGTTTTGAACAATCTGTTCGTCAGGCAAAGCTCGCAGATCTACCCCGTAGCATTTTTGGTTGAGCAGCGGCGGGTTTTTCGCTCCCGGCATGCTTCGTGGAGTAAAGGAGAAGTCCGACCCGCGGTAACCGGGATGCCCATATACCTCAAAAGGGGAGGGGGTTCCTCTGCCCAGGCTCATCACCGTCCCCTCAAAGAGGCAGATGGAGGGATAGAGATAGACGGCGTGATTGTTGGGCAGGTTGGGAGAGGGCGCGATGGGCAGCTTGTAGCGGGTCCGGTGTGTATAGTTCTCGCAGGGGATTACTGTCAGATCACATTCCCTCTTTCCCGGCAGCCATTTCTCGCCATTAATCATCAGCGCCAGCTCACCCAGTGTCATGCCGTGCACTACCGGGATGGGCAGCCACCCCACACCCGACTTGTGCTTCATGTCGAGGATAGGGCCATCCACATACATGCCGTTGGGATTGGGACGGTCGAGCACGATCATTTTTTTGCCGTGTTCCGCACAGGCGTCCATCAGCCGTGCCATGCTGGCGTAGTAGGTATAGAAACGGAGGCCTACATCCTGCAGGTCGAACAGCAGGATGTCGAACGCCTTCATTTTGTCGGCAGCAGGTTTTCCGCTACCGCTACCGTAGAGCGACCAGATGGGAATGCCGGTCTTCTCATCCACCGAGCTGGATACATGTTCTCCTGCGTCGGCGGTGCCGCGGAACCCATGTTCGGGAGAGAAAATTCCCACTAAATTAATGTTATTCCAGATCAGCAAATCCACCAAATGCAAATCGCCAGCCATGCCGGTCTGGTTGGTCATCACCGCCACCCTTTTTCCTTTTAACAGGGGGAAATAAACATCGGTAAGCTCCGCTCCTGTCTTTACGGGTGCTTTATTTTCTGAAAAGACAAAAGCCGAAAAGAAAACGAATGACAATACCAATGCCAACGTTTTTTTTATCATGCTCTTATTCATCTGTGGTTTTTTTTGCGTATTTCTGTTGTGCGTGTAGATGATCGAACTCCGCTTCGAGCAGTAGCAACTCCTTTTTTATTTCTGTAAGCCTTGCTACCGCTTCAGCACGTTTTACCTCCTCATCCTTGCTAGATTTCAAAGTCTGTCGTGCCCCATCCAGGGTCATCCCCTTTTCTTTTACGAGATGGTACACAATCTCTACCTCCCGGATATCCTCCCGCGTATACTGGCGGGTACCACCTGCAGTCTTTTTGGGGTGGATATTCTCGAACTCTTTTTCCCAAAAACGCAGCAGTGAGACATTTACCGCGAAATGATCGGCTACTTCCTGGATGGAGTAGAAGAGTCGTTTTTCATCGAACAGGATTGGTTTTTTTCGTTTGCCCATAATTTTCGTTCTCCGTTTTCAGTAGTCAGCAATCAGTTTACAGTTTTCGGAATAATCGTTACCCCTGTTGTGGAATGGAATTCAGTTTTCAGCGTTGCGTGAACGTTCAACAATACTGCTTTCCGAAGGGAACGACAAGTTCTTTCGCCGGCAGCGTCAGGCGGCGAGTGCGAATTTACGTGAATTGTTTGTAAAATTCAATTTTTGGAAGACTGAAATTTTTGAGATAGTGTCTTATTGTATTTCCTGATTGGTACGAAAATCATAAAATGTTTTTCTGCCCAGGTCTGCCAGTGAGAGCTGGTAATTTATATAGGCCCTCAGATGTGATGTATAGGCATTGTTCAGGCGGTTTCTCTCCAGCGCTAAATTCTGACTGTCAATGTCACCATCGGAAAAACGTTTCCGCGTGATTTCGAAGCTTTTCTCAGCGACCAGTACATTTTTTTCCAATACCTGTAATCTTTTCAAGTTACTGTTAACGCTCGCTATAAGGTTCTTTACTTCGGTTTCTATTTCACGCTTCACCTCTTCCTTTCTGTAACTATATTGTTTTAATCTCGACTCGGAAGCTCTGACAAGTGCCCTATTCTCACCCCAGTCGAGCAGGGGAATAGTTATGGTTAATCCAATACCGTAACTTGCGTTCCTGTCAATCAGATTCTGATAAGAGTTTTTCAGGGAGTTGAAAAGTCCCACATCAGACTGTTGGTTTATCCCCGCCTTCTCAAAATATGCATCGATTCTTCCCTGTATCATTCCATTTGCCTTTTGCTGCTTTATACTCAGCTTTTGCAGTTCTATCTGTATCTCCTGTTCCCTCACTTCCAGCCTGTTTTTAAGTGCCAGTTCAACTGCTTTTTCAGGATCTATTACCACAATTTCATAGCTGAACTCGCTGTTTAATACAATACTATCATTCAAGTTCAGACCCAACAGCTCTTTAAATGAATTCTTTGCAGAGGTTTCATTCAATAAAGCAATATCATGGTTGTTCTGCGCTTCGGCAAGGTCAACCTCCATTTGCAAGGCATCTACTTCGCGTATGAGACCTGCAGCATATTTGTTCTGTGAAATTTCATATGCTTCCATCTGCCTCTCCAGGTCGAGCGATGTAATTTCCGAGCTTTTCTGCAACGACAGCAGATTGTAATAGGCACTGCTTACCTGGTACACAAGGTTCAGCTCCTCTCTTTTGAATTGCTTGCTGGAACGTTCATAGTCCAGTTCGGCCCTTTTCAGGGTCGATCTTATGCTGTTGTAGGCATAAAAAGAGCTAAGGGGCTGATTGAATCCAATACGTGATCTTAAACGGGAAGAACGAAATTTATTCTCAAGATTTTCACCACTCGACAATGAGTTCTGGATAAAAATATTCCCGTCGGTAGGCAATGGCTGATTGATGGTTAGTGTACTGGCATAGCCCAGTTCTTTAATGGGATAATAAAATGTTATTCCTGTTGTGTCTTTCCAGCTTTCTATCGTTTCTGTATATTGAGGTGAGGAGATCGTCATATCTATGTGCGTCTTCAATCTGCTTGTTGCCGATTTCAAATTGTATTCGGCTATTTTGAGATTTTCTGCCAGATTTAGCATTGTAAAGCTTTTTTTTCTGGCAATTTCAATACTTTCTTCCAGTGTGAGTGTATGTACCGACTGGCTTTGCAATAAAACAAAGTATGGGAATAGGAGTGTAATGGTAAAAAATAACTTTCTCATATTAATTTTGTGTTATTATTGCTGTTTGAAGGAGGATATTGTTGTTGGAAAATTAAAAAATAATTTTCTTGTCCGAATTTATATCATCTGAATGGATCGAGCCGTCTTTCAGGTAAATGTTCCGATGGGCGTAATTGGCGATTTCCTGCTCGTGGGTGATTAAAATAATTGTATTCCCTTCGGCGTGCAGTTCCTCAAATAACCGCATAATTTCTATTCCTGTTTTCGAATCGAGGGCGCCGGTCGGCTCATCGGCCAGCAAGATACCCGGAGTAGTCACTAGTGCCCGGGCAATGGCCACACGTTGTCTTTGGCCTCCGCTGAGTTCGGCGGGTTTATGGTTCACACGATCCGACAGCCCGACCCTGTCCAGCGCCTTCAATGCCCTTTCCTTGCGTTCCGCACCCGGCGTCCCTGCGTAAATCAGTGGGAGTTCCACGTTTTGAATGGCATTCAGTCGAGGCAATAGGTTGAAGTTCTGGAAGATAAATCCTATTTCCTTGTTTCGCATGATTGACAGGGCATCGTCGTCCAATGTGCTTACATCAACATCGTTAAAGTAATAATGACCGCTCGAGGCCGTATCCAGGCATCCCAGGATATTCATTAACGTTGACTTACCCGAACCCGACGGCCCCATAATGGCAACGTATTCGTTTTTCTCGATATTGAGGTTTATACCGTGAATAACAGGTATTTCGGTATCTCCCAACAAGTAATTCTTTTTTAACTCTTTTATCTCGATCAGCATATTTCTAACTTGTTTTTATTCGTATCGAATGGAGTCGACCGGTTTTAAATTGGCAGCGTTCTTTGCCGGTAAATAGCCGAAGCTTACTCCCACGATTACCGAAAAAGAGAAGGCTATAAAGACGGAATAGGGCTTTATAAAAGTGTTTATATCGGTAAACAGCGAAACTATGAGCGACAGGATAATGCCGGTGAGGACGCCGATGAGGCCGCCTGTGATGCTTATTGCCACCGATTCGGTAACAAACTGGCTCATTATATCTATTTTTCGGGCACCGACCGAGCGGCGGATGCCGATTTCCCGTGTCCGTTCCATCACGGTGGCCAGCATGATGTTCATGATGCCTATACCTCCCACCAAGAGTGATATGGCAGCAATAGCACCTAACAGGAAATTATAGATCTGGCGTTCTTTTTCCTCCTGTTTCAGTAATTCGTAAGGAATCACTATGCTGTAGTCGTCGTTATTGAAATGATGGCGGCGCAGGATTTCGTTGATAATTTTGGAGGCTTCCACCAGTTTGTCCGAATTTTTCAGTTGAACGGTTATTTGCTGGATTTCACTGGAGAGTACATTCTCGCGAGTGAACCGGTTAAGGAATAACGAGAGGGGTACGAACACATCCGTATTCAGGTCCCTGGCCGCCAATTCGCCCACGGTTTCCGTAAAAAGACTCTTCGATTCCAGTACGCCGATAACCTCCAGCCATTGATCGTCTATTTTTACCAGTTTACCTATCGGATCCTCTCCCTTAAAAAAGCCGGCAGCGACTCCCGCTCCCAGCACGCAGACTTTCAGGCGCTCGTTGTAATGTTTGTCGTTGATGAAATAACCGTTCCGTACCTTGTAATTCATCATGGCCTGAAAGTCGGGGGTGATGCCGATAATGGTGGATTTTACCGATTTATCGTTGTATCTCACCTCTGTGTTTTTTTCAGCCTGTGAGGCGATTCTTTCCACACCGGGTACGATTTCCCGGATCACCTGGGCATCCTGAATGGAAAGCCCTTGCGAGAACTTAGCCCTCACTTCTTCCAATTCTTCATCGGACAGTGTCTTCTCGCGAATGATGATGTTGTTTACACCCAGATCCTGATATTTGGCAATGGCTTCGCGCTTGGCACCTTCTCCGATCGATAGCATCGTAATCACGGATGCCACACCGAAGATGATCCCCAGCATAGTAAGGAAAGAACGGAACTTATGGTCCACCAATCCTTGAAGCGCCAAACGAATATTTTCACCGTACTGCATAATTTACTCTATAAAAATTCACAACTGACCGTCATCCCGGGTTTTAATCGTTCATCGGGTTTTACTATCTTCACTTCCACATCGAACACTTTCTGCCGGGATTTCTGGTCTTTCAGCCTGCAAAGTTTTCCGATATAGACAACCTCCCCTTCAAAAACAACTTTAGGCATGGCATCCAGCCTCACCGCAACTTTCTGGTTGAGAGCTACTTTTAAAAAGTCGGTTTCGTTCACCTGCGTATTCACTTTCATGAATTCCAGTTCGGGAACAATGGCCAGATTATTGCCGGCATATATGTTGTCTCCTATCTTGTAAATGTTCCTGTTGGAATTTTGCCAGTTTGTCGCAATCTGAAACACCCCCGATACGGGTGCACGTAATGTCAGCAGGGGAATCAGGCTGGTTGCATTCTCAACCTCTTTTTTTATTTGTTCAACTCTTATTTCCTGGATTTTCAATTCGCTGACGTGGATGGTTTTGTTCAGTTCGTAGATTCTTTTCTCTTTTTCGAGATTAATGACTGCCTGTTCATATTCGAGTTGTTTTATTTTTCGTAATCGTTCCGATTCGAACCGGGATGCTTCCCATTCAATTTTTTTCAAGTCGAATGCTGCAGACTCGTTTCTTATTTTCGATTCACTTTCCTGTTTTTTGTTCTCTTGTTCTACATAGAGTTTTTCCAGTATCGCCAGTTGTGTCTCAAGGTTACTCTCGCTTTCCAATATGTATCTGTTGATATCGGCCGGATCGAGTTGTGCTATGGAATCGCCTTTCTTTACAATTTCTCCGTGGTTCAGCAACCCCACAATTTTCATCTGGTACCATTGCCTTCCATATCGGCTGACAACGACCGAACGGGAGTTTACTGCCGCCAATTCTCCGGTTTCCACAATAACAGTGCCGTCGGAAGATCTTCTCCCGCTCTCCGGTCCCGAACTTTTTTTGCATGAAAAAGGAAGTACCGTGACGAGAAAAAGAAAAAACAGGCTATAAAATTGTGATCTTTTCATCATATCTCTGCGTTTTCGGTTTTCTTCTCTTCCGTTTCTGTTGCAAAAGGATTTACGAGTGCAATCTCTTCACCTTCTTTTAATCCATTGACAACCACGATGTAGTCGCTATTGTTTATCCCGGTCTCTACTTCTGTTTTTTCGTAGCCGGCACCTTTCTTCTTGTAGACAAAACTTTTGTCTCCTTCTGTAAACAGGGCGTCCAGCGGAATGTAGAGCACATCTTCAACTTTGTCCATTATTATACGGCAGCTGACGGTGAGTCCGGGAAGCAAATTCTTATCGGACTCGTTTAGCAGTATCTCCACGGGGAACACCTTTATTTTTGATGACTCGTCTTTATTGACGGCTAGATTGGCAATCGAATTGACCGTTCCCGAAAAAACACTGTCGGAAAATGCATCGGGTTTAATTTCCACTTTAAGCCCTTTGCTGATTTTGGCGACGTCCACTTCATTTATTTTTACCGTAGCTTTCAGCGAGGACAAGTCGGGCAGCTGAATAATGGGAAACCCGCTCCAGCATTGGTCGCCAATCTGAAACTTATTGTTGCTGCTCCAGTTTTTAGATAAAATGGCGATACCCGACGAGGGGGTTACAACCGATAGCTTTTGAAGTGTTTCTTGCGCCTCGTCCAGTCTCGACTGGAATTGCATGATGGAGAGGTTTTTTTGCTTGATCTCTTCTTTCTGAATTTTTATGCGGTTTTCAATTTGCTCTCTGGCTCTTTCCAGCGCAATTTCTGCTTTATCGAGATTCAGCTGGATCTCTTTTTTCTTGATATCCGATTCATAGCCGGCAGACTCGAAGCGGATTTTCGATATCTCATGCGAAATGCGCGTAACTTCATAAGTCGCTCTCAGTTCCTCAAGCTCCGATTGCTGCTGTGCTTTCATCTTATCGAATTCGGCACGTGCAATTTCCAAGCTCGATTCGGCTTCCACAATACCTTTCAGAACTTCTGACGGATCAAATACGATTAGTGTGTCGCCAGCCTTCACTTCCTGTCCGTCTTTGACCAGCTCGGTGATTTTCAGGTTTCCGTATCGCCACGAAATTATCGGTGCTACAATATTGATTGACTTAATGGCTTCTATCTCACCTTCTTCATACAAGTCGATAAATAAAGTACCCTGGGTCACTTTTCCAACAGCTATTTGTTGGGTTTCCTTTTTTTTGCACGCTACAAAAGGCAGTGAACAAAAAACGATGAGGATGCAAATTTTTGAATAATTCTTCATTTTGTTGAAATGGCTTGAAATTATTTTATTTTTCCTTTCACCATCGATGGCGGCGGCTTTATTAACGCGATCACTTCTCCCGTCTTTAACCCGTCTGACACGATGGCCTCCTTTGAAGAAGAGAGTCCGGTTGTTATTGGGCGCATCTCGTATTTGTTTTTCTTCTTCACATACACAACTTTAAGGGAATCTTCTTCGTAAATAGCAATTTGTGGCACTACAATTGTATCGCGGACCTGTTTTATGAATACCCGGCAGTTCGCAGTGAAACCGGGTTCGGGAACTTGTAACGAACTGTCAACAGATGCTTCCACCTCAAAAAATTTTACTTTCGAATCTCTTTTATAGGGTTGCCCGACAGGTATTTTTTTTGTGATTTTTCCATAGGCAACGTTGCCGGGCATAGCATCGAAGCTGAAACTAACGGAATCATTCTCGTTTATCTGGCGAAAATCCACCTCCCCCGCCATCATTTTTACCTTCATTTCCGAAACTTCAGGCATGGTTATCAACGGCATATTGTTCCACACATTGTCGCCCACCTTCAGCTTTTCCCGGGTCATCCGTGAGTTTGATATGACCGCTAATCCTTTGCGTGGAGCACGTATGGTTAAGCCATCGAGGATTGTTTTTGCAGAGGTTAACCGGTTTGTTAATTGTTGAATGTTAAGTTCCAGTTTTCTTACTTCTGATTGATTGATGATCTTGAGTGCTTCGAGTTTTTTCTCGAATTTATTTTTCTCGACGATCGCCCTTTCAAGTTCTAACTCCTTGATTCGTTTTTGTGTTGGAGTGGCGAAATGTAATTGGAGGGAGTCTAATTGTGCAATTTCGGTATCTGCTTTGTTGTTTTTTACCTGTGCCTCAAGCAGGGCATATTGCATCTGTAAATCGGCTTTCACTTTACTTAATTCGGCCATTGCAGTTTCCAGTTGAATCGCTAAATTATCGTAAATGGTTTTGCGGTCATTGTCTTCGAGGATGCAGACAACATCTCCTTCATTGACATACGTTCCGTCATCTATAAGAAAGGTAATAATGGCGTCTACATTGCCCGGGCAGGATATTGTTGTGTAGCGTACAGGTTCGGCAACGCCGTCGATTACAAGGGTATTTTCAAAATTGGACGTTAATATAGGGTATGTTGAGATCTTTTCTTTATTGTTCGTGTTGCATGAACAGACCAAAAATAAAAAGATAGCTGTACATAAGGCTGCATATCTTTCCACGATAGTGTTTTATAGATTATAATCACAAATGTACGATCTTCTTTTTTTATTTACGAAAATTAAGTAGTTCGATTAGAGAGATTTATGATTTGTTCCGAAAAGTTTAAGTTTCTATAAAAATTGCTCTACAGTAGCAATCTGTGTCTAGAGCTATAACGATGAAAATTGAGATGTCCGTATTCAATTTCAAATTGAAAACCGAAGTGGCCGCATTAATTCTTTTTAACTATATAGATCAGGGAGCTTGATTCTTCCACGTTACGTAAAGAACAGAAATAACCGGCCATTCCCACCATAAATGCTCTTCCATATCGTACTAGCGTGTTGCTGTCCCTGTACTTTTCACTCAACAGGGATATGTAGAAGGCATCCAGAGGCATGGGCCGTATATCCATGATTTTCAGACGATGCTTATTGAGCATTTTTTCAATGGCGTTGGCGGAGAAATGCCAGAGATGACGTGGTACATCGTAGGCTGCCCAGGAAGTCTGGTAAAACCGCGCGTCGTAACCCTGATGGTTCGGCAGTGCCATCACGGCGATGCCATCGGGAGTGAGAATGTCACGAACCTTTTTTATGCTCTCATTCAGGTGTTCCAGATGTTCCAGCACATGCCAGAGTGTGACCACATTGAATGATCCGTCGGCAATATCAAAAAAACTTTTGTCGTCTTTGACATCCAATCCGAAACGGGTGATAGCATGCATTCTGGCCCGCTCATTTTTCTCGATGCCGGTAACGGTAAAACCTTTTTCCTTGGCAGTCTGCAGGAAGTATCCGGTTCCGCATCCTACATCCAGCAACCTGCCGGGTTCACCCCCTGCGTAGCGAGAAACCAGCTTGGCCTTCTCGGCCAGCATATATTTTCTTGTGAGGTGATAAAGCTTATTGGCTATTCCTTTGTCGCTATCCGAATGAGAGATGTAGTCCGCTGAATCATAATATTTACCGATAAGATCCTCCGAAGGGAAATTATTGGTGAAGCGAAATCCGCAGCTTCTGCAATCACAGACCGGAAAAGATTCACCGCTTGAGAAGTGATCCACAACGTCAAAAACTTTTTTTAAATCCGGGCTGCCGCAAAGGGGACACTTTTCAATATTTATCGCCGACATATAATCTGATTTAACGTTTCAAAAGTACGACTATTCGGGGGAAAGACAAACTTTTTTCTTCTTATTATCATGCTCAGCCGATCCGGAGGGTTTCGTTTTGGTACACAAAGCAGAACTGTCGTGGTTTTTATTCATACACTTGGGGATACGAAGTTTTTCCTGTACTTTTGCACTTTGTTTTGAATAAAAAATTGAGCGTAAAAGGTTGTAGAAAGATAAGCGGAAAAAGGGTATGCCTGCGGGATTGTTTTGTACCCTGTAACGTCTGCCCTCTACTGTTTTACGTGGAACATAAACTTGTATGATGACTTCCAAAGAGATTCGCCAGTCGTATAAAGACTTTTTTCAGTCGAAAGAACACCATATTGTGCCCTCGGCTCCGATGGTGATCAAGGATGACCCCACGCTGATGTTTACCAATGCCGGTATGAACCAGTTCAAAGATATTATCCTGGGGAATGCCCCGGTGAAATATCCGCGCGTAGCCGATTCACAGAAGTGCCTGCGTGTGAGCGGCAAGCACAACGACCTGGAGGAGGTGGGACACGATACCTACCACCACACCATGTTCGAGATGCTGGGTAACTGGTCGTTCGGAGATTATTTCAAGAAAGAAGCAATAGCCTGGGCATGGGAGTATCTGACGGAAGTGCTTAAGCTCGATAAGAACCGTTTGTATGTCACCGTCTTTGAGGGTGCTGCAGAAGAGCAGCTGGAGCGGGACGATGAGGCTGCCGCCTATTGGGAGGCATATCTTCCTGTAGGACGGATTATCAATGGAAATAAAAAGGATAATTTCTGGGAGATGGGCGATACCGGTCCTTGTGGTCCCTGCTCGGAAATCCACATCGACCTGCGGCCCGAAAGCGAACGGGCAGACGTCGACGGACTCAGGCTGGTGAACCAGAGTCACCCGCAGGTTATCGAAATATGGAATCTGGTTTTTATGCAATATAACCGGAAGGCCGACGGCTCACTGGAGCCGCTACCGGCAAAAGTAATTGATACAGGCATGGGCTTTGAGCGTCTCTGTATGGCAGTACAGGGAAAGTTATCGAACTACGACACCGATCTGTTTCAACCTATCATTGAAAAGATTGGTGAGATCGGTAATGCCCGCTACGGGGAGGATGCCAAGAAAGATATTGCCATGAGGGTGGTTGCCGACCATCTGCGCACAATCGCTTTTTCCATTACCGACGGTCAGCTGCCATCGAACGCCAAGGCAGGATATGTGATTCGTCGTATCCTGCGTCGCGCCGTTCGCTACGGGTATACCTTCCTGAATATGCACGAGCCGTTCATGCACCGGCTTATCCCCACACTGATCGACGTGATGGGAGAGGCATACCCGGAGCTGGTTGCCCAGCAGGGGCTGATTGGGAAAGTGATGAAAGAGGAGGAAGAATCTTTCCTGCGCACCCTGGAGACCGGCATTCGATTGCTGGAGAAAAATATGCCCACAAAAGAGGGTAACGTACTGAGCGGTGAGATTGCCTTTCAACTCTACGATACCTTTGGCTTTCCGCTAGACCTCACGGAACTGATCCTGCGCGAGCATGGAATGACGGTAGACGTGGAAGCTTTCAATGCTGAAATGCAACAACAGAAGGAGCGTGCACGCAATGCAGCTGCTGTGGAGACGGGTGACTGGACAAAGGTGCACGACGGCGAGCCGGAGTTTGTGGGCTATGATGAAACAGAAAGTACGGTACAGGTTCTTCGGTATCGTGCTGTAAAACAGAAAAACAGGTTGTTTTACCAGATTGTGCTTTCCAGATCCCCTTTTTACGCGGAGATGGGAGGACAGGTAGGCGACTCGGGCTGGCTGATCTCAGAAGGGGGCGAAAAAATTGAGGTGTTCGATACAAAACGGGAGAACAACCTTGCCGTACATCTTACCCATACACTACCGGAAAAGTTAGAGGCTACCTTCACTGCCCGTATTGATACTGAAAAAAGGACAGCCACAGAATGTAACCACTCTGCCACCCACCTGATGCACGAAGCATTGCGTGAGGTGTTAGGTAAGCATGTGGAACAAAAGGGTTCGTATGTCTCACCCGACGTGTTACGGTTCGACTTCTCCCATTTCCAGAAGATGACGCCCGAAGAGATTCGCACAGTGGAGAGACGGGTGACCGCTAAAATAAGGAACAATTTCCCCATAGAAGAACATCGGCACGTTCCCGTGGAGGAGGCAAAAGCCCAGGGGGCGATGGCTCTCTTCGGGGAGAAATATGGCGACGATGTGCGCACCGTCCGATTCGGAACATCCATTGAGCTTTGCGGTGGCACACACATCTCCTCTACCGGACGTATCGGTACGTTCCGCATTGTGAGCGAAAGCGCCATCTCTGCGGGTGTAAGGCGCATTGAAGCGGTTACAGCCAAGGTATGTGAGGATTACCTTTATGCGAAAGAAGATGCGCTGCTGGAGGTAAAGAACTTGCTCAACAATGTACCCGATATTATGCAGGGAGTGCATCGCCTGATTGCCGACAACGAAGAGATGAAAAAAGAACTTCAAGGCTATGTGAAAGAAAAGACCGTGCAGTTGAAGCAGCGGATTGTCGAGCGGAAAGAGGAGGTCAATGGCGTACATCTCTTCCGGGTGATATTGCCGATAGGTGCTCCCGACGTGGTGAAAGACATTGCTTTTCAACTGAAAGGAGAGTTCCCGGAAAAGATGTTCTTTGTCGCCGGTACAGCCTCAAACGGGAAGCCAAGCCTTACGGTCATGTTGAGCGACGACCTGGTTGCCGCGGGATTTCATGCCGGCAATATGGTGCGCGAAGCGGCCAAGCTCATTCAGGGCGGAGGAGGAGGGCAGCCTCATTTTGCCACCGCCGGAGGTAAGAATGCCGACGGGCTGCCGGCGGCCGTGGAAGCAATTGTGCAAAAATTAAAAGAATAGAAAAAATCACTTTTTATCTGAGAGACCGGTAAGCTTTATTACCTGTTCCCACACTTGTGGAAACTGCTTCCTAAACCGGGCTGTCTTGCGGTCTCTCAGGGCCGATTTCCACCACTTTCGCCAGTATAGGGCAAAATAGAAAGTGGCCGGCGTCACAAGAAAATAAGCAAGCGCAAGGAGCCAGTTTTTGGTCAGAGCACCGAGAAGCAACGACTGGATCAAATCGAAAATAGGTACAAAGATAAGACCGGAAGCATATCTTACCGAGGGGACAAACTGCTTATCTTTGAAGAGGCTGATGAGCTTCCTGTTGATCAGCAGCGGGAAGATCCCGTTCAGAAATCCAAAAAGCATTACCGGAGATGTAAAGACAAGCGCTTTAAAACGGATAAAAAGGTCCCATTTGCCGGATGATTTCCATATTTGGTCTTTTGACGTTAACCCATGCTCCTTCAGTATCATATCTGCTTCACGGAAAGCGGTTATCCTGGTGTCGAATGCAGTCCGGTTATTTTCGTAAAGCTCGTCCAGGCTCCATACGATATGCAGGGATGACAGATAGAAAGCATCTTTTCTGTCGGGAAATTTCTCTTTTGCTATTTTGTCACCATTCCAGTCAATGGCATGACGATACTCCTCATAAAATTCATCGTTCCATATATCCACGACTATTGATTTGAGGCTTCTCTCCAGTTCCTGCCGTAGCTGGTTGGTCGCCAAACCGGGATTTTCCTGATAGATCTCCTTGTATTTCGACACCTCGATGGGGGTGCCAAATGTAACAAAGGCATCGGAGAGAAACCCAAGAATGTCGCGATAATAGATAGATACCGGTACAATCTGGCTGTTGAGTTCAAAAGCCCGGGAGGCCTCTGTGGGGAGCACGATACGTGGTACAGCTTTCTGAATGGGGAGCAATGACTGTTTTGGATTATGTTTTCCTTCCGGAAATAATGCAATAGGATTGTTCTTTCTCAGAATGCGTGCAGCAGACTCAAAAATATCTCTGTTTTTATCCAGGTTGTCCTTACCGTCGCGTATCCGGAATACCGGGATGATACGTAACCCACGGAGTATCCAGGCTACAAGCTTTTGCTTGAAGATATCGGCACGGGCAAGAAAAACTACCTGCTTCCGATGATAGCTTGCATATACGATCAGCAGTGCATCGATCAGTGCATTACGGTGATTAGGCACAAAAATGACCGGTTTCTCCCGTGATACGTTTTTTTCCCTTCCGGTAAAAACTATCTTCCGGAAATTTAATCTCAATGCCGTCTTTACCGGTAACTTAGCCAGTGTATAACGAAAGTCGTAACGATAAATCATAGTGTATTAGTTTCGAATTTTAAGGCGCGTCTTCGCCAATAAAAAGCCAGTATAAGTCCCGCAATGATATGCCATACCCCCCACCATGCGGCAATAAATGCCATACCGCCGAGATTTAGTTCAGGGGGGAAGATGCGTGGATTGAATATCAGCGCAAGTCCGAGGCCCGAATTCTGAATACCTGTTTCTATTGAGATGGAGCGACAATTTACTTCGGCTACATGCATTACTTTAGGCAAATAATAACCCACTACGAATGCCAATCCGTTATGCAGCAAAACAATGAAGAAGATCAAATGGATATATTGAAGAAAAAACCTGAAATTACCCGACAGTGCTGCAACGATAAATCCAACGAAGAAAATGACGGATGCAGCTTGTACTGTTTTGTCAATTTTTCTTACAAACTTGGGGAATTTCATCCCTACGAACATACCCAGGACAACGGGAATACCAAGGATCAGAAAAACGGTGCGAAACATCTCCACCGGATCAATCGAGATAGGTACCAGCAATGGAGAGTGTCTGGCATAAAGTCCACCCCAGAATGCAAAATTAAACGGAGTCATAAACAGACTCATGACTGTGGTAATAGCTGTGAGACTGACCGAAAGTGTTACGTTCGATTTTGAGATTGCCGAGATGAGATTCGATACATTCCCACCGGGACAGGCTGCCACAAGGATCATTCCCATCGCTACTGCCGTACTGGGTTGAATGATTAATACCAACAGATAAGTAAGCGCCGGCAGGAGTAGGTATTGCGAGATTACCCCCAACCATACAGGCTTAGGATGTGACACCAGTGTTTTAAAATGTTGGGGACGAATACTCAATGCTACACCGAACATGATAAAAGCAATCGCAATATTCATCATGTTGATGCTTTCCTGATTGAAATTTAATCTTACGGCGTCTAACCGTTCCAGGTTTCCAAAGAGGGATAGAAGCGGGGTTGGATGCATTTGACTGTTTGATGATAAGAAGCAAAGGTACGAAATTAAATATATTCGCGAGTAAGTTGCGCATTGGGAAATATCAAAAAAGGGTGTCCAAAACTATTTGAACACCCTGTGAAATGAATAGCAGTCTTTTCTTGGTTTATTGAAGAATATCTTTAATTGACTTGTTTCTCATGATCTATCATAGGTACTCTTCATGCATCTTTCTTATAGCCTGAACGAAATACCCAATTCAAGAGCGGAAATGCCATAACCAAT